>Ga0105050_10010243_pt1 | contig 10301 bp, 9 predicted proteins | sample FRY01_FD_78088 | JGI IMG/M metagenome (GOLD analysis project Ga0105050, IMG submission 78088) | Freshwater microbial communities from Lake Fryxell liftoff mats and glacier meltwater in Antarctica - FRY-01 | ecosystem: Environmental > Aquatic > Freshwater > Ice > Glacier meltwater ... | reverse complement strand
TTGTTAAAGTTTCTAAACATCTGACTGATAGATATTTTCATTTAAAAAACTGTTATTCAAACCAAAATCGGTTTTTACAGCGCTTGCAAATTTAGCAGAATAGCCCTGTCTACTGACAATTTTATGACAAAATTTAATCGCGTTTCAACTAATTTAAAATGATTCTAAATAAGGATGCGGCATCTTTATTCTAAAAACAACACAGCAGCGCAATTAGATTATTGTTTATAGTTTTTTAACAAAGGGCTTGGTGTAATTGTAAATCCAGAAATTTGGAGCGATTATTGAGCTCTAAAATATCACCAATAAGTCTTATATTTAAGTCTTAAAAATTTATAAATCCTGAATTGCTTACATTTGTACATATATACATTATGAATCATCTCATGAAAATAGTAGGGGTTTTATTAATTCTATCCTTTTCTCTGGTTTCATTCGGTCAAACGGATAAAGAAAAAGACAAGAAACCCAAGTCAGAAAATACTTCAATAAATCAAGGAGAAATTGAAATAATCAAGGACCCTCGAGTGGATGGCTTAGTAAGAAAACAAGCATTCCCTCTAAGTCCAGATGGAATCCCTCAAATACCAGGTTACCGAGTTCAGTTGCTTTTTGATTCTGACAAGAAAAAAATCGATGACATGCGGGCGCATTACATTAGTATGAATCCTAATATTGAAACGTACATTATTTACAATGCCCCAAATTACCTTTTAAAAGCTGGTGATTGTAGAACTTATAATGATGCTGAAAAAATTCGCGACGCTGCGCGCCGTTCGTTTCCAGCTTCCTTCATCGTTCGCGAAATGGTAAAAATTCCCAAACTCGATTAATTTAAACTGTCTCTCTTTTTCAATGGTTTCTACCAAAATCCAATTCAACGAAAAACTTGGAAAACCATACAAGCTTTGTAAGGAAAAGGAAATCTCTGCCCTATTTAAAACGGGAAAAAAAATTTACAAATTTCCATATAGTGCCTCTTACATGATAGTTGACGAGAAGAAATCAACTTCTTTCCAACTCGTGATTTCCGTCCCTAAAAGAAATTTTAAAAAAGCACACGACCGAAACAGAATAAAAAGAGTAATCAAAGAAGCCTTTCGAAAGAATAAATTAATTTTGGAAACGTTTCTTCTTGAAGAACAGCTTCAATTGTCATTTTTTTTAATGTACAGTCACAAAGAAAAATTAACTTTTGAGGAGCTCTTGAAAAAGACTGAACTCTTTATTTCTTTTCTTATCGAAAATCTTGAAAATGATTCAAAAATATAATCTCCTTCGAAAATATCTACTCACGCTAGTCGTGACGTTTTCCCTTGTGCACGCAAGTGCACAGTCCAACGGTTTTGAGGTTATAAAAAACTTGGAATTGATAGATTTAATTTATCAAAACCTTGAAATGTACTATGTTGATGACCCTCAACCCGGTAAATTATCAAAAGTTGGCATCGACGCTATGTTAAAGGAATTAGATCCTTACACCGTATACTATCATGAAAATGACATGGAGGATTACCGGTTGATGACGACTGGACAATACGGTGGTATTGGGGCAATTATCCGAAAAATCAAAGGCTTCACTTACGTTATAGAGCCATATGAAAACAGTCCTGCGAATAAAGCCGGTTTAAAGGCCGGTGATAAAATTCTTTCCATAGACGGGAAAAATATGGCCGATAAAAATTCGGATGCCGTTTCATCTGCATTAAAAGGTCCAAAAGGAACAACTATTCAAGTAGAAATTGAAAGAGATGGTGCGATACAAGTATTGCCGGTTACAAGGGATGAAATAAAACTACCTGATGTACCTTATTCGGGAATTATTAAAGACGGGATAGGCTACATAAAATTGAATAGTTTCACACAAACGGCTGCAGCAGATGTAGAAAAAGCGTTTTCCGAATTGAAAGCAGAAGGCATGAAAGAGCTTGTTCTTGATTTGCGAGGAAATGGTGGAGGACTCTTGATTGAAGCGGTTAAAATCGTGAACTTATTTGTAAAACGAGGGCAAACAGTCGTAACAACTAAAGGGAGAGTTTCGGAGGAAAATCGCACGTATGAAACGATGAGCAATCCTGTTGATTTAAACATTCCTATTACTGTTTTAATTGATGAAAATAGTGCATCCGCAAGTGAGATTGTTGCTGGGAGTTTACAAGATTTGGATAGAGCTGTAATTGTCGGTGAAACTTCCTATGGTAAAGGTTTAGTGCAACGTGTTTACGACTTGAAATATGGGTCAAAAATGAAACTAACAATTGCCAAGTACTATACACCATCAGGAAGATGTGTACAACGACTTGAATATTACGACAAAGAAGAAGGCATTAAACCTACGGAAATTGCCGATTCTTTGGTGAAAAAGTTTAAAACTGAAAATGGTCGTGAAGTTATTGATGGTCGTGGAATTGAACCAGACATTAAAATTAAAAAAAATGAATTGAGTCGTTTAACAGGCACTTTATATGTTGACAATATCATTTTCGATTTTGCTACAAAATTCACAAAAGAACACACCTCTATTACTGATCCAAAATCTTTTAAATTGACAGATGAAGATTACAACGACTTCAAAAAATATGCGCTTGCCCTAGAATTCACGTATTCAACGGCCTCGGAAGAAATGCTCAAGAAAATGAAGGAAACAGCTGAGGATGAAGGTTACTTTAACGACGCAAGTAGCGAATATGAAAGTCTTTTAGCGAAAGTAGTTCCTTCTAAAGAACGTGATCTAGATAAATTTAAAAAGGAAATCATCGAACTTCTTGAAAATGAAATTGTTTCACGCTACTATTTTCAAAAAGGAAGAGTAGTAAATTCATTTCATCACGATAATTTTGTGGACAAAGCAATTGAAATACTCATTAACAAAACGGAATATTCCAAAGTTTTAAAACCTTAATTCAAAACACATGCTTGACCGATGGTTTGGTGTGAAAGTCCACCATTATCTCCATATTTTAGGAATGATGGTCTTGGCCTTTGGACTACCTATGAACAAGGTTCTTATGTCAATAGGAGCAATCTGGGGCATTAGTAACCTTTTGCTAGAAGGGGAATTCAAACAATATTGGGAAAACTGTAGGAAAAACAATCTGTATCTTTTATTACTGGCGGTTTTTGTTTTACATATTATAGGACTCTTGTGGTCTGAAAATATGACTTATGGTCTTCATGATTTAAAAGTCAAGTTACCCCTTTTTGTTGTTCCAATTGCTCTTGTAGCGCATCCAATTCAGAAAAAAGAGGAAATTCACCTGATACTTCTAACATTTCTTCTAAGTCTTTTGATCTGTTCTGGAATCAATTTCAATTTTTATCTCACTTCAATTTCTGCAAATGACCCAGAAAGATTTAGAGAAATGGCGCTTTTTGTTTCACACATACGTTTTGCCATTCTTATAGTCATCGGATTTGTAATTAGCATCTATTTTACCTGGAAATATCCAAAGTGGAGATGGTTATTTGCCTTGCTTTCAATGTGGTTTCTCACTTATACTTTCTATAGCCAAGTTATATCTGGTCTTCTATCGTTATTTGCAGCTTTCTTGTTTTTCGCCGTTTTTTTAGGCTGGAAATACAGATGGCTAAAAATTGGGTTGATTTCCTTATTGATCGTTTCTGCCGTTTTAGGTTCATTGTTTATTCAAAATTTAAGGACAGGGCAGAAATCAATTCAATCGATAGAATTAGTAAAACGAACAGCCCAAGGACATGTATACTACCACGACACTGTAAATGCAGTATATGAGCAAGGACGACCTATCTATATTCACATAAGCGAAGAAGAGTTGAAGGCCGATTGGCACAAATATTCAAAACTAGATTATAATGGCAAGGATGCTAAGGGAAATACCCTAAAGGAAACCCTATTTCGATACATGACGGCTAAAAATTTAAAGAAAGATGCTATTGGCTTAAGCAACCTTTCTAAGTCTGATGTTAAAAATATTGAAAATGGTTTAGCTTCTCCTTCGTTGCGCAAAAAAGGAGTATTATCGCGAATTAATGCTCTGCGCTATCAGATAGAAAACTCAAATGATCCGAACGGACAATCACTTCTTCAGCGAATAGAATATTGGAAAACGGGGATTAAAATTATTCAAGAAAACCCTGTAATCGGTGTCGGCACAGGTGATGTTCAAGATGTATTTAACTCGCAATACGAAAAAGAAAAAACGCTTTTGCTGCCAGAATATTGGTTTAGAGCGCATAACATGTTCATCACGATACAAATAACATTCGGTATCTTTGGGTCTGCTCTTTTTATCGCTTTTTTATTCTCTTTTCTTAAGAAGAACTATGAGGCGAGAAATATTCTAGCGTTCTGCCTATTCGGAGTTATAGTCGCGTCCTTTTTTATTGAAGACACTCTTGAAACCCAAGCCGGCGTTTCTCTATTTTCCTTATTTTTTGGTTTATTTCTTAACACCGAAAAGGATTTAACTTCTGAAAAGACTATGCATTAGTTTGCCTATTATACTTAGGTTAAATATTATATTTGCTAAAAAACAAATTTCATGCAGTTCGAATTAACAAAAGTCTTTCTTGATGAACTGAACGAAGCCATTACTCGTGATGATCAACCGTGGATTAATGTCAATATTCTCGAACTACATTACGCAGATATTGCGGAAATTCTCGATCAATTAACCTTAGAAGAAGCAAAATACATTTATTATTGCCTCCCTGACGATACACAGTCTGATGTGTTGATGGAATTAGAGGAAGACATTCGAGATCGATTCCTCGCTTCCTTATCTTCAAAGGAAATGGCAGATCAGTTGGAAAATTTGGACTCAGATGATGCGGCCGATATTCTTGGCGAACTATCTGAAGACAAAATTCAAGAGGTCATTTCACACATGGAAAATGACGATGCCGCGGAGGATATCGTTGACTTGTTAAATTATGACGAAGATACTGCCGGTGGTTTGATGCAAAAAGAGTTCATTCAAGCAAGAATGGACTGGCCGGTTAATCGTTGTTTGGTAGAATTGAGAAGACAAGCGGAGGATGTTGAGCAAGTCTATACAATTTATGTGGTGGATGACCTGAATCGTCTTGTAGGACTCCTTTCTTTGAAAAAATTACTATTTGCCGATCCTAAAAATAAAATTCGCGAACTCTACACTGAAAAAAATATTATTTCTGTAAAAACGAACGATAGCGATGAACAAGTTGCTAAAGTCATGGAAAAGTATGACTTAGTAGCCGTTCCTGTAGTTGATTTGCAAGGAAAACTAGTAGGCCGAATTACCATTGATGATATCGTCGACTTTATTAAGGAAGAAGCTGATAAAGATTTTCAATTGGCATCAGGTATTTCTGAAAAAATTGAATCTAATTCCACTGTTTGGAGAATTTCTCGAGCAAGGTTGCCTTGGTTATTAATCGGAATGTTAGGTGGTATTTTAGGCGCTCAAGTTATATCTGGTTTTGAGGTGGGGATTTCAAAAATTCCTGCTTTGGCATTTTTCATTCCCCTAATTACAGCGATGGGGGGAAATGTAGGTGTACAATCTTCTGCAATCGTGGTACAATCACTAGCGAAAGGCCAAGATCTATTTGAGACTATTTCCAAAAGGTTAGCAAAAGAAGCTTTGGTTGCGCTGATAAATGGAACCTTACTATCTGTTTTGATTTATGGAATCGCCTATATTTTCGGGAATACATTACTCGGACTTGTCGTTAGCCTCTCCTTATTCATCGTGATTGTTTTTGCCGCAATTTTCGGCACCCTTATACCTCTTATTTTAGATAAATATAAAATTGATCCTGCATTGGCTACGGGTCCATTTGTAACCACTTTAAACGATGTTCTCGGTTTGTTTATCTACTTCAGCGTAGGGATGCTGTTATTCAACATGTAACATGAATATTCTATTTGTCGATACCGTTCATCCTATATTAAGCGAAAAACTAACCGAGGCTGGTCATGTTTGTATACATTCAGAAAAAGAGTCAGATTTAGATGTCTTTGAAAAACTTAAAACCTGTGCCGGACTTGTTATTCGATCACGCTTTCCGATGGATAAAAGTCGCATTGAAACATGCACTAATTTAAAATTCATTGCGAGATCAGGTGCTGGAATGGAAAACATTGACGTGGAATTTTGTAACAATAAAAATATTTCTCTTTTCAATAGCCCTGAAGGAAATAGAAATGCAGTGGGAGAACACGCTTTAGGAATGCTTCTTGCCTTAATGAATCACCTTCATACCGGTCACCAAGAAATTCAAACCGGGATTTAAAATAGAGAGGGGAATCGGGGAGACGAACTTGATGGAAAAACGGTTGGAATAATCGGTTTTGGAAATAACGGTGGCGCCTTCGCAAAAAAATTATTAGGCTTCGATGTCAAAGTCTTGGTTTACGATAAATACAAAACAGGTTTCGGAGACCATTTTGTAATGGAGAGTACCCTGGAAGCAATACTAAATCAAGCGGACGTTATTAGTTTCCATGTTCCACAAAATAGTGAAACGATAAACTACTTTAATCGCGAGTTTTTGGAAAGTTGTAAAAACCCAATTTACTTGCTAAATGTTTCTCGCGGCAAAATAGTTAACCTAAAAAATGTAGTCGAAGGAATTCAAAATGGAAAAATAATTGGTGCAGGATTAGACGTTTTGGAATACGAGGATGGCAGCTTCGAAAATTTCTTCCAAAAAGATCTCCCGGAAGATTTTATTACCCTAAAAAATTCCCGACAAGTAATCCTATCTCCCCACGTAGCAGGATGGTCTACGCAAAGTTACTTCGGATTGAGTAAAACGTTGGCCGATAAAATACTAGCCCGCTTTTCGTAGTTATTTCTTTTGCTATGCATGCATAGAAAGTTTTAGGATTACAATAGTCATGATTTACTAATTAAAAATAATGTTAAAACTTCAAATATACACTTGTTTCGTATTCTTAAAAAGACTTACATTTGTATCAGTTGAGAGCAATTTAATTTGCAAACAATGTCAGAAAAGATATAAGATTTAGTTTTCATAAGTAGTAGTAGTTTTAGGTTTAGGTACAATAAAGGAGGACTCCCGTTCTCCTTTATTTTTTTATCAAAATTCCGATAAATTGGACAGGTGTATGTATGAAAATATATTATTCGAAGGCTAGAACCCTGAAATCCTTAAAAGATACGATAATTCGAATTTTTTACCGTAATTTTGTCGCCCAAATACGGCAATAAATAATGATTAAAAACATACGTAATTTTTGTATTATCGCTCACATCGACCATGGAAAGAGCACGCTTGCGGATCGCTTGTTGCAAACAACAGGAACTATCGCCGATCGCGATATGAAAGCTCAAGCCCTCGACGATATGGATATAGAGCGAGAAAGAGGAATTACGATTAAAAGTCATGCCGTCCAAATGAATTATCATTTTGAAGGGGAAGACTATGTTCTTAATTTGATTGACACACCAGGACACGTTGATTTTTCATATGAAGTTTCTCGTTCCATTGCTGCTTGTGAAGGCGCGCTTCTTATAGTTGATGCTTCACAAGGAATTGAGGCACAAACAATTTCTAACTTATACCTTGCCTTAGACCATAATTTGGAAATTATTCCGATTCTAAATAAAATGGATCTTCCAGGTGCAATGCCAGAAGAAGTATCTGACCAAATAATTGACCTTATCGGTTGCTCCATGGAGGATATCATTCCTGCATCTGGAAAAACTGGTTTGGGTGTTTCGGAAATACTAGAGGCTGTTATTAAAAAAATTCCAGCTCCAAAGGGTGATGAAAACGCACCGCTTCAAGCCATGATATTTGACTCGGTCTTTAATCCATTTAGAGGTATTATTGCTTATTACCGAGTGACAAACGGCACCATTCGGAAAGGTGAGAAAATCAAATTTTTCAATACTGGGAAAACTTATAACGCAGATGAAATTGGAATCCTGAAAATGGGTCTTCATCCTCGAAAAGAGATGAAAGCTGGTGATGTTGGGTATTTGATTTCTGGTATTAAAGCCGCAAATGAGGTTAAAGTTGGAGATACAATTACCAATTTTATTGATCCGTGCACATCGGCAATTAAAGGTTTTGAAAATGTAAAGCCAATGGTGTTCGCGGGCATATATCCTGTCGACACTGAGGACTACGAAGAGTTGCGTTATTCCATGGAAAAACTGCAATTGAACGATTCTTCTTTGGTTTTTGAACCAGAGTCTTCAGCAGCACTTGGTTTCGGTTTCCGTTGTGGATTCCTTGGTATGTTGCACATGGAAATTATCCAGGAACGCTTAGAACGTGAATTCAACATGACGGTAATTACGACCGTACCCAATGTTTCATACAATGCTTACATGCGCAGAAATCCAGAGGAAGCTCTAATTGTAAATAATCCATCAGAATTGCCTGACCCTTCAGGAATGGAAAGAATTGAGGAACCTTATATTAAAGCGCAGATTATCACGAAATCCGAATACGTTGGTCAAATTATGACCTTGTGCATTGAGAAGCGTGGTGATCTTAAAAACCAAGTGTATTTGACGCAAGATAGAGTTGAAATAACATTTGAAATGCCATTAGCTGAAATCGTTTTCGATTTTTATGATCGATTAAAAACAGTTTCACGAGGTTATGCATCTTTTGATTATCACCCAATCGGTTATAGAACATCTGATTTAATTAAAATGGACTTGCTTCTAAACTCAGAACAAGTAGATGCCCTTTCTGCTTTAGTTCACAGAAGTAATGCTTTTGATTTAGGGAAAAGAATTTGTTTGAAATTGAAGGAATTAATCCCAAGACAACAATTTGAAATCCCTATACAGGCAGCTATTGGAGCGAAAATCATTGCCCGAGAAACAATCAAAGCTTTACGTAAAGACGTAACGGCAAAATGTTACGGTGGTGACATTTCACGTAAACGTAAATTGCTTGAAAAACAAAAAGAAGGAAAGAAACGTATGCGTCAAATTGGGCGTGTAGAAGTTCCTCAAGAAGCATTTTTAGCGGTTTTGAAATTAAACGACTAAGTCATTTTAGATTTTTACTTCCTTCTATTGACTTTGGAACGAATTTTGTCTTTCTTTGAAAAAAATAGGTCATGAAAAATTTCAAATTCCTTTTTGCGCCGTTATTCGTTTCGTTATTTTTTGTTTCATGCAACAAAAAAGGTTGCTCCGATCCAACGGCCGACAATTACATTAAAAATGTAAAAAAAGCACAAGACAGAAAATGTCAATACAACGGTGAAGGAATTTGTGGAGAAGGAATTACGTTTTGCATGGAAATTAACAACATAAAAAAAATAGGTCATGTTACTGTTTCACAGCCCACAAGTGTCACAACTAGACTTTTTTGGGCAAATGGCACCAACCAAAATTCTCCAGGATATGAAGATTTGAAAATTGAATTCCCTACTGGCACACAAGACAAATTAGAAATCGGAAGTTCCGGAAATAGCAATAAGTTTCAAGCAGATTACTATTCTATAGCTACAGGGTTAATTGATGCAACCATTGGTAGCATGCTGATTAAAAAGAATAATTCTAGCGATGGTATAATCGCAACTTTTAGTCTTACGCTTAATAATGGCATCCAAATACTAGAAGGAAATATTTATAAGGCTAAATAGCTTCTTTATTTCGATAATTCATTCAGTATTACTCGATTCTTTGTGTTTATAATGAATGGATTTAATTGAACATACCCGCCGCAAGTCATCATCGTTGAAAGTCTAATCTTCAGCATCTTTGCCATCATCTTCTGGCTTTTCATATGAGTCGTTGTCTTCATCATCTTCTGCACTGTCATCATCATCTTTGATGTCTTTGTCGTCGATTTCATCCACGACATCCTCGTCGTCGTCATCGTCGTCATCGTCATCAACCACAATAGTTTTACTGTTTTTCGGAAACTTCACGAGATAAATAGTCTCTTCCGTTTCCCAAATTAACGCATCTAAAATTTCCCCCATTGGGGTTTTAATTTGCGTTAAATGGTTCATGTACCCATCTGGGTATTCTTTTAGAATTCCCTTTTTTTGCTCGATTTCGAGCTGGTCGTAGCTTATTATTACCCGCTTTTTTGTCATTTCTGATATTATATTTCCAATTTAATAACCCTATGAATGGGTAACATTACATTTTTCTTCAGCAAGATTTCATGATCCGTAACGCCCCAAATCGTTGTTTCAACATATTTTTCGCCCTCATCATCAGCAAAATAAATTCTTACTTTTTGATGTTCAAGATTTCCCAATGCGATTGCTCGTGCTAAACTCTTCTTACGAGTCACAATATCACTTTCTTTTTTTAAAACCTCAGCGGCAGGAA
>Ga0105050_10010242_pt1 | contig 10301 bp, 13 predicted proteins | sample FRY01_FD_78088 | JGI IMG/M metagenome (GOLD analysis project Ga0105050, IMG submission 78088) | Freshwater microbial communities from Lake Fryxell liftoff mats and glacier meltwater in Antarctica - FRY-01 | ecosystem: Environmental > Aquatic > Freshwater > Ice > Glacier meltwater ... | reverse complement strand
GATGCAATAGTAGATCCATACAAATATAATCCGTTAGAAGTATACGGTAGTCTAAGTAGCATACCTGTCGGTCTTCGATTCTTAATGTTAGACGATATTAATACCAGTGCCAATAGAGGTAACTTTAATAGATTGCTCGAAGGTAACGATAGTTCGAGCGATCCATATGATGGTCCGGACGGATGGAAAGACTCAGCAGGAGCTGATCCGATGGTCTTTGCTAATTCTATCATAGAATGGGATGGCACAACTTGGTCCTCAATTTGGGAACCTAGTGCAGAAACTGCAAACACGGTAGTACAAAATATACGAACAGGTATCAAGTATCGGTGGGACGGAACGCAATGGCTCAAGGCATTCGAAGGCGAATACGCTCCAGGCGATTGGAACTTCAAGCTGATCTAGCATAAGTACGTGCATGCAATCACGTGCTGGCCTATTATTTCTAGCCAAACCTACTGGCAGGATTCTGTTGATCTTGGAAAACGATCGATGGACTGTGCCCACCTTTGCTAGATCGGGTCCTCTCTTGGAGGACACTACCTATCTACTGACGCAGTATAGTCCAGGAAGAATACTGCCTATTGAACTGTACTTGTCAGAAGATCGTGGGTTCGAGTATGGTACCTATGTTTGCGTAGTCGATAAGGAATTTTTGACTGTTGCAGTAGCCACTATGAGTTGGGCTAGGATGGACTGTTTGCCCAAACAGTTGCATACTGGTCTAAAGACCACCTTGAACAATCAAATAATCAGAACCAAAATTGAAACAATTATGGAGTTAGAAAAATAATGTTACAAAATACTAGTCAATTTCGAGAAGACATTGCTCGTTACACCGCCGCTATAGATAGGATCTCTCATGAACAGGAAAAATTATCTGCAAAAAAGTTGCTCACCGACCTAGTGCATCAAGTGAAGCACCTAGACGATGTGCATACAGAGATGATCTATTCCAAGCAAATGTCTTCAACTGGCAATGAGCTAAAATCAAACATTTCTACAATTAGAAAAAATTTGGAAACAACTCTCAAATCTTATCTTAAAGACTCTTACTATTGATAAGTGTGATGGTCCGAGCAGTGTTGGGTTAATTAACCCAATTGGGCAGCGTCTTGCAATGGTGCAAGATCCTGATCAGTCCAAAAATCTCTGGTCAACATCAAAACCAAATGCTGTTGGTTGCGTGCCAACGTGTCTGTCTCGTCAGCAGTCAACGTGGGTTTTGCTTTGAGTACATCAATCAAGTTCACGCTGTCCATGGCGGCGGAGTAGTGCTTGGCGATTTGTTCAGAGGTATTTTCAATCATAATATTTCCTTTTAAGGATGGGTTGGGAGAGATTCAACAAGAGATTGCTGCTCTTGGATAGTCGCTGCCTGCTGCCAATAACAAAATATTATCTGACTAAGTTACGAATAAATTTCTAATAATTTTGCAACGTCAACTTCGTAGTTTAACTATAGTACGAATCAGCGGTTAACAAGAATCTAGAAATTTCAATCAAACTGTATCTCAAGCAGTTATTCTGCATCCGTTAACATACCGTATGTAAAATTTATTATCACCCGACGATCTACATCGTTAGGAGTTGCACTTGCATGATAATGCTCGCCATTAAATCCCAATAACATGTTACGTTGTGGGCTCACAGCATGTAATATTGTCTCCCTCCCTAAGTAATTTTCTTTAAAATAAGAAAAACTAGCTGTTGGAAAATCATTATATTTTGTTTTTTTTAAATAAAAATCGTATTTTTCATTGTAGATAACTGTGGGAGAATTTGAATCAGTTAGGTATAATATGCCAACCCTATGAGGGAACGGAAGATCAATGTGCGGATCGTTGGTGTATTGTTCGGCAGTTCTTGGCTGTAATACTACCCTAACTCTAAATATCTGATCACAGGGATACCCTAGTTTATCAATACAATCTAATAAAATAGGTTGCAATAATGCTCCGACATCATTTTGAATTTTTCCGTCAACTATGGGGTAATTTGTAAAATTAAAAGGATGCGGATTGTTACTAATAAGTGTTCCAAACGGGTAAGTAATTGGACTATAGTGCCAAGGAAAATTGTATCTTAATAATGTATCTTCTAATAAATTAAAAATCAGCGACGAAGTTGCGTTGTGTATTATTTTCATTAAGTTATCATCCTAACATTTCCCGATACTGATATTCGATAGTCATCAGATGTATAAAAAGGATTAACACTATGATTTAATTTAGAAGGAAACATGCACAGTGTCCCTTCATGATCTTTATCTACCTCAACCATATAATGGGAATGCTGGCCTAATAGATTTGAGTAGTGGAATGTGAATTTGCTTGTTCGATTGGCAGTATTTCCGCCGGCAACGGGCGGAAATACTGCCAATTCATCTGCTAAGTTATATGGGATCTTAATCCATATAACAAAACTCATAATGCCAGTATGCTCGTGGGGTGGGTTAAATTCGTGTTTTTTTTGAAGATTTACCCATAGGTCTGTTAGTTTTAACTGCTTGGGGCTATCTGATTGATAATTTTCATCGGTATGCTCAATCCAGTTCCATTGTTTATTATACATGTTAACTAAGTGTAAAATATATGGTTCGATCCTACTAATGCAATTGGATAAATCATACTCATGATGCATGTGCCCAAGAAGTTTATGATTATATGCTACTTGAGATTTAAAATTAATTGCAATTACTTGTTGTATTTCTGCATTCAGCATAGCTAACATATCGCTTGGAATTTGTGCTGATAAAATTCCAATATTTGGCAGATCATTGTATCTCACATACGATGTATTATCTAACATATCTATTCCTTTTTACGTTACACATTTTTTACAATAATTAATTTATTAAACTCGGGCAAGAACAAGTATTCAATTTCAGAATTTTGTAAAGTACATATGGCGTCTTGTAATGTCTCAACTAATGGTTCCCCACCTAGATTAAAGCTAGTATTAAAGATGATAGGACATCCTGTTTGATTGTAAAACTCGTTAATTAAGTTATAGTAATGAAAATTTTGTTCTTTATTAACTGTTTGTATACGACAAGTTCCGTCAATGTGTATGATACTAGGGATCTTCTCAGCAATTCCTGGTTGGCAATTCACAGCATACATCATATGCGGGCTGCGTTCCAACCCACGTAAATCAAACCACTTGTGGACATGTTCTTCTAAGATAGAACCGGCGAACGGCCTAAAATATTCACGATGCTTGACACTATTTACGAAATCTTTCCCATCAGCAAATCGTGGATCAAATAATACACTGCGATTCCCTAATGCTCTGGGCCCGTTTTCTGATTGTCCTTGATAAATTGTTACAATATTTTTACCAATAAGAAGACTAACAATATCGCTATAAGATGTATTAATAATTTCTACGTTGTTAGTCTGTGCTGTTTCTACAACGTAATCAACAGTATAGTTGTATACAGGTCCTAGATATAATGTGTCATATGACCTAACAGTAGTGTCTTGGGTAGTGTGATGCCAAAAAAACAGTGCAGCACCCATTGCAGTCCCAGCATCGTTACTTATAGGTTCCACGTATATGTCAATATCTTCATCTTTTAATGCATCTAAATAAAAATAGTTTGCAACACAGTTTAATCCGTAACCTCCACTAATCACTACTTGATTATTACCTGTCATAGCTACTGCTTTTTTAATCAGTTTAACAACTTCGTCTTGCGTTTGAATCTGCGTAGCATATGCTACATCTCTTCTATTCTGTAGCAAACTTACGTCTTCATTGTTGGTCACTGATACGGCGAGTGATGAACTTAACATCGTATTAATTTTTGCGCCGGCGGGATAAGTTGGGATAATAAAATTTCTGTTAGATAGCGACAATTCGCCATCTGTATTAAATAATGTTGGAATTTTAACATTTGCAGTTCCGTAAGGAAATAACCCCATAGTTTTGCCTGCTTCGATTTCCTGAAACCCACAATACACCGATGCTGCTTCGTAGACTTTGACAATGCCGGCTCTGTCTGAGAATAGTGCTTCGTAGGTGTTGCCGGGCTCGCTAATCCAATCGCCACTCATCTCTTTTTCTAACTTTGGGATAATATTAAACTTAGTAGCGTGATGTTTATAATGTGTTTTAATCTCAGCTGGATAGTTACAACTAAAAATTGATTCTGTTTCCCAGGTAGTTATATCCATATTATCGATATGGGTAGGGAAAAATGTACCAGCACCATCTATTATCAGCGCAGTTGCAGAACTCCATCCTGATCGGTAAAATGCACATGCTGCGTGCAATTTGTGATGTATGTTATGCATGTCAATAACTTGAGGATGATTGTTAGTCGGATATTTGCGATCAATTAGTCCTATTTTTCTAGCGAATCCAACATAAATGTTGTCTCCAGAAAATTCAATATACCCAGCATCAAATAACGGAGTAGTGTGTGCGAACACCATATAATCGATTTTGTTTGTGTACTGTAAAATTTTAAGCATACTAGCAAATGGCCCGCCGTCGTACTTTACTCGAGTAAGACGTTCTTCCTCGATAGAAAATACAATTTCTCCATCTTTTAACAAACACACGCCCGAATTATGTCCTCGAGCAAATCCTGCAATCCATACTGGCGGTTTTTTCATATTTTATCCTAAATCTAAATCGGCGCATTTAGCGCCAATGTTTCCTTTCACAAATGCATTAACTAAAGTTCCGTTACCTAATCTTTGTGTATGCATATCAGTACAGTATATACTACCTAGCTCGGATTGGTCAACGATTACGGCAACATTCTTTTTATAGATAACTGTTGGAAATAATGGGTATAATTCAAAGTTCATAATACTAACCTATATTTTTATTAACTGAATTAACAATTTGAGTTATTTGATCGTCGGATAATTTCATAATTGTTTCGTTAGCGATATTGGCTTCTTCATCATGACATAGGCGTATAGGAGAATATTCTCTATTAGATTTTCCAAAATCTAAAATATCAAATCTACTGTATTCAGGATATGATACATTTTCTTTAAATGTTCCGCCCAATACAACCGTTGCTTTTTTATTTAATCCGTATGCAGCATGTTGGCCTACACTGTCGCATCCTAAGAAGTAATCAGTTGAATTAATAATAGCAAACCAGTTTCGTAAATTAAGTCCGGTAAGTTGCACAGGATTTATTGTATGATGAGCTATTTCGTTAAAGTTAATTTCATTCTCAGCCATCAAAATAACAATATAGTTAGTTTGCAATTTTTCTATAATATTAACAACACTATCTATAAAAAACGATTTCCCAAACATATCAAGATGTGCTGTATGTTGATGCATATTCGCGCCTCGTCCGAATGGTTGGAAGACTATAGTTTTTTTATCACCAGCTGTTTTCTTTATTGAGTTAATAGTAGCCGCAGCACCAAAATGTTCTTCGTTAGTTAGGCGGATATACGGAGCTCCAACATGCCGAAGTCCTTGTTTATTGATTGCAATGTCGAATGCTTGTGAAATACTAGCTTGTTGGTTATAATATTCCCATACTTGGTATGGCTCAGGCGATGTGTACGAGCGATGTTTGATTTTTTCTTTAAATAAGTTTTTATGATTAAAATCAAAACATCGCTTGTATAATGTTGGGTGTCCTTTAAAAAACTCTAGGCCGTATTCAACTAATATAACAAAATCGTCGTCGGGATTTTCTAGCTCAAACACCTCTAATGCAGGAATTGAACATAATACTCTCCCAGCTCCTCCGTTGATTAAAAATACCGTTGATTTTTTCATAATTTTAAATAGGTCAAATTTTCTACAGAACCAAATTCTCCACGAGCAAATATATTAAATGCAATACTGATCCGATTATTGTCGCATTCGTTTTTAGCAACACTGTGGGATAACGATGACGGAAAAATGATAATAGTATTATCAGTCACTGGAACTTTCCAGTAATCAGAATTCCATATATTGAAAGAACTCCGCTCTATTTGTAACATTGCTTGTTCTGACTTATTGTAAAAAATAATATTGTCGTATTCGTTAGTTTGTAAATAAAACGTTCCGCTTAAAATGCTGTTAACATGGTAATGAATATGATGTTCGGTATTTTGTGGATTAACATTTATCCACGATTGTGTTACATAGAACTCATTAGATGTCCACATCATTATTTTTTTTACATAATGATCGATTGCTGTATGTATCAACTCATTAATATCCTTAAATACTGGGTCTAATAATACATCCCTACGGTCGCTTGCAAAATTTTGTCCTACATTAATATAATATTCTGAATTTTTGCAATACTCAATAACTTCTTTGTATTGATTAACAACGAAGGCAGGAGTCGATACATACACTGGTTTTGCAAATAATGGCAGTATCTCATTCATTGTATACATTTTCCTTTAAATATTGATAAAGAGTGGGAGCAGATTCGGCGGCACATCTCCAGGTGTTTTGTAATATGGCTCGTCGATGCACAAAGTTATCTACGTGTGATTTAACATCTGCACCCAATACATGATTCGCATGGTCGATATTGAGTGCAGTCATAACAAAAAAGTGCATGCCTGTCGCAACGCAATGTATCCCGCCCGTAGTTGTATGATTAAAGTAAAACATTTTTCGATTAGCTAAATCATGGAATCCCTTGCTAAGGACTGGAACCAATTTTATCATATCAGGACAAAATGTTTTATTTGAAATTACCTGCCAATACTCTGTGTCGTCACGTATGCTTAACGCATAGTGCAACGCGACAAATTCTGCAAAGTTATTATACATTTCTAAAGTTGAAGAGTTATACACATCTCGATCCCATTGTGTTATATATCCTCCACGATCCAAAGATGCTACTAATTTAAGTAAAAATTCATGTACTGTGAATAGTCCGTTACTCTCAAGGGGTTCAATAAATCCTGCACTTAGCCCAATAGCAACTACGTTTTTAACCCATGTGCGTTCATGAATGCCGACTCGCATACTGATATCTCTAAACTCCAGTGATTCAACTTGTTTTTTAGTACGAGGAATCGTCATTTTGTTACTCATCAGGTATTGTTTAAACTCTTCTTTGGCAGCCTCAGGCTTAACAAATTTGTCACTGTAAACATAACCAGTACCGAGCCTACTCCATAACGGAATATTCCAACACCATCCGTTGTCAATTGCAGTACAATTTGTATAAGGTTCTAATTCTTTTTCTTTATCTTCATATGGTATCTGAGCAGCCCATGCACGATTATTGGGTAACATATCAGCATACGATTTAAATGGTTCTGCTAAGGCACCTCCTAACAACAAACTCTTCCATCCAGTACAATCGACAAACAAATCAGCAGATACTTCAGTTCCGTTTGATAATATTAGTTTTTCTATTCCAATAGTCGACGTTGTGATATGATTCACTGTGTCTTGCACTAGATTAACGCCACGAGGTATACAGTATTCCTCGCGCAGCCAGTTGCCAAATGCAGCTGATTCAAAATGATACGCTACGTCGAGATCAGGTCTAAAGTTGTCAAGTCCTGTTACATCAGTAGTAAACTTATTATTTTCTATTAATGGCATAGTTGAGTAATATGTTCTACAATAATCAGATACTGACGTATCTGGATAAAGAACCTGTTTGGCTTGCCATTCGGCTATACCGTCGCTGTCATGTACTACTGGTCGACCAAATGGGTAATGAAATGATCCAGCATCCTTGTTATAAAAATCAGTAAATTTAATACTCATTTTATAACTAGCATTAGTATATTTCATAAAATCCTGCTCGTTGATTCCAAGAGCATGCATCCAATTTCTAATACCTCCCAGCGTGCTTTCGCCTACTCCGACTATTGGTATGGTCGGACTTTCGATTACAGTTATTTTTTTTTGCGGAAAAAAGTTAATCAGTGTTGCTGCTGCCATCCACCCAGCACTTCCGCCGCCTAGTACCACAATATTTTCAATTTTTTTCGGCATAACAATTCCTTTATGCAGTTACTTATCAGTATATTATACTAATAGAAAAATTCTCGATAAGTAACTGCATAAAGGAATTGTTAGTGAGTAAACTTAATTTAAAAGACAACGAATGGCAATTTTTGGAGTTTAAAAGTAGGCCGCCTAACAGTCCATTTGCGCCTGTGTATCATTATATATTTGCTGAAAACTACATAGATGAAGTAGATTTTAAAAAAATTGCATGCATAATTTTAGAAAAAGAACAGCAAATAATAAACTCAACTATGTCAACTTCTGATGCTCATACTGGATTAGGAAATAACAGTTTAACTTCTCGGTGGAAGTCATTTAATGTATTCGCATGGGCTGACCCCGAAATAGGAAAATTAAAAGCACAAGTACGTCGCAGGTATTTAGAATTTCTTAACGAATATAATGTGCCTCGTTCTAAAGTTAAAATTCAATGTTGGGCTAATGTGTTACGAAGAGGACAAGAGATTGCTCCGCATATACATTCCACTGGACCTTGGACATACCTAGGCGGGCATGTGTGTGTACAATGTGATAACACGTCAACGATATACATAAATCCAATTAATCAAATTGATGACCAAGAACTATATATCAGTTATAACCTTGAAGGAAAAATTACAATGTTCCAGCAGAACATCCCCCATTATACCACAATGTATAATGGCTCTACTGAGCGCATTACAATTGCGTTTGATATCTATCTAGAAAATTTCGTCAACTCCTTTGATTGTATTAAATACCCAGAATGGAATAACTTAATTGTCTTTGACGATCCTGCAGGTACTGATAACACCCAAGGACTTAACAAACTATACAGTGGTTAATAACCCAGTTAATCATTGTTTAGTCAATGTTGTTAACAACCCCGGAACGTGGAATACCACTATACATCAAGCGCATGCCAATGGTTGGATGTTTGGTATTCCTTTGACTACTAGACAGGGATGGGGATACTTGTATAATGACACTATTACCTCAAAAGAAGATGCAATAGCAGATATCGAAAAGATATTTGATAACACAAACTTAAATTTAAAAGAGTTTAAATTTAGTAGTTACTATGCTAACATATTTTTTGATGGTCGAATAATTAAAAACGGCAACGCCGCATTACTTTTTGAACCAATGGAGGCTCTATCGGGATATTTTTATAGCACAGTTCTACGCAATCTGTTTGATTACATGCATTGTCAGTGTTCTGTAAAGGATGTCAACAATCGGTTAACTGCTGCTGCTCAAGATATTGAAAATTTTATTAACTTTGCATATCACGGCGGGTCAACGTTTGACAGTGAATTTTGGCAAACAACAGTCAGTACTGCTAGTGCAAAATTACAATATAATATGCGGTGGGCACATACTGTATCTGAAATAAAATCGTGTTTACATGACGGAAAAATTATTCAAGAAAAATCCATCTCTCAATGGTACATTCGCCATTGGTTGAACTGGGATAGGAATCTAGGGTATAATTACTTTGTAACTCAAAATTAAGAAGGATTCCTTCTTAATTTTGTTAGAGATACAATATGTTAATTTAAAGTGTCGTAGGCGGATCAACCGGCACATCTGCCCATTTTGTTTCAGCTGAGGTTTTAGTTGGGACCAACGGCCAGTTAATTTCTTCTCGAGATTTCATATTGGCAAAGTCATGAATTTCGGTTATTCCTCGAAGTTCGGCTCGATACTGTCTCCATTTCTCCCGTTCTTGAGCAGTTAGTGGTGAGTCGGCTACTTGTGTCCAGTCTGATCGAAGTAAATACGATTTTCGAGGTCCAATTACCCATCGTCGTACCTTTTCACTCACTGACAACTCAAGGACTTGCCACATCTGTTCAATTTCGCCGGATTGGTTTTTCACAATTTCTCCACGAATTGCTTCTGAGTGGTTTTCATTGAATTCAGGAGAATTGAAATTTTTAATACTTACTAAATTTAGTGTTGCTAAATTCTCCAATGAATGATCTTGACCCATTAACAAGTAGTTGACATTTTCAGTAGTGATAGGGTATCCTTCTGGATTTCCATGCGAGTTTATCTTGATATACATTTATGATCTCCTGTTTATACGTTTTGAGTGCCAGTGGAGGGGTACGCTCTGCCGGTGCCCCAAATAATGCGAACGGCGCCGCGGCCGCCCCAACCTCCGCCAGAGCCTGTCCCACCCCCACCACCCCCACCACCAAAGTTACCACCACAGGCAAATCCATTTCCATTTCCATTTGCATAAGGCTCTCCTTGTCCACCATTGGAGCCGCCACTTCCGCCGGTGCCGCCGCCACCGGCGGTACCGTGGCCGCCTGGACTTGCGGTGCCGCAGTTGCCTGGACTGCCTT
>Ga0105050_10010240_pt1 | contig 10302 bp, 10 predicted proteins | sample FRY01_FD_78088 | JGI IMG/M metagenome (GOLD analysis project Ga0105050, IMG submission 78088) | Freshwater microbial communities from Lake Fryxell liftoff mats and glacier meltwater in Antarctica - FRY-01 | ecosystem: Environmental > Aquatic > Freshwater > Ice > Glacier meltwater ... | reverse complement strand
CCGAAGGATTTGGGTTTGAAACACTACGAGCCGGAGCAATTAACCGGCTGGGAGATGTCTTTCCAGTGTTTGTTGTGGCTACGCGAGTTCATCGCAGCAAACCAGCCCGGCGTCATTTTGGAGTTGGGCTCAGGGCTCAGCACGGTAGTTATGACTAGGGCAATTGAAAGTGTTGGTTTGAGTAATGCAACCTTATTGATCTCAATTGATGAGGACGAAGCGCATACCAACATAACCACCGATAATGTTAACACAGAGCTTGATTTTGATGATCTTTGCGTTTCAATTTGTCATGCAGCTTTGGAAGAGATTGACGGATTGAAACACTACGACAAAGAGCGCCTAGCTCAATTATTACGTTGCTGTAACCTCATCAACTTGCTTGTCATTGATGGCCCATCAGGCAAGTACCAAAGCAGGGGTGAAGCCCTACCGTTTTTACTACCATACCTAAGCACTGATGCTGTAATCGTGCTAGACGACGTAAACAGGCCCTATGAAGCGGGAGTGGTAGCAAATTGGATAACGGCTGGATACGTACTGCCAACCGTAGAACGTGTAGACCGCATGGCTATCATGCACGTGAACCCGACAGCAGCGAAAGCCGCGCGGGATAAGCGTGGCCTTGATTGGGTGAGCCGTCAAACTCAACTCGGCGATAAAGTGCCTGCGGTTACATACGCTATGTATGGGCCAAATGACTTGGGTTTGAAACACTACAAGCCGGAGCAATTAACTGGCTGGGAAATGTCTTTCCAGTGTTTGTTGTGGCTACGCGAGTTCGTTACAACAAACCAACCCAACAGCATTTTGGAGTTGGGCTCAGGACTTAGCACAGTAGTTATGGCTAGGGCGCTTGAAAATGTTGGTTCGGGTAATGCATTTGAATTGACGTCAATTGATGAAAACAGAACGCATACCGACACAACTAACTACAATGTTGACACAGAACTAGTAACTTCTGGTGACCTTTCTATTTCAATCTGTCGCGTAGCTTTGAGGGAGGTTGACGGATTGAATTACTACGACAAAGAGTGCTTAGCTCAACTATTACGTTGCTGTAACAACCTCATCGACTTGCTTGTCATTGATGGGCCATCGGGCAAGCATCAAAGCCGGGGTGAGGCCCTACCGTTTTTACTGCCGTACCTCAGCACTGATGCTGTAATCGTGCTAGACGACGTAAACAGGCCCTATGAAGCGGGAGTTGTAGCGAATTGGATAACAGCCGGTTATATACTGCCAACCGTGGAACGTATAGATCGCATGGTTGTCATGCACGTAAACCCGGTAGCAGTGGAACCTGCACAAGATAAACGCAGCTTTGATTGGCCTGATTGGTTAGGACGTCCAGCTCAATCCGGTAAATAGCTACACCAGCAATAACAACGCAACCAGCCCAATACCTCCCAAGGCGAGCCCCATAACATCGTCACCTACATTAGTATTGAGCTGGTTGCTGTTATTGAAATTCCAATTAGCAAACACATCCGGCGTAAGGCCGCCCGGCAGTGTGGGCGCACTATTGTATGCCAATACAGGCGCTCCCATTGCGCCGCCTACTGGTTGCTGTCCAGGTAGCTCAAAGGGCCGCCCTGGTAACGTATACGGCAACGGTGCGGACTGCAAGCCAGCAGACGCCATGACCGCATCAGCGTAGCGTCTAGCGTCATCGTGGACCGTGCCACGCTGCACATTGCCAATGCCACCATTGTAGGCTTGTAGCGCGGTATGCCAGTTGCCTGTCCAATCGTATGTCTGGCGTAAGTACTTCACGCCGCCCAAAATATTCTGTTCCGGTATCATGGGATCAACGCCCATATCCGCCGCTGTGCCGCTAAGTAATTGGAAGATACCATAGCTCACCTTGCCGCTAGGTTCTACCCGTTTAAGCACGGACCCATTAGCCGCATATTGATTGATGCCGCTTTCCCGCTGCGCTACAGCTAGAGCAATGGAAACAGGTACACCGTACTGGTTAGCCGTTTGAGCAATTAAGTCTCTATACGTCATTGCGTGTGTTCCTGCAAAGTGCGCCTGTTCCATCACTCCATGGAGGCTAGCGGATCAAATGTAGCATTACTGCTATTGCACCGGCGTCGGGTCTTTCGCCAACTCAATCAACGCCACGGCGGTAGCAAAATGGAAATGGCCCAAGCTAACGCCTTCGGGCGGATAGGCTGAAATTACCGTGTAGCGGTTCGCAAAACTCGTGTTCTGAACCACGATAGACGGGCCAGGGTCTTTGTAGCCAGCTGGAGTATACGACGCACGCAACTTCACAGCAGCAACGTTGAAATCTTCAATCCCAATTAAGCTTTTGTTGTTCCCGTATACGCTTTGGGCTTGCATTTGAGATTGGATGCTCAGCAGCGCATCCGCAACGTCTTCAATGGGCAACGCAGCGTCAAAGAAGCGCAAGGGGCCGCCCGCGTTGTTCAGGGCTCGCAATTGCTTCTCATCAATCAAGCCGGGCTGTGTAGGGCGGTCGGGCGGCGCGATAATGGGGACCAATCCAGGAATGTTTGCTTTAGCCATAATGGTTACCTATTTACCTATTTACCTGTCTGTCTGTCTGTCTAGCTGTCTTTGTCGTGAACCTATCGTGAACCTATCGTGAACCGTGATAGCGAGCTATGTTAACGCTCAGTTCTTTTAGTTCTTTCGATACGCCCATCTGCATGATTCTAATCTGTGCTTGTACGTCCCTCAAGTCATTCTTGATGTCTTCATTGGTTACATCATTTGACGATTCCCCCTTATCAACTGCACGCTTTAACTCTTTGATTTCTACCGACTGTTCTATCTGAGCGGCTTTAATACTCCCTAGTGTAACGCTGGTATCGTGCATGTAGGACCCTGCGGCAACTATCAAAACACTGATAAAGGTCACGCCAATGAATTTCCATGTTGGGCCTGCATGGCCTGCATCGCCTGCATTATCAATAGTCTTGGAGTTACTAGATGACATGGCGGTTAGCTTATCATTACAATCGCCATTTTTGTTAACATTATCGCTGTTATTTAGTGCATGATCCATTGCTACACCTTTACCGCGTTCCTGTTATGCCTTTATTGCGCCCGCATTGTGCTCTAATTGCGCCCGCATTGCGCTCTTATCGTGCCCCTACCGTGCCCCTACCGCCTTATACGCCCCACCACCGCCGCTACCGGCAGCATCCGGCGCTACACCAGCATTGATAACCAACGGTGTATTACCAGATGGATACGCTAACACCAATTCGGCACCGCTTACAACATTGGAGTCAGCAACGCTTACAAACACTACCGCTGTGGCTTCATCATTACCATGCACTAGCACCCATGACGTAACCGGCATGTTCGTAAGGTTAACGGTTCCAGTAGCATTACCACTAAACACGTTGTACATAAGCACTCCCGCCGCTCTAGTGGAATGCCTAGCAAAGTTGATGCCGTAATTGCCATTATCCGCGAAGATATTGAGCACAAATGATGCGCCCCACGCATTACTGCTACTGCCCGCTGTTAAGATATCAACGCCAGAATCGGTAGATCGCCGTATAGTATTGCCAAATACGTAGGAATCACGTTCATTGATGCGAATGCCATCGCCTACGGTGTTTGAGATGATGTTGTAAACGGTGCGTGTTACTTTTTCGTCTGTTTGAACCCCAGCACCCGTATTATTATTAATAGTGCTGTACATCACAGCGCCTTGTTGCCGAAGTCTTACACCGCCCGTGTTCGCTACCGTACTGCCATTGCCCGCTATAGTGCTCCGCACCATTGTTGTGCCCTTGCCGCTTGTGGCTCTCAAATCAACGCCCCAACCGCCATTATTTTGAGAGACTATGCCGCCAAGTGAGCTTGATCCGCCTATCCAGCTAATGCCTGTAGTAGTCGCGCCTTCAACCAACACGCCTGATAAATGTTTTCCGAAATTGATATTACTCCAACCTTCGCCTGTACCTCCTGCAAAGTTTGTAGTAACCGGGCAGCCAACTGCCAAATTATCGTCCTTGCAAGAATCTGCTAGCGCAGATGTTGCATACCCATGCGTGTAGACAACTATATTAGTCGTAAGGTTTATCGACTTGGTTGCATTAAATCGGTTATTCCAGCTTGCTGTAGCTGAGCCATAATTGCCAGTATTGCCCAATATATGAATAATCGAGTTAGTACAAGCGCAGTCTTGTGCAGCCTGAATACCAAACGGAACTAAGGGGTCGTTGTAGTTTCCGCCCGCAACCGTATTAGCTAGACAGCGCCCAGCGCCAGATGCTAATCCAACATCGGCATTCACTGCACTAGATACCCAAGCTACATCACCAGCATTACAAGTCACATCCTGAGCGCTCAGAGTGGCTGTAGGGAGGCTGCAAGCCAATAGGCATAGCAAGGCCAGCTCCAGGTAGCCGAAGGGCTTGTAGGGCTTGTAGGGCTTGTAGGGCTTGTGTAATTTCATCGCAGTGATCTTTTACGGTCTACGCACGGACTGTATAGTAAGCCCGCCGCCGCATGTCGCATTAGCTCCCGGTACAAACGTGATAGCTGTACTGGAATTTGGAAATGTAAAACTACAAGCAGTCGCAGCGTTGCATACTGAGCTACTAGCGCTAAAATCCGGGAACGCTGGGTAAGTGATAATTGATGCACTGTCTATTGTGCCCAGTAACGCAGCGAAATAGGGATTAGCCGGATATGTTGGAAGGTATGCGCCAAGGACATTACCAGACGCCACTTCACAATTAAATATAGCCATGGAGCCGAAAGGCGTGTTTGTGTGGTTTTCAGCGGCGTATCGTCCATTATTCACGTTCACGCCCGCATTTAGCCCGGTAAGGCCAACAGCACCAGTAGCAAGTCTGTAACCACTAGATGTGTTGTTATACGTTACGTAGTGATCCAGTATGGGATTCGCGCCAGCTTCCGATCCATAGCCCACTAGCAGGTTGTCATAATACAAAGCACGGCTAACAAAAGAACAACATGAATTGTTCATTTGCCCATTTTCAGTATTATTATGAGCTTCTATTAGGAAAGAATTTCCCCTACTTTCAATTCCATGCTTACCATTGTTGTGAGCATACAAGTCTAGGTTCAACACTTCGTCGCCAGTAATAAAAAAACCACTAAGGCCATTGCCAGACGCTTCTAACGCAATGCGAAATGCAAAACTGCCTAGGCTAGTTTCGAGCCCTCTAAAGGCCGCGTTTTTGAATCCTAACCCTATGAATACTTGTCCATTGGGGTTAACCGCGCCCTCATGGTTCATTCCATCGCCGGTTCCGGTAGCAAAGTTTAATTGCACAGGGCAATCAGTCTGAGCATTGGCATAGCAAGGCGTGGTTACGTCTACATAGCCCATCATTCTAGTTACTTGATTAACTAAGCTCTGACCCACTCTAGTGAAATAGATTCCCTTAGTGGGGTTGCGTCGATTATTCCAGCTTGCTGTAGTGGAGTCGTATTCGTTTACGCCTGCGAGTATCCGTATGTCCGCGCCCGCACAGGCGCAATCCATAGCGGCCTGCAACCCAAACGGCTGCGCTGGATCGTCATAGACCGCGCCCGCCGCTGTTGCCGCACACGTCGCGTTAACGCCCGCTGGAGTCATCGCCAGCCCCACATCTGCGTTTACAGTCTCGGTAACCCACAGCACGGTACCAGTAGTGCAAACCTGCGCGTTGCAAGCGCTGGCAACTAATAGAGCAACAACGCTAACAATGGCTTTGATGGCTTTGTTGTGCATGGCGTGCATGGTGTGTCTACTGCGCTGGCACAAAGCTCAAGCTCTTCATCAGCGCATCCACTGCTAGCGTACCCGTTGCACCTGTTCGGCAAAACTTGTAAAACAAAAAGCTCTCAGCTAGGCATCCGGTAGTTATAACTGGGAATGCCGTATTGATAAGCTGGTTTGCCACAGCAGCCGTACCAGTAACATTGTTAGCCGCGCTGAACGCCACTGAGCCTAATTGTTGACCTGCCCCAATGCACGCGGTTTGTGTTGACCACTGCACAGTACCTACATTGCTTGCTTGCCACAACACGTTAAGCTGTAGCGCATTCGGCGTGCCGATAGTGGGCAAAAAGAATGAATCCTCTACACACTCGGTCGTTGTGGTATCAAACGCGGCTACCGCCAATGTTTCATTCGCACCCGTAATACAAGTAGCTTCGGGTAATGGCGCGGGGCCATTGAACGCCAGCCCAGCCGTACCAGCTTGGCAACTACCAGCCACAAATTCATATGCACTTTGTCCGCTATTAAATGGCGATAGTATTTCAAACCTGTCACCTAACAAAATCAAAGGCCCAAGTGGCGAAGGAGTGCCAGTATAATCAACCCGCATAGGTAGATTTGCAGGGGTACCCAGCACTGAGTTAATCCGTAGCGCTCGCCATACTCCATTAGCAATGTTGAACTGGTAAAAAGTACCGCCAACTGATACAACTTCCAGCGTATCCCCTTGAATAGGTCGCCAATTACCAAGTCCGCAAAATGGAGGATCGGGGCAAGTATCAGCAGCCTCTAAGCGCACCTGTATAGGAGTCACTGTAGCTACGGCTGTTGGAAACTCCACAGACACCAAATGGCCGGACTGCCCAACATTGGGCATTGGAATACTTGCCGTAGCAGCCGTGGAAATAGTATCCGTAACACCTATGCCGCCCACTGTATATGCAGCATTGCCAACAGCGCCGGTAAGCTCGAACGTGACAGCGGTTAACACATTGATAGCGTTGTCGGTAACATTACAAGCCGTGTTGCCAGCAACGCCCGTAATGGTTACTAATGATCCCGCGTCAAGGGGTACCCATGTGAGCGCATTGGTAGCCGTGGGCGTGGCAATGGTGACTACAGGCGGGTTAGCATTGGTGCAGTTGGTTACGACAAATTGCCGCACATAGGCCCGTTGAAACACAATGGCTTGCTGTTGTGCTATTGCGCTACTGACTGCGAATACAATAACCAGCAACAATACAACAGTGGCAAATACAAGACCGCCGCATGTAGCGCCCTTAATGGGAGCGTAAGTGCTTTTTACTCGCATTAGTTGAAGTCCCACCGATCCGCTGTTTCGGTAATAAACGGCGTTGCTGGCAACATATGCCCAATGTACCGTACTGTCATGAGTTTACCGCCCGGAGTATTTACCGCGCTGTTAATACGGATGCTGCGAAATGCCCCATAATAGGCTTTATACGCAATTACATCCGTAGCCGTAACCCCTTGAGTTTTAACCGGCGCACTAATGATATCGGGTCCAGCTGGACGCCAATTCACGCCATCGCGGCTGAATTGAAATTGCACTTGTATAGCTGCTACAGCTACAGCTTCAGCCGGGAATGTTACCTGTACCACGTGCATGGTTTGCCCAACGTTGCGTAATGGTGCGCTGGCTTGCGCTAGCGTAATGCCACTGAACACGTTTTCAAATACTGCTGTTTGACTTTGAGCCATAAGCACGTTATGCCCAAACCCGCCAAATCCGCCAAACCCACTAAACAACACCGCAACCAACACTGTAAACAGCATTACCAACAGCATTGATACGGTAAGCTTTGTAAGGGTCGAACCCAGAATGCGTGTGTGTTTCATTGAGTTTTGTTACCAAGTCGCAATAGCGCTTCTTTTGATATTCCCACTAGCAACACAAAAATAGATGTAGTCGGCATCGGCCCAGATGTTATCAATCACGCAGGCTGCGGCTGCGCTCGCAGGCGTGGTGTTGTCCATAATCGCAAGCTTGGGAAAGGTAGCATTACCGTCGAAATCCACGTATGCCAGCAATACATCTGGTTGAGTACGCCATTCTGTTAAATTGATTATTCCTTGCGCGAGCGCAGCCCTAAAAACAACCCTGGTTTTGCCAGTTGCGGCTTGGTCATGGACTATAAATGTTTGAGGGCCGCCGCCCTGAATAATGCCAGCCGTACCCGCTGGATCATTCACATTAAATGAAAAAGTCCCCCCACCCGTTGTAGCCATCAACTTTGCAGAGCTATAGAATCCAAGAGAACCCGCACCTAGCCGCCTCATCCCCGTGCTTTCATCCCCGACAAACCCATAGGGCATAATAGATGAGCCAAAATCAACTAATCGTATCGAAGGGTTGCCGGTAGTAAAGCCCGTAAGGTTAGTGCCTGTAAATAAGAGATTCGGACTAGTTGTTATTACTCCGCCGGAAATGTACGGCACCCGGCCATTCGTCAACAATCCTCCAAGCGCTGTTACCAACGGCGTGTTAACCGCAACGCCAGGAGCAGTACCAAACGGCACTTCACCCGCTTGGATGTTTGCAAATGGATCAATACCGCTAAGAGGTTGCCAGCCATCGCCACGCAAAAACGTGAGTGTAGTAGGCGTTCCTGGTCCTAGGCTGCCAGTACTCCAAATAGTGTTAGTAACCAGCCTTGGGTTAGTAAAAGCCAAATTATCAATCTTAATCTCAGCTTGGCTACGACTCACCACACTAGTTAGATTGAAGTTTCCAGGAACAATGGAACCATCGTCAATCAACACACGATTAGTTTGAGACCCTAGATAACAATTTGAGCATACGCCCCCAAAATTCGGATTATTCGCCCTAACAATCCTGTATTGAGTTATGCCGGGTACAGCAGCCCAACTAATATTTACCGCATTAGCCGCGGATAGCGTGCTTGCATTTTGAATACAAGCCGGATTACTTAGCGGGCTATTGTTACCACCAGTAAACGTAGCCACTACCCAATAGCAATGTTGGTTTGATCCAATCGCGCCGTTGTATGACACGGATACGGATACAGTTGGCACAGGTGGCGAATCTAAATTGATTGCTTGTGGATTTTGCGCCCAAGCTGCCGAACCGCTTAGGCATAGCAGGCATACCAGTAGCCGAATAGCTACTGAGATTACCAAAGTTGTCTTCCAATCTTGTTTTTTGATATCCATAGCAACTATCCCTTAAACAATGGCTTGAATGGCTTGAATGGCTTGGCTAATAATCCAACGGGGTTGAGCCACGCGGCCAATAGTAACCTTGAATGTTGCAGATAATTCGAGTTCCCGCCGGCACAATCGGACTGCCAATCGCGTGTACAACTGAATACTCGATGAACTGGTTACTAACCACTTGAATACCGCCCGGCACTTCCCTAGGCTGCTCCACGCTACCCATTGATTGTTGGATGCTAGAGTAGTTGCGCTGTGGGCGCCCTTGTAAATTGGGCTGCCCTACCCTAATGCGCCAAGTCAAATCACCACTACCCTCTACAAATCCAGGGCCGGTAAACGCATTAGCAATGCCGGTAATGATTCCGTCATAACCATACGGGACTTCAAATTGCAGTGCTACGGTTTCAGTTCCATTAGCTGCCGGAGTAGTGATTGAGCCAAAGGGGTCAAAGGGTAAACCTCCGGGTGGCATCTCACTCCATGGGTACGGCCAATAACCACGCTCCCATGTTTCAGCGACCGTGCAACCAGGATAAGCCTTGGTTTGCTGCCCGGCCTGCATCTCCTGATCCGCCATAATGCCACTGAGGCCCCCTGTACGGCCTCCGCGACGAGTTTTAGCCACTAGAGCATCAGCCGGGCCTGCTAGCGCCCTGTACGCGCTCCAGGCGTCTTGTATGCCACGTGCCATCTAAGTAACCCCCCCGCGTGCTTGCCACGGTAATTTTGGTAGTGATTCCGTACCCGGACCCATGACTTCGCAAGGCTCAGCCGTGATAATCGTTAGCTGGCAACGTTGATCCACTGCGGCCTTATTCGTGATGTTGATACGCAAAGCCGGATGTGGGTTGCCGGTTACATAGCGCGGCTCGATGATTACCGGAAACAAATCCGTAGTGCCATCGGGCCGCAACAAGTCACCTTGCACGGGCTCGGAAAAATATGCCAGCCCACTGCACGTATCATATATTTGGATTTCAAAGTCAGACGCTACACCGTCCAGGGCCGCAAATGATAGACCCCATACGCATGTGCCGGGGAATACATTTTGCGTAGCGTTGAAATTGCCAAAAGCTACAATAGCTGTTTGAAAATCGAAGGGCGCACACCAAACCTTGCAACGATAATGCTGTTGGTTTTGCCTAATCTGGTCCAACTGCCCTACGAACGTAGGAAACGCACGCTTGGGTAGATAGCGCAAGTTGGCATTCATGGTGAGGCCATCGGCTTGCATCCCGGTAATTACGTTAGTTTGGTCCGCATCGTGCAGCCCACGTAGCCTATTGCGTGGGTTTGGGTAGCGCATTATTGTTTACCTCGGGAGTCCGCGTAGCAGAAGATAGCTGGTATGGCTGGTATGGCTGGTATGGCTGGTATGG
>Ga0105050_10010236_pt1 | contig 10305 bp, 13 predicted proteins | sample FRY01_FD_78088 | JGI IMG/M metagenome (GOLD analysis project Ga0105050, IMG submission 78088) | Freshwater microbial communities from Lake Fryxell liftoff mats and glacier meltwater in Antarctica - FRY-01 | ecosystem: Environmental > Aquatic > Freshwater > Ice > Glacier meltwater ... | reverse complement strand
TAATTTATGGTATTCAAAATTTATGGTATTCAAAATTTATGGTATTCAAAATTTATGGTATTCAAAATTTATGGTATTCAAAATTTATGGTATTCAAAATTTATTCAAATCTTATTTTTATTCTAGTTCCAATTTCTCTAAAATATGAATAATAATCATCCTCATTCCAAAAAACATTAATAATATTTAAGAAATCTTCCATATGGTTTATTTTTATTCCTCCAATTTCAAATGTTTTTATATTTGAAAGTCCTGCCTTTAGTATTTTTCTATTGTACACACTCCAATTTAATATTCCGCAATCAATAGTATAATCTAAATAAGATGTTTGTAATGATTTTTCAATCTCTTTACACTTCGTTATAGTTGCTGGTAATTTTTCTGTATCAAGTTCAATATTTCCTTTTAATTCACGAAAATAAATAATTTTATTAACCTCGTCTTTAAATAATAAATCAACATCCTTTTTTTTGTTATTAATTTTTTGAACGCCACAATTTAATAATTCTAATTTATGATTAGTTTTTATTAATTCTTTTGATAAGAATTCACCAAGTAATCCAATCTTAATATTAATAGATTGTTCACTGGTCTTTTCGCCATATAATAAATGTGAAATTGAACCAGGTTTAGTAAGTGTTAATTCGCCTTCTAGCCTTTTATCAACCCAAATTATTCCTATTTGTTTTATGTTCGCAATACAATCATCATTTTCAATTACTGGCAAACATGGTTTCGTATCCATTTCTCTATATTGAATTACGATAAGTATTTTATTTATACATAAATTCAATTTTTTTTTAAATAATTGAATTTATGTCCAATCATAATAGCGAACATGATGAAACCATTATAAAGTCATTATAAAAATGAAAGAAATGTGTAATAAAAACACAATGACAAGAAGTATTCAAAAAATATACAAATGAGTTTTAGGTTGAGAATTATATGAAAAGAATGGTATAAATGAAAAAAAATTGAAAACGATTTCTTGTTTATTATGATACATACCCAAAATTACAATTAAGCAATGTCTCAATTTACAAATAACGCCAATGACGATTACATCGAGCCAGAAGAAGTTCGCGCAAGTCATTGTATTGCCATACATCTCAACCGATGTAGCAATGATATAAAAGTGTATCCCATCGTATATCATTATTGTCCTGACACAAAGGATATATCCCGCAGATATATTCCATATAAAACTATAGTTGATGTCCCAATATGCAATTATCATCATAAAAAACTCATTTCGGTTAATGTGTATAACGGCATTTTGCCTGAAATATATGGTTATGATCTAGCAGATGCGCAACATACTCTTACGTGTGTATTGCTACCTGAAGAAGAAGAAAAACTAGAAGACCTCAACATATGCGTGTGTGATACATTCGGCAATAACAAACTTCATAAAGCACTATTAACATACACTTTAGGATTTTATTTTGGCAACGCTCACTACTATTGTGGACATTGTAATAGGAATACACCAGACCGACGCGACCAAGATGACGCCAATATCGCATCTTTGGTTTCAGTTGAGTCAGTAGAAGAAATGGTGCGCGAATCACCACAATTGGTGTTGGAGAGAAATTTCAAGGGAAAAACACCATTACAAAATATTCCTGAGTTTATTGAGTCATTGGAGGTTACATTAGAGTATGCTCGTTATACCAGTCCCTATCAACATGGCAAGGCTCGAGTGAATATTGCAAACTTGGTTTATATTCAAAAAAAAATCATAGAAATTATGGAAGAATACGCAAATTAATTAATTCACTATTTTGTGGAAAATAAATTATATAAAAAAAGAAGGATATGGTAAGTATCTTTTTTAATTTTTATATAATTTTTAGTTCATTTCTTCAAATATTTTAATCATATTCAATAAAATTTCCAATGGTATTAAATATGAAATAAAAACATCTGCTCTTAATTCATTTGCCATGCGGCTCGTCGTTGAGTCGTAGCATAACCAATTCTTATCTACGGAATTCATACGATGTCCTGATATAACAATACATTTACTTGGATCTAATTGTAACATTGGTTCTGTAAATTTATTTGTAAAACTACTTTCTTCGGCTTTCATTAAACCTGGTTCGTGTGAATGATTTATTAAATATTCGCGCTTGTATGCCATGCAATTATTAGTTGAATGATTTTTATCAAACTTTTTAAATTGGAAAAATCTCTCATATGAATAAAAATATATATATGCGTCAGAACATCCGGCAATAAGAGCGGTTGAATTAACTAACCTATAAACTGCATCACTAACACGGGTTGGTGGATAATAATCGTCGTCGTCCATACATACAATAATGTCTCCATTACACGTATTATTTCCAATATTACGCAGATCACTCAAACATTGTTTTTGTTTAAAAGGTACATAAATAATATCCAATTTAAATGGCAATAAAGTTAATGTTTTCCATTGTGAAATAATATATAGTTCATTTGCAGTCGCATCTTCATAATTACGACTACCATCTACGATAACCCATTCGGTTATATTTTTATATAGTTGACTATTTATTAACATAGCCAAGTTAGTCAAACAATTACGCCTTGAATATTGCGTAATTGTTAATATCGAGACACTTGACTTTTCCATCGTGTAGTTATTATTTGGTATTAATTAAAAAATAATAATTCAATTTTATATCAATATTTTACATGTTATAGATAAAAATATATTACATAATTATATAATTATTATGAAATTACTTCGAACACAATTAATTCAATTCATTATTATGGTTATTGTTGGAATGACATTTAATCCCATGAATATTTTAATATTTAAATTTGACCATTTATACTTATCATTAACACTATTTTATGGAGGGCTTTTAATGGCTTCCAATATGATATGGGCGCATGAAGTGATACATTACTTATCGATGGGATATTTTAATAAATATTTATTTTTAATAGGAATATTTTTATCATTTTCAATCACTTTTTTATTATTAAGAAACCAATTATTTATTGACGATAATCAATGGTTAAGAAAAATGATAAGCCATCATTCAACCGCTATATCTACGTCACTTAATATTTACGATAAAACTGATAATAAACAAATAAAAAAATTGGCAAAAGAGATAATCGAAACTCAAGAAAGAGAGATTAATCTCATGAAATCAATGTTAAAACATATTCAATCCAATTAGAACCCAGGCGCATCAGTAAATACATTTGTTACGATTTTCGTTCCGACACATGATGGCATAAACTCACTTATAATATACAGGCCAACAATCGCACTCAAATAAACAATAATCGTGTCACGTATCAAATCTTTAATATGTTTAGTTTCTTTCATAACCATTCTCATTTCAACAAATTTCATCAATAAATAAATAAATGCAATAATACCAGAATGAATAATATATTTTTCCATTATTTATATTATATAATTAATTAATCAACTATTGGCAAACGCAATTAAATTAATACTTCAAAATCAAGAACTGGAGGGTTTAAATTAATTTTAGTGGCGGCCTTGTTCAAATCATTTACATCAAGAATATCCAGTTTAATGGTATCTCCTATAACTAAACGTTCGGAATTATAACCTCCTTCATAATCTTCTTCTTCATCTTGGTAATTTGTCTCGGTGGGTTTTTCTAAATCTTGAAAATTAATTTTATTCTTTGGAGCGTTTATAATACCAGTATTGCCATTTGTATCAATGTATGAATCATTATCAGAGAAGGACAATTTATTTTTTTCATTTCCGCTATCTATATATTCTTTCATAAAACTAGTTGTTTGCTTATATTCTGGAATAACATCTTTTATAGAAGGTGAACCTTTATCAGGTGATGGTTCATTATTTGAAATTGTAGTCGTTTTAGGACTAGGCGTAGGCGTAGAGGCAGGCGTAGGGGCAGGCGTAGGGGCACATGGTTCATCCGCAAGAGGTTCAACAACTTCACTCACCTCTACGTCCTGTTCTTCTGTTTCATCCATATAGGCTCTTAAAATACTCTCTAAAGGAATACTATCACGTATGGCATTTAATATACATTCTTGAATAAGCACTTCAATCTCTCTATTGTTTTTTTGAATTTGTAATGGCTCTATATTTTTTTCAAATAAATAAATATTCGTATATATTTTTCTAGCAACATGAATATAAATTTTATGAATAAAATCACTAATAGATGGAATATTAATATCTATTTTTTTTTGTTTACTACCAACTCGGATACATGTAAGCGCCTTTAACTGAATAATGTGCACGCAAGTAACAATATCTTCTAAATAATGGCAGCCTGAAGTCTCAATTATTCGTGTTTTTTCGGTATCAATAATTGTTTGGTTCCATTTTGGAACACGAGTAAGAAAATTTTGAAATGTCATTAAATATTTGTCTAATTCATTATTATCTTTACATAATTTCCATGCTTCATCGAAAATAGATTTTAACCCTTGCACTATAGTAGGAGTTAATACATTCAATAACCGAGCACACCACTCGTTTTTTGATTCACTTAAACTAGATGTTGAAAAATCATCCATTTTACATAAATGATATATTTTCTAAATCATAATTACAACGTAATAGTAAAAAATTCAATATAAATAACATGAATAATTTTTCATTTCTGAATTCTTTTTTTAATTTATTAAATACAAGTAACATCTGGTATTTATTTATATTATTTATTGTGGTATCATATTCTATATATTTAATAATATCCAAACCGCTATACCCCTTTTCATATAATATATTAACTATATCAATAATTTGTTTATAATGACACTCTGATACATTATTAGAAAAATCTGGGACTTTAAATGGAGCAAACATTTTATCAAGTGTGATATTTATTTTTTTATTATCATGTATTACTTTGAATGTATTATTTATATTATACTTGTGTAAATTTATTCTTGTCCCATTTATGATTGGCTCATTAATAAATATTTCACATAAACGTGATAAAATGGGTTTTAATAATTTATATTTATCTTGAACGATAATAAAAAAACGAGTTGTATGACTAAAAAGTTCAATACAACGACGAAGAGCCGATTGAGCGTCGCTTGTTAATTCGTCAGCGTTTGATAAAACGATTGTTTTAAATTTACAAGAGCCCTCTGCGCTAATATGGGTCTTTGCAAAAAATTTTAAATCATCGCGTATAAATTTAATTCCTTTACCATGAGCACAATTTTCATACATTACATAATTCTTAATCAAATCTTTGTTATTTTTGTAAATTTTTGAGATAAAATGATTGACAATTGTTCTTTTACCACTACCGCTTGGTCCGTGAAAAATGATGTTGGGAATTTTTCCTGAATTTAAAAAGAAATCTAATTTTTCATTTATTTCAGGATGATAATCAATATAGGACATTATAAGAGTAATTCAAACAATTTTTAAATCAAAATAATACATTTAATATATTTTGATTTATGCAATGAGTTCATTGAGGTGATATCCTTCTTTTTCAGCAATTGCGGTTATGATAGCAATTGATTTTATTAGACTCATTTTAATATTCGTGGTTGTATTGAAGAATTTTAAAATTTCTTTATATTTCATTGTTTCTAATTGTTTTTTTTCAATACTTAACATTTCAACCAATTCATTATATGAGTAAGAACTATATGTTTCTGTTGTCCTATATTGAAAATCAGTTAGTAAAGTGTCTTCTTCATTAAAACGCATATGTCCATTTACTAAATGTGGCATTCTTATAAGTTATAATTGTAATATATTTAATATCATTTAACTTTCATTTAATAACATTAATGCCATCGCTGAATAATTATGAAGATCAATCATTGTATCTTTCAATCCTTCATCTTTTATTAAATTTACTCCATTTTTTGTAATTGATAATGAACGTTGTATTTTATCTTCAATGCGCATCAGTACGCCAATTACTCCAAATTTTGCAAACGCGTCACCATAATCCTGATTTTTCTTTTTGAATAATTCTAATGCTTCTTTCTGTATTTCTTGTAATTGTTCGGCTCTATTCATAGTTACAATATCAATGAATGTTTATTATCTTTTTTATTTTTTATCTTATTTTTTATTTTATTCTTATTTTATTTTTTTAACTATTAAGTAAAAACAAATTAAATTTTCAGGAAATTCCATAAATTACAAAAAACATGTTTTTCAAGGAGTCTCGAGGTTTTCCGTTTTGGACATTTATAAATGTCCATTTTGCGAAATGGCCGACTCGCCTCTGTGAAAAACGTGAAAAAGTGATTGTGACCATAATGCTCTCATTTCGTTTTTTCAATGAAAAATGTTGTTACGATAAAATTTATTTATTTTTATATATTTTTAGAAAAAGTATTTAGGCGTTTTTTTATTAGGATATTATACCAATGGATCCTAACGAAAAAGCGCCAAATTACGCCACCAAATATAATTGTGAAAAATGCGCATTCATATGCTGTAAAAAAAGTGATTGGCTGCGACACAACGCAACACGTAAACACAAAATCCTAATAAATCCTAACTATTTAGGAGCAGCAGATTGTGAATTAAAACATTTTAGTTGTATCATTTGTAGCAAAGTTTATAAACATGCGTCAACTTTATCTGCTCACAAAAAAAGTTGCAAGGGTATAAATGAAAATAGTGAAAACATTCTCATAGCCGAATATGATATGAAATCATTAATATTAGACTTGGTAAAAAGTAACTCTGATTTACAGAAGCAAATGATAGAGGTATGTAAAAACAGCAATAATACAATCAATAACAATAATAGCCATAACAAAACATTCAACATGCAAGTGTTTCTTAATGAGAAATGTAAGGATGCTATGAATATCATGGACTTTGTTAGCTCAATGACGCTACAACTCTCTGATTTGGAAGATGTTGGAGAACTCGGATATGTTGAAGGTATCAGTAAAATCATTATAAGAAAACTGAATGAAATGGATGTTTATAAACGTCCAATTCATTGTAGCGACTACAAGAGAGAAGTGATGTATGTGCGTGATGATAATATATGGGAAAAAGAGAATAGCACTTATGACAAAATACGCAAGGCTATAAAATACATAACAAAAAAAAATGGCGATTTAATGATTCCTTGGCGCGATAAACACCCGTCATGTATGAATACAACACATCGGTTAAATGATGTATACTTGCGTATTATGAACCAATCGATGGGCGGAAAAGGCGAGTTTATTGACAGCGAAAATAAGATAATCAAGAAATTATCAAAAGCGGTTTACATTGATAAAGAAAGTTAATATAAACATGATTATATATAAAATACGTAAAAGACAAAATTAAGCCCAGCTAGTTAAACTCTGCGTGTATGGATTGTTTTTAAAGGCATTTAATAATTCAGGCGCAATTCGGTCAGTATTTATATTTTGGTCATAACTTTCAGATACCTTTACACGTCCAATATTATCATTCATCGCCCTTGAAGGTATATTAGAAGTATTTCCGACGGAGCTAGAAACCCACAAACGATTATTATCTCGGTCAGCATCACGCTTACTAATAGAAATATTATCATTTTGATTAAACATTTGAGTTCCGCCTTGATTTGGACGATTCACGTGCGTTTTATTTACATTATTGCGTTGTTTGTATTCTGCCTCATATGATTTTGTCGCATTAAACCCGTTCGATCCAGCAGTTCCAGTATAGGATACATTTGTTGTATCGCGCTGTAAATCAACTGGTTGATGTTGCGTTACCAGATAAGCATTTGCTTTCTGTGATTGAACGTTCATATGATTACAATCCAATTCAGATTCCGTCATTTCTCGAATAGTTGTCTTGGTGCGGTCTGCCGGATTAAATATTTGCCCGTTTGAAACGCTTGTTCCGGCATTTCCACTTGAACGCATGTTATCAATGACATCCTGTTTACGCGTAGGTCTTAATATATCCAAAATTGGAGATACGATTGCTTTTATAAAACCGCCAGCGGGTCCTATATTATTATTGCGTGTAGTGGAACGATTATTTGCAAGGTTACTATAACTTTGTGCTCCATAGTCACCGGTCGTTGGTTTACTTGACCCAACATACGAAGGTGTTGCCAAATCTTGCGCCGCTAATACTGGTCGTCGCGTTGGTTGATATTCGCGATTAACATATGTGCCTCCTGTTTGATTTGCACGAGAACCATAATATTCTGCTGTAGTATCAGTGCGATTGACGTCATGTAATAATTCGATACCGCGTGCGGTTGGTGCTTTTTCAATACCAGTTGTGGTCATCCAGCGTTCTGGTCCCGAAGCATAATATTTATCAGGTAAATGTTTTTCAACCTTTCCTTGGGTCATTGTCGTAGGAGCATTTTTAATATAATGAGAACTTGGTCCTTCATGTCCTATTAAATCATATGACATCTTGGGATTTGTTGCTACTCGAAGTTCGTCAACGTTTTTATCAATCCACATATCACGTGCTTCCATCCCAGAGTTATAACCAGCGCTCCCATTATTGTTATATCCTTGGTTCAATCCAGGTGCTACACGCTGCTCGTCCCATGGTTTAACATTTGAAATTTTCATACTAGGATTTACACGTGATTGAATAAAATCACTTACATTTGGCGAACCATTTGCAAACTGATATCCCTCTTGAGGTTTAAACATTGGCGCTTGCTCTTTTTTAGTTACGAACTGGGAACCTTGTCCTTGCATATTATCTAAAACACTTTCGGCAATATTATTATTAATTGTTGCGCCCCTTACTTTTCCACCAAAAAAAGGAATCATATTTTGATGTTTGAATTTACTTTTATCAATTGGCGAACCAGTTAAGGAAAACGTTGTTTTATTTCCTCCGCCTACGCCGTAATCTGATGTTTGGCGTTGTTCGTGAGAAGCATAATTGGTTTTATCAAAATATTTATCGGTATGTTGGTTTTCATTTACATATGCACTTGTATTATTAGATGTTTTCACATTTTCAGTTAAAGGGAAATTAACTACAGGTCTTGGCGGATTAATACCAGGTAATTCGTTTCTAGTGTTGGTCATATTAGTATAAGATTCAACTTTACTATTTTTTTTTTGTTTTGAAATAACATACATACTGCCTAAGGCAATTAAAGGAACTGCTATTTCGGCCATTTATATATAATAAATATTATATTAATCTTATATTAATCGTCCATTAGTTGTTTTGGCGCTTTTGCAAGAAAAATATCTTTTTCTATGATGCGGGTACTTAAATTATTTTGAAAAGGAAAACAAATATTTTCTTGTGGGTTTAAGTGTAATATATTATATTTGGTTTGCTCTAAATCACGATATTCCCAAGCAGGATGCGTTGCCCTAGATTGATCCGTATAAGGTTTTTGTGTTTTATATTCAAGTTTATTACTTTTAACAGCGTTCAGTCTATATTCATTTATAGCGACATCGTCACGATTAGAATTTCTAGATAGTCCAAATAAATCGCTTTCTAAATTGATTGTGTTGGTCATTAAGTTACCGCCCCATTTTTGCATGCGAATAAACGGGTCATCCATATATAATGGGTTCGTGCCATTTCCTGGAACATTTAACATATATCTCCCCAAACCTGTAGATTCTTGTAATTGTTTAGTAATTCTACATGGGTCATCATGAAAACGTGTGAATGACATATTTACTATATATATAATATTATTTTAATAATATATATTATCAATGTTATTTTAGATTGGATAAGGGCGTTGGTTATTTTCAATGACAAGTGGCTTTGGCATATGCACCGGTAAGCGATTGAAAAAGTTTGATGTAGGTATTTGCCTAAGTTGAGGTATAATTGGTTTTCTTGGAGTTACAAGATTTGTTGAATTTATACCAAATAACATTGATTCTATTTCAATCGGATTTTTCGAAAAGGTATCTCTCGGCATACCGCTTGGATTATAACCAATTGATGGCAACGTTTGTATAAAGGCGCGTCCTTGAGCGCCATGTAAATAATTTGTATAATTCATGTATTCTCCAAATTGGGATTGTTCTAATTTGTAATCTCCTTTGCTATTTATATTTCTGGTTGACGTCATTTTATGTATTTATATATATGTAAGCATAAAATATATCTAAATATAATCTTATAGTGCGTTTAATAAATTAGTTGAAAATCTCTCTTCAATCGTATTATTTATTAAGAAATCTATAATAATTCTGTGTAATAAATCGAATGTAGAAAAATTAAAAAGTATGGTAAAAATAATAGAATCATTATCATTATCATTACCATTATCATTAGCAAAACTAGTAACATTTTCAAATAAATTATTAATAGTATCGTTTTTCTTAGCCTTATTAATAATTTGT
>Ga0105050_10010234_pt1 | contig 10308 bp, 9 predicted proteins | sample FRY01_FD_78088 | JGI IMG/M metagenome (GOLD analysis project Ga0105050, IMG submission 78088) | Freshwater microbial communities from Lake Fryxell liftoff mats and glacier meltwater in Antarctica - FRY-01 | ecosystem: Environmental > Aquatic > Freshwater > Ice > Glacier meltwater ... | reverse complement strand
TGCATGTACATAAAATTCGGTGCGGTAAAATCCACCAAAATTGTTAATTACCCCTACATAAAATTCCAATGGATAATGCGCTTTTAAATACAAACTTTGGTAACTCTCAACAGCATAACTGGCGCTGTGCCCCTTGGCAAAACTGTATCCTGCAAAACTTTCTATCTGATGCCATACTTCTCCCGCCAGTACGTCTGAATGCCCTTTCTCTTTGCACAATTGAAAAAAACGTTCCTGCACTTTCTGAAATTCTTCCCTACTGCGAAATTTTCCACTCATGCCCCTGCGCAGCACATCGCTTTCCGCCAATCCCAAACCCGCAAAATGGTGCGCCACTTTAATTACATCCTCCTGGTATACCATAATGCCATACGTATCTGGCATTATTTCTTGCAAAACGGGGTGGGCATCCCTCCGTTTTTCTGGATAAATGTGCCTCTCAATATAACTCCGCATCATGCCACTGCGCGCCACACCTGGCCTAATTACGCTGCTGGCCGCCACCAAGGTGAGGTAATCTTGGCATTTAAATTTGCGCAGCAATTGCCGCATTGCCGGACTCTCAACATAAAAACAACCCATCGTATGCCCAGTGCTGATAAGCCTGCGAATCAAATCGTCTTTTTTAAAATCCTGGATGCGGTGAATGTCTATTTCCTCCCCCCGGTTCTCTTTTACCAAGTGAATCGCGTCTTTAATATGGCCTAGCCCACGTTGACTTAATATATCAAACTTTGCCAAGCCCAAATCTTCCGCTTCCAGCATGCTCCACTGCACCGTTTGAAAACCTTTGGGTGGCATATCCAATGCGGAATAATAGAAAATGGGTTTGTCCGAAATTAAAACCCCGCCAGCATGTATGCTCCTGTAATTGGGCGAATCGTGCAGCCGATGGGCGTACCGCATAATTTTTGCCGCCAGCGTTTCTCGTTCCTCCACCCGCACATGCTTACTCAACAAGGGTTTTTCACCAATACCCGGCGCCGAGTATATTTCCTCCTGCCTCTTTTGGTTAGTGCCCTCAGCAACCACACTCCCTGTCGCCTTCGCCGACTGTTCTTCCAACATGGAAGGGGAGAAGTAGGTGCGCTTATCCAGCAGGTGGTCTATTTCCTCCTTCGGTAAGCCAAATACTTTGCCCAATTCGCGCACCACCGCATTGGCCTGAAATGTACTGTACGTTGCAAGCAAAGCCGTATGCTCGGTGCCGTGCTTTTTAAAAATATAGCCTGTAACCGTGTCCCGGTCTTGCCAACTAAAATCCAAATCGAAATCTGGAGGGCTGGTGCGAAATGGATTGATAAACCGTTCAAAATACAAGTCTAGATCAATAGGGTCTACATCCGTAATGCGCAAACAATACGCCACCATACTGTTGGCCCCGCTGCCCCTGCCCACATAGTAAAACCCTTGTTCCCTGGCAAAACGACAAATGTCCCAGCTGATCAAAAAATACGAGGTAAAGCCCAATTCGTAAATCATTTTCATCTCAGTTTCCATACGCTGCTTGGTGGCATGGGTGTATTTTGGGTATCTGTAGCGCAGGCCTTCAAATGCCAAATCCGTCATCAACCGGTAATCCTCTTCCGCATCCTCCGTAAATACTTTTTTGTTCTGGTTGAGGCCAAATTCTACCGAAAATTCACATTGCTCTAGCAAACCAATGGCATTCGAAACCAATGCAGGGGCTTCTTTGTAAAAATGCAATATTTCCTCTGTTCCCAAAAAACGCTGATTGGGCGGGTCGGCCTCACCCAATGGCAGTTTACTCAGTAAACAATTGTTGGCAATGCACCGCAACAACCGGTGGGTATTGTGGTCCGTTGCATTGCGAAAAGTGGCACTGCACAAGGCAACCAACTTTTTAACTTGCTGTTTCCATGACGAAAATCTCAGTTTTGCCAGTTGCTCGGGTCGCACCCCCACATACTCATTGGCCCTTAAAGCGTGCTTAAATCCAGGTTCTGTGGTTCTTTCAAATGGATATATAATAAAGGAGTGCTCAAAAGCAGGGGCTATTTCGGGCAATTTCTCTTTTGCCAAGTGATAATGCGAAAGGAATCGGTTCAGTTCTGCAAACCCATCTGCATTTTTTGCAATGCCAATATACAAGCACCTACCGCCCGTAGCCCCTTCCCTAAAATCAATGCCCCCGCAGGGGTGCAGCCCAGGGTGCTTCTGCGCCTCCCTGAAAAAATCTGGAATCCCACTCATGGTATTTATATCTGCCAAACATACATGCAAGGGAACTTGCGGCGTGGGCATCTCGTTTTGTACATACCAGTTCACCAAATCCTTCGGACCCAATATGCCATGCCGCATGCTGAAGTATGTATGACAATTTAAATGCATTTTGATAATATAATTGACAAAAAATAGGCATCTAATTTAACAATTAAAAATGGAATGTAAAAAATAAATTATAGAATATTATGCACGAAATTGAAATTTATTGTTGGACCAAAAACGAAACCCGAAAACAAGCCCATCGCTAAGTTTACAGACAGCATTCTATGAATCTAGCACTTTCAATTCCGCATTGGGCAAAACGTTGCCTTTGGTATGTTTGGGATCATACGGACAATGCCGGCATCCACTGCCGCAGCAAACTCCGCGCTTTAAATGATAGGCGGCCGTAAATACAACATATCCGTTTTCCATATAGAAATCAGAAGTGTCTTTTTTTTTCTCAGCCATAAAAATGCAAAGTTACATTACACAATTGCTCTCAACAATTCTATCTTTGCCGCCCCATGACCTTGTTGGCCATCCAGTTTTCGAAATCCATTTTTTTATTTCTATTTATGCTGTTTATCGGCATTTGCTTGTCCCTCGATTTGGGGGTTTTCAGCAAAGAAAAGCATGCACGCCCTACCGTAAAAGAATCCATCTTTCGCACTTTAATATGGGCCACACTGGGTCTCCTCTTTACCTTGGTTATTTGGTTTTTTCACCACAATTTGCACAATCTCACTACCATGCAGGATTTTCTACAATACGAATCCAAATATGGTGGAGATTTTCTAAAGTTAGATCTTTTGGCCACCCAAAGGGCTTTTGCATCCCAATCGGTTGTACAATATATCAGCGGCTATTTTGTAGAATACAGCCTTAGCCTCGACAATCTATTTGTGATGATGCTGATTTTTAAAAGTTTTAAAGTCAATCACATTTACGAAAAAGAAATTCTCTTTTGGGGGGTAATTGGCGCCGTAGTTATGCGTTTTGTGTTCATATTCATTGGTGGCGCTTTAATTGTGCAGTTTAATTGGATTCTTTATATCTTCGGTGCATTTCTGGTATACAGCGGATTTAAACTGTTGCTAAATAAGGAGAATCAAGACGATACCCTAGATACCCATAACCATCCTGTTGTAAAATTCGCATCCAAAATTTTCCGCATTTCCAAAGAACCCGCGCATGGAAAATTCTTCCTACGGACCAATGGTAAATTGTATGTAACTAGTTTGTTTATTGTGTTATTGGTCATCGAATTTAGCGACGTCATCTTTGCCGTAGATAGTGTACCCGCCATTTTTGGAATAACCCATGATCCGTATTTGGTTTTCTTTTCCAATATTTTTGCCATCTTGGGCCTAAGAAGTCTCTATTTTCTGTTAGGACACGGTCTTCATAAATTCCACACGCTACAAATTGGGCTCAGCATTATCCTTATATATATAGGAGCCAAAATGTTGGCCGAACATTGGCTTCAAGAAATCGGATTTACCCACATTCACAACCTTATCGTTCTCTTGGGCATTTTGGCACTTTCCATTCTGTTTACCTTTATTCTACCCGAAAAGCCTACGGAAGAATCAAAGTCGAATTAGCCAATAGCACTTATATTACAATAAATGCGATAGGTTTCACAGTGAAGGTTGATCCGCCCTCAATACGACGGAACAAACAGTATAAAGCCTTTCACAAGTTTTTTGCATGCATAGCTATTTCCTGAAAGAAAAGCTCAAATGCTTGCTATGAAAGTGATTGTAAGCAATAATGGATTTCTCCGCCCACAGCGTGGTGTGACGGATGCGAATTTTGGGTTTAACTGACCCCAGAGAGGGTCGGGCTCCCTTATCGAAGAAGTTTTGTCCCAAAAGCACCTTTTGTTTTGCCCTTACTTTTGGACAGCCTCGCCTCGGCGAGGGCGAGGGCGAAGGCGAGGGTCGCTGTAAACTGCGTGTTTGTGATGCAAATGCCCGACCTCGCCAATGTCAATTTCTAGACAAAGGGAGAGTAAAACCAATAATTGGAAAATCTACCTTGGTTTTACTATACACAAACATTCATTTAGCCCGCACAAATCCTTTCTCCCAAATTTAGTGAATAAATTGTTCACGGGATAACGAAAAAAATACGAAATTTGCACCCTTGAAGTGAGTACCAATCCTATACCCGCCTTTCTTGTCCTTCAAGACGGCACAGTTTTTAAAGGAAATGCCATCGGCAAAATCGGAACAACCACCGGCGAAATTGCATTTAACACCAGTATGACAGGCTACCAAGAGATCTTTACAGATCCTTCTTATTTTGGCCAAATTCTGATTATGACCAATGACCACATTGGAAATTATGGTGCCAACCCAGCCGACGTAGAAAGCAGTGAAATTAAAATTGCTGGTTTGGTTTGTAAAAAATTCTCCCACAATTTTAGCCGCAAAATGGGCTCCTTTAGTGTAGATGAATATTTTACCCAAAACAATTTGGTGGGTATTTCAGATATCGATACCCGTCAATTGGTCATTCACCTTAGACAAGCTGGCGCTATGAATGCGGTTATTTCTTCTGAAATATCCGACATTGAAGAATTAAAAACCATTGTAAATGCTTGTCCAGACATGAGTGGCTTAGAGCTTGCCAGCAAAGTAAGCTGTACCGAGTTTCATACCATGGGCGCCGAAAATTTAGGTCACCGCATTGCTTTGCTTGACTATGGAAATAAACTCAATATTGCACGTTGCTTGGTTGATAGAGATTGTTCACTTGGAATTTTCCCTGCCAAAACTTCGGCTCAGGAAATTCTAAATTGGAAACCCGACGGACTCATGATTTCGAATGGCCCCGGCGATCCTGCTTCTATGGATTATGCCATTGAAACAGTTCGCAACTTGGTTGATGCTGGATTGCCTACTTTTGGAATTTGTCTTGGTCATCAACTGCTTTCATTGGCAAGCGGATTGTCCACTTACAAAATGCACCATGGCCATAGAGGTTCTAACCATCCAGTAAAAAATTTAGTAACGGGTAGAAGCGAAATAACCACCCAGAATCACGGATTTGCTATAAAGTATGACGAAAATTTGAAAGATAAAATTCAACTCACGCATGTCAATCTAAACGATGACTCTGTGGAAGGAATTGCACGTTTGGATAAACCCGCCTTTAGTGTGCAACACCATCCAGAGGCTAGCCCAGGTCCGCACGACAGTTATTATCTTTTCGATCAGTTTTTAACCATGATTGAAAGCCATAAAAAAACCGGATCTGTTTCCAGTCCGGCTTAATACAGAAGTTGCCTTTATAAAACTTACTTTGTGAGGTGGGATGCATTAAACCTATCAGAATATTTATTTCTGTGCCCTGGCAAAATATATAGAAATGTATTCTCTGGTTTAAATACGTACTAAAATTCTGTAATTTCGCGGTTCCAAAAAAACAACTATGAGTAGTATTATTGATATTCACGCAAGACAGATTTTAGACAGCAGGGGCAACCCAACCATTGAAGCTGAAGTTTTTACCGAAGATGGTGGTTTTGGCCGTGCGGCTGTGCCTAGCGGCGCTAGTACTGGCATTCACGAAGCCATGGAATTGCGCGATGGCGACAAATCCAAATACTTAGGCAAGGGTGTTTTAAAAGCCGTTGACAATGTGAACAATATAATTGCTGAAGCCCTTGATGGCATTGAGGTTATTGAGCAAAATGAAATAGACAGTGCCATGATAGAATTGGATGGTACCGATAACAAAAGCAAACTTGGCGCCAATGCAATTTTAGCGGTTTCTTTAGCCGCTGCTAGAGCCGCTGCCGATGAACTTGGAATTCCTCTTTACCGATATTTGGGTGGTGTGAACGCCAATACTTTGCCAATTCCTATGATGAATATCCTCAATGGAGGGGCGCATGCTGACAATTCAATAGATTTTCAAGAATTTATGATTATGCCTGTAAAAGCTACCAGTTTTAGCGATGCGCTGAGAATGGGAGTAGAGGTTTTTCATAACCTAAAGTCTGTTTTAAAAGCAAAAGGATATAGCACCAATGTCGGCGATGAAGGTGGTTTTGCTCCAGAAATTAGAAGCAATGAAGAAGCAATTGAAACTGTTTTAGAAGCCATTGTAAAATCGGGTTTTCAGCCAGGTTCCGAATTTTGTATAGCCATGGATGCCGCATCTAGCGAATTTTATAATGCGGATACTAAATTATATACCTTTAAAAAATCAGACGGCCGTGAAATGGATTCAGCACAATTTGTAGATTATTGGGCATCTTGGACTGCAAAGTATCCAATTCTAAGCATTGAAGACGGTTTAGCCGAAGACGACTGGGAAGGCTGGAAAATGTTGACAGAAAGAATTGGACAAAATGTTCAGCTTGTAGGCGATGATTTATTTGTCACCAATGTAAAACGCCTCCAAAAAGGAATTACACGAGGTATTGGTAATTCTATTCTTGTAAAAGTAAATCAAATAGGAACGCTTACTGAAACCATTGACGCTATTCAGTTGGCTACATCCAATGGATATACCAATATAATGAGTCACAGAAGCGGGGAAACCGAAGACAGCACCATCTCTGATTTGTGTGTGGCAATGAATAGCGGATTGATCAAAACTGGCTCAGCCAGCCGAAGCGATCGAATGGCCAAATACAATCAATTGCTCCGAATAGAAGAAGAATTGGGAACTTCAGCGCGATTTTTGGGTACAAATTGGAAATACTTTAAAAACAATTAAAAAAAGAGCAGCCAACTGGCTGCTTTTTTTTAATCCCTATTTTCAATTAGGTTTGCGGAATGAATAAAGAGGTTACAGGAAAAAGCTATGTTGTAGCTATTGCCGACTCTCGTTGGAAATATATTCTTTACTCCTTAATATGTTGGGCACTCGTAATTGCTGGCTTTGCTACCATTGGGGCCAAAGAACGCCATTGGCAATTTTGGATGGCCGAAGTGATAATGTTTGCTTTTGGCTCTGGTCTTTTGTACATGTTGTTAAGCCCTAAGTACTTGTTTATAGGCAGAAACGGAGCAGCCTATGACACTTGGATGCAAGAAAAACACAACGAATTGGTAAATCAAGATGGAATTTTTATCTATACCAATGTAGGATTTATTTTCCCTGGAGACACAGAACCATTGGAAATTAACTGGTCCGACATCCAAAAAGTAATTGCACGTGTTGAAGATGAATTGTCAAATGATGATGACCTTGTTGTCCGCATCGAGTTGCCAAATAGTAAATTTATAGAGTTTGATGAAGAAATTGCCGGTTGGACCAAATGGGAGGAGGAATTTAGAAGGCAATTTCCATCCGTAAATGCAAATTGGATGCAAGAAGTATTAATATCTTCGCAAAAAGAAGCAGTACTTTTCGCTAAGCGCTGATTACTTTTTTTTCATTTTTATAACAATGCTATTCACGGCATCTGTCCCTTCAAATTCTTGGTTTGTACATTTATTTATTGCAAAGCTCAAATTAATTGGACTACCAAGTAAGGAAAGTGCAAATTCAAATTTTGATTTCTTAAAACGCCAATTGCTAGTTGTTGGCAAGGTCAGAAGATAGGTTCCTGCAGGACATTTATTCACGCCTTCATTTAAAGTGCAGGTGTCATTAGCAGCCAAGGTAGATTTCACCACTACAAATTCGTCATCTTTTTGGCAGGTTACGTTTAATTGCTCAATGCCATTATAACTAATGGAGGTAACTATCCAAACCTTTTTCTTATTTGCAGACATTCGAAATACAGTATCGGGCATAACCGTTAAGCCAATACTTTTCGATGATTTTTTGCCATCTCCGTTTGCAGCTTCCAATGTCACCATAAAACTGCCCGCACTGTCGACAATCAGCATAGGATTTGTTTCGCCTGAAGTCCATTTTGACCCAGAATAACTCCAATTATACGTTTTGCCATTGGTTGTTTTATTTGTAAATAGAACTGTGTCGCCTTCGCTTACCGAGATTGCACTCATTGCAAAGTTGGTATCAGGCGTTGGTTCGCTTTTCTTTTTACACGCTTCTATGAGAACAAATCCTGCGGCAAATGATGCTAATAACAAATAAAGTATTCTATTTTTCATATTTTATGAGTTACAAAAGTACAAAAAATACCCAATAACAGTAGCATTATAGTTCGCAGGTCAAATTGAATTATACAGATATTCAAATCAAATTCATTGGTTTTTTTAATTAATACTTATTTTTGCACCTGTTTCTAAAAAATCAATGACGGTAATTTTTATTATAGTTTTAGCAGTTTTGGCATATTTGCTGGGATCTATTCCTAGCGCAGTATGGGTAGGCCAAGCTTTTTATGGATTGGATGTAAGGGACTTTGGCAGCGGAAATGCGGGTGCTACCAATACCTTTCGCGTTTTGGGCAAAAAAGCGGGTGTGGCTGTTTTAGCGATGGATGTACTAAAGGGTTTTACCGCAGCTTGCTTGGTTAATTATATTCCAGAGGTCAATCCTGTTCTCAATAAAACCTGGTATATTAACATTCAATTGCTCTTTGGGTTAAGTGCAGTTTTGGGACATTTGTTTCCCATTTTTGCCAATTTTAAAGGCGGTAAAGGAATTGCCACGCTTTTGGGAATGCTAATTGCCATTCATTATATTAGTGCTTTGGCTTGTATGGGTATCTTTATTCTAATTTTATTTTCAACTCGATTTGTCTCCCTTTCATCCATTTCTGCCGCTATATTATTTCCAATTCAACTAATTTGGATTTTTAAAAGGCACGAACCGCTTTTTATCGCTTTTGGCATTTGTGCCGCTTTAATGGTTATACTTACCCACCGTAAAAACATCAATCGCTTGTTGACAGGGAATGAAAACAAAGCGCGATTGCTACGCAAGCACTACCGAAATGGCTAACAGTTTTGCATTTTCACCTGAACTCGATCAAGAAATTTTTCTCGAACAGGATTTAGCCCTCGGTTGGTCAATTGTGCTCTTTAACGATGATGTCAATACTTTCGACTGGGTCATTGAATGTCTAATGCGGTATTGCAGTCATGATTTTATTCAGGCCCAGCAGTGCGCTATGTTAGTTCATACAAAAGGCAAGTGTAAAGTAAAAAATGGCGCTTATGATGAACTTGAACCGGTTTGTGTAACTCTCTTGGATAATGGTTTGTCGGCAATAATTGAACAATAATGAACAAAGTATTTGACAATGCGCAGGCGTCTATATGCGACATTTTTGACGGCGCTACCATTATGTTGGGTGGGTTTGGTTTATGCGGAATTCCTGAAAATTGTATTTCAGCCCTAGTTTTAAAAGGTGTAAAAAACCTCACTTGTATTTCAAACAATGCGGGTGTTGAAGATTTCGGAATCGGATTGTTGCTAAAAACCCGGCAAGTAAAAAAAATGATTAGTTCTTATGTCGGTGAGAATGATGAATTCGAACGCCAATTGCTTTCTGGAGAATTGGATGTAGAATTAATACCACAAGGCACCTTGGCAGAAAGATGCAGAGCAACCGGCGCTGGTATTCCGGCCTTTTATACGCCTGCAGGGGTAGGGACGGAAGTGGCAATTGGAAAAGAAACCCGCATTTTTAATGGTAAACTTTACTTATTAGAACATGCTTTTGATTCAGACTTTGCCATCGTAAAAGCTTGGATGGGAGATACCCATGGCAATCTAATCTTTAAAGATACAGCCCGCAATTTCAACCCAATGATGGCCATGGCCGGTAAAATCACCATCGCGGAAGTTGAAGAAATTGTCCCCGCTGGACATCTCGATCCAAACAATATTCATGTACCAGGAATTTTTGTGAATCGGATATTTAAAGGTTCCGATTATGAAAAACGCATAGAACAGGTAACCGTTCGTCAAAGACCGGTATGAAATCTAATTTAATATTCGCATCACATAATAACCATAAGGTTAGTGAAATTCAGGTACTTTTTCCTGAAAACATCAATTTGGTCTCTTTAGCTGATTTAAAATTCCAGGATGATATTCCGGAAACGGGCTCAACTCTCGAGGAAAATGCCAAAATTAAGGCAATGACAATCTTTAGGATATTTTCCCAACCGTGTTTCGCAGATGATACTGGTTTAG
>Ga0105050_10010233_pt1 | contig 10309 bp, 7 predicted proteins | sample FRY01_FD_78088 | JGI IMG/M metagenome (GOLD analysis project Ga0105050, IMG submission 78088) | Freshwater microbial communities from Lake Fryxell liftoff mats and glacier meltwater in Antarctica - FRY-01 | ecosystem: Environmental > Aquatic > Freshwater > Ice > Glacier meltwater ... | reverse complement strand
CTGATATTGTCGCCTGGATGCAACAAACATTCGAAAAAACTTGCAATTATTAACTCTTTTGTCTATACTATATATACTACTGTATACAGTATATAGTACACTGTATATAGTAATGTATTTATCTTTTGTTGATTATGATGTCATATCGCCCAACAACACTCCAGAAAGTACTCAATTTGTTTAAAGGAAACGAAAAACTATGAGTGACCCAACTCTCACAGAGAAGTTGACTTGGTAGGCCTGTGATGCATAGGTATGTCAAAGCCTTGGTGGAGCACAAGAAGCTCAAAAAGAGCTGATCTTGACCACATGTTGTTTACCAGCTGACTGATCCTGCTTTGTCTTCACAGACGGAGAATACGCCATCTGTTGATTTTGATTATAGTACGAAAAGCTTGTTGGATGATATATTTTTGAAATTTTCTCCTACAGGTGAGAAAATGCTTGGAGCTGTATGACTGGTACAGTGGTGTAAAAAAAGAGACTTGGATGTTAAACAAAAAGCAGATGCATATATACAGATCTATACACATATAGAGTCTTTGCGTGATGATTGTGGTCTCTTGGATGCAACAACTGCATTTGAGAATAATGTCGATGGTTATCACATGACTGCTACCTATTATGCAGACCAATACAAATGGATGGATTTTGGAAGGGGAAAACTTGCTGAACTAACATTCTATGGGAAGCAATCGCAAAGTCGTAGGCTTATCGAAGAAAGTGTGGGACTGTTTGTGGATAAAATTACTTGCCTTGTACGTGAGCATAGTATAGATGCTATTGCATTTGTCCCACCAAGTATTTCTCGCCAACAACAACTGCTGTATATTATCAATGCACATATTGATCCGTCTATTCCTCGTGTTCGTATAGAAAAATTTTATACAGGAGATACGAAGATCCCACAAAAATCGTTGAAGAAACGTGAAGATAGAATAGAAAATGCACAGAAAACTATTTATGTACGTGATGAAACCGCCAAAAATTATAAGACGGTCCTCTTGATTGATGATTTTGTGGGCTCAGGTGCAACGCTTAACCAGACAGCAAAAAAACTCAAAGACGAAGGTGTGGAAAAGGTTCTCTGATTTGCTATAGTGGGAAATATGGATCTTCGTTATGAAGTGATCAACGAAATGTAATCTCTTTATATAATATCTTTCCTTCCTATGCTCATCACCAAATCCCTCTTTGTTGATTATATGGACTTCCCTAAGCTTGCTTGGTGGAAACTAAACGATCCACTGATTTACAATAAGATCCGTAAGATTGAAACCGAAGAAGATAAACAACATATCATCCAACTTGGGCAAGCGGTAGAGGATGCAGTATTGGAGTATCTTCGTATCGCTGATGGCAGAGAGATCGTTAATCTTATTCCTGATTTCAAGGAAGATATCGTTGTGACTGATGATGGTGATGACGACGATGAACGTATTGATGACTATGTTGAACGCTATACTTCTCGTAAAGAGTTGTGTGATCGTACACTAGCTGCTATCCATGCACAACAACCTATCTTGTATCAACCATCGTTTCAGTGGTGAGACTGTTTTGTGAGAGCTGATGTGATGACCTTACAAACCAATGGACAGTATAGACTGATCGAGATCAAAGCGAAGTCATGAGTCAGAAAGACGGTTACTGATGATGGAGAACAAAAAAAGATTGGGTCGTTGGATACTAAATTTATCCATGACCTCAGTTTCCAAAAATATGTGATCAATCATGTTCTCCAAAAAAACCAGCTTCCTGTCCTTGATAGTATTTTCATGGCACACCTAAACAAAGAGTATGTGAAGCAGTGAGCATTGGATTACCGTCAGCTTATACTCCTTGATCAAATAGATAGGGAGTCCGAGATATCGGTGATACAGAGAAAAAAAGAAACGACGATTGTGAGAAACGACATACTTATGAGCGCTGGGGAGATCCAGTCATTGGTTGCTACTATGCAAAAAGAATTGGTTTTGGATCAAGATGCGTTTAATATTATCCATCCTTTTGTGTGAAATAAGTATCTGGAGTATTTTGCTCCGATCAATGCTGATGGAAAACTAGAGAAACCTCAAGGGACGATCTATGCTATCCCCAAGCTGCATATGAGCAAAGCTCCTGTAGTACAATCCTTACATGAACAAGGACGTGTGCAGTTGATGGATCTTTCTGAAGATGAGATAGCACAATTTTATAGTAAAGATAGTATGGGTGCTGCTGGTGAGTTTATTGAACTGTATCGTGTGTGTGCTGATGAACCACATATTGTATCCGATGCTATTAAGCAAGAGTTTGCTGCGCTTTCGTATCCGATCTGTTTTTATGATTACGAATCCGTGAGTACGCCCATTCCGTTTATGGATAATACCTATCCGTATCAGCAGGTAGTGGTGCAGTATTCTTTACACAAGCTGTATGCTGATGGTAGTATGAAGCACTATGGTGGCGTATTGGGTGGATTGTGAGATGCTCGTGTTGCACAGCTTGATTTTGATCATAACAATAGAGTATCAGAAGAATATGACAAAGTAGTGTACGGTTCATACAAAGATTTGCTCGAGGCGATGATTGCTGATATTGGCGAAGATATACAGACATCTTCCTTTATTGTATGGTATAAACCGTTTGAAAATACAAGAAATGTTGAAATTGCTGGTATTTTTCCAGATCTAGCTGATGATTTCTTATCAATCAATGAGAAAACCTTTGATCTCATGGATATATTTTCCAAAAGATATTATTTTGATAGGGCTTTTATGGGTTCTTGTTCTATAAAGAAGGTCTTGCCAGTCTTAGTTCCTGAGATGAACTATGAAAGTTTGACTGTGAGTAACTGATGAATCGCAATGAAAAAACTTCACGAACTTATTGGTGGATCGATAGTGGATCCAGTGAAGAAACAAGTATTGTTACAAGATTTACTTATATATTGTGGACAAGATAGTTTGGCAATGGTTAAGATATTTCAAGCCATCCTCAAAAACTCTCAATAATTCTTCTTTATAATGCATACATATATATGTATCATTTTTTATTCATAGAGTATGTCTATAATATATTTTATTTTTAGTATATATGTGTTCTAGTTGTGAATTTTTTTTTGGTGATTTCTGTCGATTATTGTATTTATTTCTTCCTTCTCTTTGGATAATCTAGCTTTACTCGTGTCATCTTTTGTCTATGTGTAGATAAAATTGGCTTCCTCTCTAGTTACTTTTGGCTGTGGTGTTGAGGATGTCTCAAAAGAACTTACATCATAGGTATATAAAGAAAGTACAAAAAAAGTCTAAAAATCCCTTGAAATGCCAAATGAGATTATTATAGTAGAACCTGTTACCTTACGAAGAAGGTAACTTTTCTTTCGAGGAAATGAGTGGTAATTAACAGCAAAATATATTGCATTGACAAAAATAATAATCTTTTTAAGAGCTAAAAGTGGATGCCTTGGGTAGAAAAAGGATGAAGGACGTGATTGGCTGCGAAAAGCCACGGTAAGGTGCCAGTAACCGTTATAGCCGTGGGTATCCGAATGGGGTAACCTATCTTGTATATCAAGATGTCAAATGACCAATACTACGGGAACTGAAATATCTTAGTACCGTAAGGAAAATAAATCGTAAGAGATTCCCTCAGTAGTGACGAGCGAACGGGGAAGAGCCCAAACCTTGATAGTGTAAGATTCTAGTCGTTGCTATCAAAGGGGTTGTAGGATTATACTATATATGCTAGTACATATATAAAGAGTTACAAATCACCTTGTTAACAGAAGACAGTTGAAAAGCTGTGCCATAGACGGTTAAAGCCCGGTATGTGAAAGTAAGGTGACTCTTGTATAATTCCTGAGTAGCGTCAGACACGAGAAATCTGGCGTGAAGCTGCCCAGACCACTGGGTAAGGCTAAATATTTTTCTACACCGATAGCGTATAGTACCGTGAGGGAAAGGTGAAAAGAACCCCAGGAAGGGGAGTGAAATAGATTCTGAAACTTTTAGCTTACAATTGAGTGGGAGCCCTTAGGGGTGACCGCGTACCTATTGACGAATGGGTCAGCGAGTTATCGTCGGAAGCAAGGTTAAGGCAGTAACAGCCGGAGCCGAAGGGAAACCAAGTCTGAATAGGGCGACAAGTTTCTGGCGATAGACCCGAAGCGATATGAGCTAGACATGGGCAGGCTGAAGGTATACGAAAGTATGCTGGAGGGCCGAACGGGTAGGTGCTGCAAAACCTTCCGATGACCTGTGTTTAGGAGTGAAAAGCTCATCGAATATCGCGATAGCTGGTTCTCTCCGAAATGCATTTAGGTGCAGCCTGTAATTAAGATCTTGTAGAGGTAGAGCTCTTATAAGGCTAGGGGTGTCGAGAGGCATTACCAACCCTTGTTAAACTTCGAATGCTACAAGGAATATTGCAGAGTGAGACCGTGGGGGTAAGCTTCATGGTCGAAAGGATAACAGTCCAGACTTCTGACTAAGGTCCCTAAATATAGCTAAGTGGGGAAGGAGGTGTATCTGCTATGACATCCAGGATGTTTGCTTAGAAGCAGCAATCATTTAAAGAAAGCGTAACAGCTCACTGGACAAGCGGATATGCGCCGAAGATGTAACGGGGCTAAGCTATATACCGAAGTCGAAGATTCAATTTATTGGATGGTAGGAGAGTGTTCTGTACGAGCTGAAGCTTCAGCGTGAGCGAGAGTGGATTGTACAGAAGTAATAATGCTGACATAAGTAACGCCGACATGTGAAAATCATGTCTGTCGTAATCCCAAGGATTCCTACGCAACGTTGTTCGACGTAGGGTTAGGCGGGACCTAAGGCCAAGACCGAACGGTCAGGTCGATGGATAGCCGGTTAATATTCCGGCCCCTATAATACAGTGATGCAGTTACGCATCGGGACATGTGAGAGCTTGCCAAGGATATGGTGAGTTCAATAAGTAAGGCGTTGAGAAAGATAGTTAAGTACGTCTTTCGAGCTGAGCTTTATGAGGAAGGATCCGCAAGGTGAATAATTCTCATCGTTCTGGTGCCGAGAAAACCTGCTAGCGCTAATGTATTGTAGCCCGTACCCAGAACTAACACTAGTGGGATGGTAGAGAATACCAAGACAAACGAGATAACCAATGGATAAGGAACTAGGCAAATCAGCGGGCGTAATTTCGAGATAAGCCCTGACTTGTAGAAATACAAGTTCGCAGCGACTGACGTGGGAGGAACTGTTTATCAAAAACACAGCTCTCTGCTAACTCGTAAGAGGATGTATAGAGGGTGACGCCTGTCCAATGCCAGAATGTTACGCTCTCTTGTGCAAGCTCGAGAGTCAAGCACTGGTGAATGACGGCCGTAACTATGACGGTCCTAAGGTAGCGAAATTCCTTGTCGGGTAAGTTCCGACGCGCATGAACGGCGCAATCACTCCCACACTGTCTTGTCCTTGGACTCGGTGAAATTACATTCCCGGTAAAAATGCCGGGTAGTTGCAGTTAGACGGAAAGACCCTGTGAAGCTTTACTATAAATTGGTATTGTATTATAGCATATATCGCTCAGTATAAGTGGGAGACTTTGAGGTTTGGATTTTGGTCCAGGCGGAGTCGTCGTTGAGATACCACTCGATGTCTGTCGTAGTACTAACCCCAAAACATATGGGGAACAGTGCCAGTTTGGTAGTTTACCTGGGGCGGGTGCCTCCTAAAATGTAACGGAGGCGTACAAAGGTTTGCTTAGTACGGATGGAAACCGTACTGAAAGTATATTCACATAAGCAAGCTTGACTGTGAGACTGACAGGTCGAACAGGGTGGAAACACGGTGAAAGTGATCCGGATCTTCCATGTGGAAGGGGATTCGCTCAACGGATAAAAGTTACTCCGGGGATAACAGGCTAATGGAGCCTAAGCGTCCATAGCGACGGCTCCGTTTGGCACCTCGATGTCGACTCGTCGCATCCTGGAGCTGTAGAAGGTTCCAAGGGTTGGGCTGTTCGCCCATTAAAGCGGGACGCGAGTTGGGTTCAGAACGTCGTGAGACAGTTCGGTCCCTATCTACTGCAACCGTAAGCAATTTGAGAAACGCTGTCTCTAGTACGAGAGGACCGAGATGGACTAGCCGCTGGTAGTACCAGTTGTTCCGCCAGGAGCACTGCTGGATAGCTATGCTGGGAAAAGAGAATCACTGAAAGCATATAAGTGAGAAACTTGTTTCAAGATTAGATTGCTCTCTCTTCGGAGGTAAGATCCCCCAGAGACTATGGGGTTGATAGGCGTCAAGTGGAAGTGCTGTAAGGCATTGAGCTGAGACGTACTAATAGATCGAGTGAGTTTATTGTTTTTGTTCAATGCAATATATTCTGCTGTTAATGTACTACGGTATATGACTGTCAGATAGGGAATTTTCAAGGTTTTACCTTGCAAATGATACACTTTTGTGTATAGTTTGGTTCTGTATTTGTCATCATGGATCTGTTCATGTATATATATGGTGGTGCTGCTTCGCGTTGGGGAAATACCTGTTCCCATTCCGAATACAGAAGTCAAGCCCAACACGGTTGATGATACTAGTTCTTTGAGCTGGGAAAGTAAATGAGTGCCACCATACATATATATGGGTATCCATATATATCACGAGATCTTTAACAGTACGAGAAAGAGATAGAGTATATGACTCTTTTTTTGAAGAGTTTGACCCTAGCTCAGGATGAACGCTAGCGGGATGCCTAACACATGCAAGTCGAACGGTCCTTCGGGACAGTGGCAAACGGGCGAGTAACGCGTACTTAACCTGCCCAAGAGTTGGGAACAACTGTAGAGATACAGCTAATTCCCAATATCCCCTACAAAATGAAAATATGTAGGGAAAAGATTTATCGCTTTTGGAGGGGGGTGCGTCCTATCAGGTAGTTGGTGAGGTAACGGCTCACCAAGCCTATGACGGGTAGCCGGTCTGAGAGGATGTCCGGCCGCAATGGAACTGAGACACGGTCCATACTCCTACGGGAGGCAGCAGTGGGGAATATTGGACAATGGGCGCAAGCCTGATCCAGCAATCCCGCGTGGAGGATGACGCATTACGGTGTGTAAACTCCTTTTCTGGTAGAAGACGACTGACGGTATACCAGGAATAAGAGACGGCTAACTACGTGCCAGCAGCCGCGGTAATACGTAGGTCTCGAGCGTTATCCGGAGTTACTGGGCGTAAAGGGTCCGTAGCCGGATCTATAAGTCTGTTTTCAAATTCTTTCGCTCAACGAAAGGCAGGGAATAGATACTGTAGATCTAGAGGTTTTTAGAGGTTAGTGGAATTCCCAGTGGAGCGGTGAAATGCGTTGATATTGGGAGGAACGCCGAAAGCGAAAGCAGCTAACTATAATTCACCTGACGGTCAGGGACGAAAGCTTGGGGAGCAAACGGGATTAGATACCCCGGTAGTCCAAGCCGTAAATTATGTTTGCTAGGTGTCTTTGCGTATGCAGGGGTGCCGTAACCTAACGGATTAAGCAAACCGCCTGGGTAGTATATTCGCAAGAATGAAACTCAAAGGGATAGGCGGGGGAACACACAAGCAGTGGATGATCTAGATTAATTGGATACAAAGCCATAAATCTTACCTAGAATTGACATGTATCGTGTCGTATATGAAAGTATACTAGTTATAGCAATATAACGCTTTACACAGGTGGTGCATGGTCGTCGTCAGTTCGTGCCGCAAGGTGTCTAGTTAATTCTAGGAACGAACGCAACCCTCGTTGTTAGTTATTATGTCTAACAAGACTGCCTTGGCAACAAGGAGGAAGGAGAGGATGACGTCAGATCCTCATGCCCCTTACATCTAGGGCTTCATAGGTCATACAATGGGTAGTACAGCGAGAAGCAATACCGTGAGGTGGAGCAAATCTTTAAAGCTATCCTTAGTTCGGATTGTAGTCTGGAATTCGACTACATGAAGTTGGAATTGCTAGTAATGGCGGGTCAGCATACCGCCGTGAATATGTCCCTGTTCCTTGCACTCACCGCCCGTCAAACCATGGGAGTTGAGGCTCTCTGAAGATCCGTTCGCGGGTTAAGGAGGGAATCAATGACTGGGGTTAAGTCGTAACAAGGTATCCCTACCGGAAGGTGGGGATGGACCACCACCCTAATTAAATGGTAAAAATTAATACATTAAAATGTCAAACTTCTCCCTCGATTCGTCGGGGGATGAACGAGTTGTATACTCTGTCTCTTTCTCGTACTATTGGATATCTCATCCGATAAAAAAACTACACTCTGTGTGTAGTTTTTTGTGTTAGATGAAATAAAATATTTTAGTCATTCTGAGCGAAGCGAAGAATCTAGGAATATATATTCTTTCTATTTTTTTGTCATGATACAAAAGTAGCAAAAAAGTCTAGCAAAACCAACCTGCGGTAGGCAGGCGTTGGTCCGATACACTAGCTTAGTCATAGTAACCTTTCCAGCGTTTTTCGGTTGCTTTACTTTCGATGAATTGGCTCGTTTGATTGTTTCTATTTTCTTGGCTGTGTGTTTCTATCGTAATTTTATGGTTTCATTGTCTTCTGGCACTGTAATATTTCATTGGAAAAATAATTGAGCCTCGTTTTTTATCTCTGATAATTGTTTTTTTCTATCTAAAATATGATTGTCTATGTGCGAGATTATAAGATTTTTGGTTTGTAGGGTATTTGCTAGTATTCCTGCTTCTTGTGACGTAATGTGATGTTTTTCATGAGGAGCTTTAACATCTTTTTCATTTTCTAGGCAAAATGCCTCACACAATAATCGGTCACTATTTATTATATCTTTATTGTTTATTTTTTCTGCTATATCTATTGCTTCATCGCCTAGAAATACAAGTTTTTTGTCGTTTTGCTCTAGTATAAACCCATATTGTTCAGTTTTTTCTGATAGTAAATTGAGAGGTTTGATTTTCCAATCAAACAATGTTATTTCTTGTAATTTATTGATATGTGTATAGTCTATTAGTTTTTCATCAATTTGTTTTTTATATAACTTATGTTGTCAGACAATTATCATGAGTTGTTCTATTTTGTTTTCAATTTCTTCTGAACAAAAAATATGTAGCTTTCATGATTTATGTATTCTCAATAGATGAATCATTCATAGAAGGTGATCACTATGACAATGTGTGACTCGAATATATTCAGGTTTTTTAATTTCTCTGCGTAGTATTTTTTGCATGAGAGACATTCCTCATCATGCATCAATATAGAGTTTATTGTCATTATCTTCTAAAAGCATATGCATCGTATCTACGTAAGGATTTAGCGCAGCCCCTGTTCAAAAATATGTTATTTGCATTGTTTGTATATGTAGGTTAAAAGTTATTTCACTGTTGTATTATTTTCATAGATAATATTCGTCTGATACAAGAGATAACTTAAGATGTAATAGCACAAGATCCCTATGATGATCGTGAGTATTGTTCGTCAAAAATGAATGCTGAGATTGTAGGCCATATGAAGTCAGACGGCAACAATTATTCCTATTATCGTACCTTGTCGATACAAGCTACCTTTGCTGTGAAATCTGAGTGCACTATATGCGATGATACCACTTGCTACCATATGTATTGCTGTGGTGAGCAATCATCTTGCGACGTGCATGCCTCGCATTGTTTGTCATTGTGTACTGACATAGTGGATAAGATATGCTATATGTTCACTAAAACTAAATCACAATCCCATTAGTAATGCAAAGAAAATAAGGTCACGACCTATGTATTTGTTTCATCATTGTTTATGTGCGAGAGCACTACTCGCGTGTATTTTAAGATATTCTTCTGCATACACACTAATAAGGACATAGGCGACTATAGTATTCATTGGAATAAACAAACTTCCGTATGCTGCGATACAAAATAAACAAATACTGACGATAAGGAGTTGTTTGTAGTATGTATTTCCTCTTTGTTGGGTGAAGTAGATGATCGATACGATACTACTACAATAGATGACAAATAAAGTTATATTTGTGATTCCAGCTTCCCATATGTTTCCATAGGACCCCAGCATATAATTGTATAACAACAATGCTCAGACAATAAATAATCCCCAAATATATATTTGGATGTTCTTGAGGGATCGGGTTTTCTCGGTATGGAAAAAATTGCGTAAAACCCATAGTCGTGTATTTTCTATACTAAAAATCGTAACGATAGAGATGATGATGTTTTGTCGATCGAACATTTGTCGTGGTTAGTCTAAAGTATTTTGCTCCTTGCAGTTACTGTTTCATCTTTGCGAGGAACGAAGTGATGAGACAATCTCATGTTATATTCTAGATTGCTTCGTTGTT
>Ga0105050_10010231_pt1 | contig 10309 bp, 9 predicted proteins | sample FRY01_FD_78088 | JGI IMG/M metagenome (GOLD analysis project Ga0105050, IMG submission 78088) | Freshwater microbial communities from Lake Fryxell liftoff mats and glacier meltwater in Antarctica - FRY-01 | ecosystem: Environmental > Aquatic > Freshwater > Ice > Glacier meltwater ... | reverse complement strand
TACGCCATGCTGCTGGCCTTCGCCGGCGGCATGCTGGGCGTGGCGTTGGCCGAAAACATGCTGCTGCTGGTGGTGTTCTGGGAGGTCACCAGCCTCTCCTCCTTCCTGCTGATCGCCTACTGGTCCGACTCGCGGGAGGCGCGGGTGGCAGCCCGCATGGCGCTGGCGGTCACCGGCGGCGGCGGCCTCGCGCTGCTGGCTGGCGTGCTGCTGCTGGCGCACGTGACCGGAAGCTTCGAGCTGTCCGAGGTGCTGGCCCGCGGCGACCTGGTGCGCGACCACGCGCTGTACCCGGTCATCCTGGTGCTGGTGCTGCTGGGGGCCTTCACCAAGTCGGCGCAGTTCCCGTTCCATTTCTGGCTGCCCAACGCCATGGCCGCGCCCACGCCGGTCAGCGCCTACCTGCATTCGGCCACGATGGTGAAGGCCGGGGTGTTCCTGCTGGCGCGGTTCTACCCGGTGCTGGCCGACACCGAGCTATGGCTGGTGCTCGTCGGCGGCACCGGCGCAGTCACCTTCGTCTACGGCGCCTATGTCGCGCTGCTGAAGGACGACCTGAAGGGACTGCTGGCCTATTCCACCATCAGCCATCTCGGCCTGATCACCCTGCTGTTCGGGCTGAACACCCAGATGGCGGCGGTCGCCGCGGTGTTCCACATCATCAACCACGCCATCTTCAAGGCGTCGCTGTTCATCGCCGCCGGCATCATCGACCACGAATGCGGCACGCGCGACATGCGGCGCCTGGGCGGGCTGTTCAAGTTCATGCCCTGGACGGCCACGCTGGCCATCGTCGCCGCCGGGTCGATGGCCGGGGTGCCGCTGCTGAACGGCTTCCTCTCGAAGGAGATGTTCTTCGTCGAGACGATCAACCACCCGGCCTTCTTCGGACCCATGGGCTATCTGCTGCCCGCCTTCGCCACGATCGCCGGCATGCTGTCGGTGGCCTATTCGGCGCGCTTTGTCCACGATGTGTTCTTCAACGGCACGCCGACCGACATGCCGCGCACCCCGCACGAGCCACCGCTTTGGATGCGCCTGCCGGTCGATGTGCTGGTGGCGCTGGTGCTGCTGGTTGGGCTGCTGCCGCAACTGACCGTCGGGCCGCTCCTGACCGCCGCCTCCGCCGCCGTGCTCCAGGACACGGTGCCGCCGTTCAAGCTCGCCGTTTGGCACGGCTTCAACCTGCCGCTGGCGATGAGCGCCGCGGCGCTGGTCGGCGGGCTGCTGTACTACCGCCGCCGCCACACGCTGTTCGCCCTGCACGCGCGCTACCTGCCGCGCCTGGCCAGCCAGGTGGCGTTCGAACGCGCCTACCGCATCGCGGAGATCGCGGCGATGCGCCTGATGGCGGTGCTCGACCGCCGCTCGCTGCCGACCTATCTGGCGCTGTTCGTGGGCTTCACCCTGGCGCTTGGCGCCTGGGCCTGGCACGGCGCCGCACCGGCGCGCCTCGCCGGCCCACTGCCCTGGGGCGAGACAGACCCGGTCACCTGGATGGGCGTCGCGATACTGGCCATCGGCGCCGTCGGTACCGTGCTGCTGCACCGGCAGCGGCTGGTGGCACTGGTGTTCATGAGCGTGGCCGGGCTGGTCGTCGCGCTCGCTTTCCTGCGCTTCGCCGCCCCCGACCTCGCGCTGACCCAGCTGTCGGTGGAGGTGGTCACGATCGTGCTGCTGCTGATGGCCCTGCGCTACCTGCCGCAGGAGGCGGTGGCCGAAAGCCGCCCGGCGCGACGCTGGCGCGACGCCGGGCTGGCGACCCTGGGCGGGCTGGGTGCCGCCGCGCTGTGCTTTGCCATGCTCACCCGGCCGTTCGACACCATCTCCGGCTACCACATCGCCCAATCGGTCCCCGGCGGCGGCGGCACCAACGTGGTGAACGTGATCCTGGTCGATTTCCGCGGCTTCGACACGCTGGGCGAGATCGCCGTGCTGGCGATGGCCGCCCTCGGCCTGCATGCCCTGCTCGACGGCCTGCGCCTCGCCCCCCGTGCCGGCGGCGTGCGCACCGACGACCGCTACCCGGTCATGCTCGCGATGCTGATGCGCCCGCTGCTGCCGCTGGCCATCGCCGTGTCGATCTACATCTTCCTGCGCGGCCACAACCTGCCCGGCGGCGGCTTCATCGCCGGCCTGGTCACCGCGATCGCGCTGATGCTGCAATACCTGGCCGGCGGCATCGACTTCGCCCAGGCCCGGCTGCGGCTCGACTATGTGCGGGTGCTCGGGCTCGGCCTCGCGGTGGCGGTGGCCACGGGCCTCGCCAGTTGGCTGTTCGGCCGGCCCTTCCTGACCAGCGCGCACGGCTACGTGTCGCCGCCGATCGTCGGCGCGTTCGAGATCGCCTCCGCCATGGCCTTCGACCTCGGCGTCTACCTCGTCGTGATCGGCACGGTGATGCTGGCGCTGACCGAACTCGGCCTGCTCGGCCGCCGCGAACGAACGCCGCCCGCCGGCGAACCGCACCGGCAGGGGCAGGGGTAGGACCATGGCGCTTCTCGTCTCGGCCGCCATCGGCCTGCTGACCGCGTGCGGGCTGTACCTGCTGCTGCGGCCACGCGTCTTCAGCGTGATCCTCGGCCTGACCCTGCTGTCCTATGCGGTCAACACGCTGATCTTCTTCGGCGGCCGGCTATCCGCCACCTCGGCGCCGCTGGCCCTGCCGGGCGCCCAGGGCCTGGCCGACCCGCTGCCCCAGGCCCTGGTGCTGACGGCCATCGTCATCGGCTTCGGCATGACCGCCTATCTCGTCGCCCTCGCCCTGCGCGCCACCGCCGAAACCGGCACCGACCACGTCGACGGCAACCCGCCCCGCGACAAGCCGCCGGGGCGCGCCGAATGAACCACGCCCCGATCTTGCCGATCCTGCTGCCGATGGCGGCTGCGATCGCGCTCCTGCTGCTGCCGGCGGCCAACCGGCGCGGCGTGGCGCTGGTGTCGATGCTGGCCCAGCTCGTCGTCGCCGTCCTGCTGCTGGCCATGGCCGACGACGGCACGGTGGGCGTCTATCGCCTCGGCGACTGGCCGGCCCCCTACGGCATCGTGCTGGTGGCCGACCGACTGGCCGCGATGATGGTGGCGGTGACAACGGTGCTCGGCCTAGCCGCCCTCGCCCATGCCTGCGCCGGCAGCGACCGCGACGGCCGCCATTTCCACCCGCTGTTCCAGCTCCAACTCGCCGGGCTGAACGGCGCCTTCCTCACCGGCGACCTGTTCAACCTGTTCGTCTTCTTCGAGATCCTGCTGCTGGCCTCCTACGGCCTGCTGATGCATGGCGGCGGAGCGGCGCGCGCTCGGGCCGGCATCGCCTATGTGGTTCTGAACCTCACCGGCTCGGCGCTGTTCCTGATCGCGCTCGGCCTCATCTACGGGACCCTCGGCACGTTGAACATCGCCGACATCGCCGTGGTGCTGGCGCAGGTCCCGGCGGCCGATCAGGCGCTGGCACGCACGGCCGCCGCGCTGCTGGTGGCGGTATTCCTGTTGAAGGCCGCATTGCTGCCGCTGTCCTTCTGGCTGCCGCATGTCTATGCCGCCGCCGGCGCGCCGGTGGCCGCCCTGTTCGCCGTGATGACCAAGGTCGGCATCTACGCCCTGCTGCGCCTGGAGACGATCGGCCTCGCCGGCGCCCCCGCCACCGTCGGGCTGCTGCAACCCTGGCTGCCCGTGCTCGCACTGCTGACCATCGCGGCCGGCACGCTCGGCGCCCTCGCGGCACGGCGGCTGGCCGGCGTGGCCGCGAACCTGGTGCTCGTCTCCACCGGCACACTGCTGGCCGCCATCACGGTCGGCACCCCCACGGCCACCGCTGCCGCCCTCTACTACCTGCCCCACACAACGCTGGTGACCGGCGGCCTGTTCCTGCTCGTCGACCACCTTTCCCGCGAGCGCGGCATCAAGGGCGACACCATCAACAACGGCCCGCCCCTGCCGCGCGCCCTGCTGCTCGGTGCCGCCTTCCTCGTGCTCGGGGCCGCGGCTGCCGGCGTGCCCCCCCTGTCCGGCTTCCTCGGCAAGGTGATGGTCATGCAGGCAGTACGCGAGGCCCCGCTGGGCGGCTGGGTCTGGGCCGGACTGCTGGTCTCCGGCCTCGTCGTGGCCCTGGTGCTGGCCCGCGCCGCCAGCGCCTTCTTCTGGGAAGCCGCCCCCGACGAACCACCCGCCCCCCTCGCCGAACCCTCCCTCACCGGCCGGCGCACCGTCGCGGCCCTGCTGCTGCTGGTGGCGGCAAGCCCGATCCTGACGCTGGCCGCCGCCCCCGTCGCTGCCTATGCCCGCGCCACCGCCGACCAGCTCCACGCCCGCACCCCCTACATCGAAGCCGTCCTCGGCACCCAGCCCGACGTGCAGCGGGAGCGTAGGCCCCACGCGCAGCGGGAGCTTGGGAAATGAACCGCGTCCTGCCGCAGCCCGTCGTCTCGCTGCTGATCCTCGCACTCTGGATGGCGCTCGCCCCGGCCATGACCGTGGGCCAGTTCCTGCTCGGCGGGGTGCTGGCCCTGGCGATCCCCCACTTCACCCAGGGCCTCTGGCCAGACCGCCCCCGCCTGCGCCGCCCCGCCCTGGCCGTCCGCCTGTTCCTGCGCGTGATCGCCGACATCATCGTCGCCAACATCGAAGTCGCCCGCCTCGTCCTCGGCCCGCTCGACCGCCTGAACCCGCATCTGATCGAGCTCCCGCTGGACATCGACGACCCCTTCGTCGCCACCATCCTCGCCAGCATCATCACCCTCACCCCCGGCACCGTCTCGGTGGACATCGACCGCAACCGCCGCGTGCTGCTGGTGCATGCGCTTAACGTCACCGACATCCCCGACGCCATCGCCACCATGAAGCGCCGCTACGAGGCGCCGCTGAAGGAGATCTTCGGATGCTGACCCTGGCGCTGTCCGCCGCCATCGCGATGGTGGCCGCCGGCATGCTGCTGAACATGGCCCGCCTGCTGCGCGGCCCCGCCCCGGCCGACCGCATCCTGGCGCTCGACACGCTGTCGATCAACGCCATCGCCCTGGTCATGCTGGTCGGCATGCTGCTCGCCGCCACGGTGCAGTTCGAGGTCGCCCTGCTGATCGCCATGACCGGCTTCGTCGCCACCGCCGCGCTGTGCAGGTACCTGCTCGGCGGCGGCGTGATCGACTAGGCGCGCGCCATGATCACCGAGGCGGTGCTGTCGCTGCTGGTACTGATAGGCGGAGCCTTCACCCTGGTCGGCTCGATCGGCCTGTGGCGCCTGCCAGACTTCATGACCCGCCTGCACGGGCCCACCAAGGCCACCACGCTCGGCGTCGGCGCAGTCGTCGTGGCCGCCCTGGTCCACACGGCGGCGACCACGGGCGATGTCGACATCCGCGAGCTGGCGATCTCGATGTTCCTGTTCATCACCGCCCCGGTCAGCGCCCACATGCTGTCCAAGGTCGTGCTCAAGTCCGGCACCAAACCATAGCGCCGCCGCCCGATCCCGCCCGCGCTTGCCGGCGCCGGAGAACAGTGCTGCCCTCCCCGCCGACCGACAGGGGACCCCCGATGACCACCAGCGACACAAACCCGCCCAGGCCGGCGCGCCCATGGCGGCCGAAGTCGGCCGCGTGATCGCGTCCCTCGCGCGCCGCCTGCCGTTCTTCTACGGCTGGGTGGTGGTGGCGATCGCCTTCGCGACCATGGCGATCGGGGTGAACGCGCGCACCGCCTTTTCGCTGTTCTTCCCGGCCATCCTCGACGAATTCGGCTGGGACCGCGCGATGACCGCCGGCATCTTCTCCTTCGGCTTCCTGGTCGCCGCCCTCATGGGCCCCATGATCGGCCGCCTGATGGACCGCCGCGGCCCGGTCTGGGTGATGGAACTCGGCGTCCTGGCCATCGCCGCCGGCCTGGTGCTCGCCGTCTTCGCAACCGTCCCCTGGCACCTCTACGTCACCCTCGGCATGCTGGTGGGCGGCGGCACCACGGCGGTGGGCTACTCCGGCCAGGCGCTCTATTTGCCCAACTGGTTCGTCCGCCGCCGCGGCCTTGCCATCTCTATCGCCTATGCCGGCGCCGGCATCGGCTCCATCGTGCTGCTGCCGCTGGTCCAGGCGATCATCCAGGCCTCTGGCTGGCGCGCCGCCTGCCTCACCCTCGCGGTCATCGTGCTCGTGGTGCTGGTGCCGCTGAACCTGCTGCTCCGCCGCCACCCGCAAGACATGGGCCTCACCCCCGACGGCGACACCGCCAGCCAGGCCGCGGCCCGCCGCTCCGTGCACATCGTCGACCCCGCCTGGGCCGCCACCGACTGGACCCTCGCCCGCGCCCTGCGCACCCCGCGCTTCTGGTGGATCGCGCTGGCGAATTTCTGCGCCCTGTACGCCTGGTACGCCGTGCAGGTGCACCAGACCAAATACCTGCTCGGCATCGGCGTCTCCCCCGCCCTGGCCGCCTGGGCGCTCGGCCTCGTCAGCCTCGCAGGCATCCCCGGGCAGATCGCCCTCGGCGCCCTGTCCGACCGCATCGGCCGCGAACCCGTCTGGACCATCGGCTGCCTCGGCTTCATGCTCACCTACGCGCTGCTGATCGCGCTCGGCACCTGGCCGCACCCGCTGCTGCTTTGGGCGATGATCCTGGCCCAAGGCGTGCTCGGCTACGGCATCACCTCGGTGTTCGGCCCAGTCGTGGCCGAAGTGTTCGAAGGCCGCCACTTCGGCACCATCTTCGGCACCATGATGGTCGGCGCCATGATGGGCGGCGCCGCCGGCCCGCTGGTCCAAGGCCTCCTGCACGACGCCACCGGCAGCGACACACCCGGCTTCCTGCTCGGCATCGCGGCAAGCATCGTCTCAGCCATCGCCATCTGGATCGCGGCGCCGTGCAAGGTGCGAAGGGTAGGGAAGGGGTAAGAAGGTCTTCTTTTTGTGAACAAAAAGAAGCAAAAAAACTTTATTCATTACGCGCGTAGGAGGCCTCGTCTCTCAATGACGCCCACCGTGCCAGCCATATATTCCCGACATCATAGGAAAAAGTCTTTTTGTTTCTTTTTCTTCAGAAAAAGAAGATTCTTCCTGCACTCGCTTTTTTCCCTTTCCTCCGGAGGAATAGTTAGATATTTTCCCTTCAATGTTAAATCAGCCCTCCCCCCTGGCCGACACCGTCGCCAGCCTGCGCCACGCCGCCGAGGCGGACGAGGATGCCGGCTGGCTGCACGCGCTGCTCATGGCCTGCCTCGCGCGCCTCTTTGCGCGACTGGAGGGCATGATCCGCCTGTGGCAGTCCGGCCAGCTGCCGCCCTTGCCCGTGCGCGCCCCGGCCGCGCGGCTCGCCCGGGCCGCGCCGTCACCCCCCCTTCGCGGCCTGGGCGATCGCTTCCGTCATTTCCTTGCGTCCTGCAACCCCCTGGCTGAACGGCCGTCCGGAGATCGCGCCGCCGTCCACCACGATATCCGCCCCGTTCACGAAGCTCGCGGCATCGGAGGCGAGGAACAGCGCCGCGCGGGCGATGTCCTCGGGCACCCCGGCGCGTGGGATCGGCTGGGCCTTGGCGAAGCGTGCTTCCAGCGTGGCCACTTCCCGGTCGGCGACGCCGGGATCGAGCCCGATCCCCTTGCCGAAGATCCCGGTCACGATCGCCCCGGGCGAGACCGAGTTCACCCGGATGTTGTACTCCCCAAGCTCGGCCGCCACCGACCGCGTCAGGTGCAGCACCGCCGCCTTGGCGGTGGAATAGGCGTGGGAGGAGCCGCCGGCCCGGTATCCGGCCACCGAGGCGGTGGTGATGATGCTGCCACTCCCCTGCGCGATCATCACGGGTGCCACGGCCTTCATGGCGATCACCACGGCGCGCACATGCACCGCCATCATCAGGTCCCAGGTGGCGATGTCCGCCTCGGCGATCCGGAACGGCGGCAGCCCGTGGCCCGCATTGTTGAACAGCACGTCGATGCGCCCGAACCGTTCCTTGGTGCCCCGCACCAGTGCTTCGATATCCGCTTCCGCGGCCATGTCCGCCTGCACGAAATGGGCGTTCTGCCCCAGCCGCGCGGCGATCCCCTGGCCCAGCTCGGCGCGGCGCCCTGAAAGTACCACGGTGGCGCCCTCCGCCACGAACAGCTCCGCCGCCCGCTCCCCGATCCCGCTCGTGGCCCCCGTGATGATGGCGATCTTGCCGTCCAGCACACCCATGTCGATGTCCTCCCGATGACGTCCCCAGTGTGCCAGCCTTGTGCTTGGCGCACCAACTGGCGCGCGCCCTGCGTTTGCGCCAGCATCGCGCATTCACAGCCGCGAGCGCGCCCCCATGTCTTCGTCGCAGACCGCAATCCAGTCCCGGATCGAAGCCGTCTTCGCCCCGCTCGGCATCGAAATCGGCTTCTCCGCCACCCACCTCCCCACCGGCCAGTCCGTCGCCATCAACCCGGCCACGCTCTTCCCCACCGCCAGCGTCTACAAGATCCCCGTCATGGTGGAGGTCTACCACCAGGTCGACCAGGGCCGGTTCAAGCTCTCCGACCGCCTGCCCCTGGCCAACCCACAGCGCGTCATCGGCTCCGGCGTGCTGCAGAAGCTCGACACCGGCCTCCAGCCCACCATCCGCGACCTGGCGATGCTGATGATCATCATCAGCGACAACACCGCCACCCACATCCTCCAGGAACTGGTCGGCTCGGCCAACATCGAGGCCACCATGCGCCGCCTCGGCCTGGCCGACATCCACATCGCCCTGTCCCTGCCGCAATCCTTCGCCCACGGCTACGGCCTACCGCTGGAACCGCTGCCCGACTACCCCGCGATGCAGGCGGCGTCGGGCGTCAAGGGCATGGACTACGCCGCCCTGACCTTCGAGGGTTCGGCCCGCAACACCACCTCCTCCGCCGCCGACATGGCCCGGCTCTCGGCGATGATCCTCCAGAGCACCGCCGGCAGCAGTGTCGGCTGTGCCGACATGATGACCATCCTGCGCGCGCAACAGCTGCGGGACCGCGTGCCGCGCTACCTGCCGTCCGGCTCCGTCGCCAACAAAACCGGCACCTTCCGCGGCGTGCGCAACGATGCCGGAATCATCCAGCGCAGCGGCGCCGACGCCATCAGCTTCGGCCTGTTCACCTTCGACCGCACCCCCCTGCCAGACGGCAACTCCCGCCTGCTCGCCGACCGCAACGCGCTGGTCAACAACGCAATGGCAGAAATTGGCCAGATCCTCTGGGCCTCGCTGGGGGCCTGACACGCCAGCATCGCCCCAGATCCAAGTGAGCAAGGCCTTCTTTTTGTTCACAAAAAGAAGTGCTTCCTTCCTCCCTCTCACCGCGGCCCCAAATAAACGACGGGCACCGAAGGGCGCACGCAATGGCCGAACACCGCATCGAAACCGACAGCATGGGCGAAGTCGCGGTCCCCGCCGAACGCCTCTGGGGCGCGCAAACCCAGCGCTCGCTGCACTTCTTCGCCATCGGCCGCGACCTGATGCCGCCCGAGATGATCCCCGCCTACGCGATTCTGAAGCGCGCCGCCGCCGAGGCCAACCGCGACACCGGCCACCTGGACCCCGCCCGCTGCGCCCTCATCGCCCAGGCCTGCGACGAGATCCGCGCCGGCCGGCACAACGCAGAATTCCCGCTGCACGTCTGGATGACCGGCAGCGGCACCCAGTTCAACATGAACATCAACGAGGTCATCGCCAACCGCTGCTGCCAACTGGCCGGCACCAGGCTCGGCAGCAAGGCGCCGGTCCACCCCAACGACCACGTCAACATGTCGCAATCCTCCAACGATACCTTCCCCACCGCCATGCACGTCGCCGCCCTGCTCGCCGTGCGCGAACACCTGCTGCCGGCCGCCACCTCCCTGCGCGACGCCCTCGCCGCCAAGGCCGCCGCCTGGCACTCCATCGTCAAGATCGGACGCACTCATTTGCAGGACGCAACACCGCTTACCCTCGGCCAGGAATTCTCGGGCTACGCCGCCATGCTGGACGACGGCCTCCGCCGCATCGACGCCGCCGCCGACGACACCCGCTTCCTCACCCTGGGCGGCACCGCCGTGGGCACCGGCATCAACGCCCCCCCGGGCTTCGCCGACGCCGCCATCGCCGCCATCGCCCGCCTCACCGGCCAACCCTTCGCCCCCGCCCCCAACCGCTTCGCCGCCCAAGGCGCGCACGACGCGCTGGTCCACCTGTCGGCCACCCTGCGCGGCCTCGCCGTCTCGCTCACCAAGATCGCTAGTACACCCGGGCTGAATTGACGACTCTACCGCACGTAGGCTGGCGGCGCGGAACAAAGTACGATTCTCTGGTGCGGTCACCGCCGCCGGAGGATTTTCCCGATGCCCCGCCCTGCGTTGC
>Ga0105050_10010229_pt1 | contig 10311 bp, 16 predicted proteins | sample FRY01_FD_78088 | JGI IMG/M metagenome (GOLD analysis project Ga0105050, IMG submission 78088) | Freshwater microbial communities from Lake Fryxell liftoff mats and glacier meltwater in Antarctica - FRY-01 | ecosystem: Environmental > Aquatic > Freshwater > Ice > Glacier meltwater ... | reverse complement strand
TCTCGCCGGCCGTCTGTGGTCCCGCGTGTGGTGTCGGATGGCAACTGGGCCAAGACGTTCCCCCCTGTCCCGGAGAAGCCCTACCCCCCCGAGGTGCCTGATGGGAATGTTTGATTATGTCCGGCCTGCCGAGCCGGTGGAGTGCCCCAGCTGTGGACTGGACCTGTTTATGTTCCAGACCAAGGACGGCGGGCGGGACCTGCGGGTGATCCCGGAGTCCACGCTGTCCCAGCAGGGGATACGCTCCTTCTACGAGTTGTGTCCCGGCTGCCATGGGTGGATCGAGTTCACCGCAGACCCACCGCAAGCGCGGGCCTGTACTGGAAGCCTGATGCCTGAACGACTGGTGTGCCGGGAGCGGGAGCCCATCCCGGGCTACGCCATGAGTTTCCGTGCCCCGGAGAAGCCCTAGTGCCACGGAAGGGCACACCCAAGAAGCCGCGCAAGACGGTGGCCTTGGTGGCTTCGCCGGACACCATGCTGCCGTGGGTCAAGGTCTACGCCATGTGGCTCGCCTGTCAGCCAACCAATCCGGCGGTACCGGTGCGGGCGCGTCAGGCGCAGTTGTTGAGTGGTGCCTATCAGCCGCCCTCCCGGATGCGGCAGGTGGAGCATGGTGTGACCTTCCGGGCCTATGTGGCGGAGTTGACGGCTTCACAGATCATGCGTGCCCGTGGTCTGTATGAGCAGGGGATGGCCCGGACCGTCGAGCAGCACCTGGAGCTGCGGGACGCGGCGCACGCCAAGGGCGACTACAAGGAGTTCGTCAAGTACAGCAACCCGGTCTTGGACCGGATCTGGCCCAAGCACGACGAGCGGGCTCCCCCCAAGGCACAGGTCGTGATCCACATGGCACCGGGGAGCTTCGCGGCGAGAGCCACCCAACCGACAGGGGAGGAGACCGTGATCGAGGAACAGGACGTGGTGGTTATCTCAGGCCCGGAGGACGGAGGGTGACTGACGCCACCCTCGCCTTCACCCCGGGTGACGCCACATGGAAGGCGTGGCGCAAGCGCAGTTTGGATGACCTCTACTGGTTCGCTGGGGTGGTCCTGAAATACGGCGATCCCGTCACCATGACCGAGGGGATGCACAAGCTGATGTGCAAGGTCGTGGAGAAGCGCACAGGTGTACAAGAACTAGACACCGCGCACTACCGGCTCATACTGATGCCACGCGGGACGGGAAAGTCTACGATTGTCTCGCAGGCCTATGTCCTGCAACGCATTTGCGCTGATCCCAATGTCGCGGTCCTGATCGCCAACGAGAAGCTGGAGAACGCACAGTCCTTCCTCTTTGCCATCAAGCACGCCATCGAACAGAACGAACTGCTCCGGGCACTCTTCCCTGAGATCATTCCCCCGGACATCAACAAGGCCAAGTGGAACGAGACCGAGATCGTCGTCCCCAGAACCACAGGCCGGAAAGAACCGACCGTGAAGTGTCAGGGCGTCGGGGCTGCTTTGGCCTCGATGCACCCGGACCTCATCGTCGTCGATGACATGGTGAGCCGGGAAGCCACCGAAAACGCCCGGCGCGGCGACGGGCAACTCACCGGAGCCATTAACCGCTGGGTCAATGAGTTGGTTCCCCTCCTGAACCAAGGCGCAGTGCCGTTCCCGGAGATCATAGTGCTGGGCACTAGGTGGTTTAGGGGTGACCCGTATGAGCACGTCGAGGAAGCCTTCGGCTACGGACAGCCCAGACAGACGTGGAACCTCGGATTGAAGCTCCCCAACGGGGATGTCCAGTCCCTCCCGGTCCACAAGAAGGGGGATCTGGTCATTTTCTCGCGTCAGGTGATCGAAAATGGCCGTCCCGCGTGGCCGGAACGCCCCGGCTACGACTTGGACAGCCTCGCCAAGTTCCGCCTACGCGATCCAGCCCTGTTTGCGGCCAACATGATGAACGATCCGAGCGATGAAGTGACCGCCACCTTCAAGGAATCGTGGCTGACCTTCTACGATTGGTCTGGTGAGCGGCAATTGACGTGGATTGACGCCACCGGCAAGACCCGACACGCCTTGGTAGACGATTTGGACGTGCTGGTGCTGGTCGATCCGGGCGGATTCGGACGGGCGAAGGGCTCAGACCGCTCCCGGGGGGCGATTCTGGTCACCGGCACCACGCCGGGCGACGCGCCCGAGCATTTGGTCCTCGATTGCTTCTCCGAGAAGGTGCCCTACACCGTGGTCGCGGACAAGATCCTTGCTTTGGCCACCAGATACCCCCCGAGACGGGTGTTCATCGAGGAAGTCGGCCAGCAAGCCGCGTTTTATGACATGGTCAAGCAGCAGGCGGCGAAACAGAACCTGCCGCTGGCGTTTGAGCGCCTGACGCCGAAGAATCAGGAGAAAGGCGCCCGGATTCTGGCGCTGGAGCCGTTCTTCCAGCGGGGCATGATCCGCTTCGGCAAGGGGCCGCAGTTCCACGAGCTGCGGGAGCAGTACCGGAGCTGGCCCACCCCGCGAGCCGACCTCTTGGACATCTTGGCCTACGGGACACAGGTCTGGCGGAAGCCGGTGATGACGCAGGTGAGTCAGTCCGCCCGTCAGGAAACCGAAAAGCGGGACTATCTCAGGAGAAGGGGTGTGACACTGGGGCGGTAACGGTCTTGCTGATGTCAAACCGACACGCTATCCTGTTGGGGTCGTGTGTCCTTTTCACATCATGGAGCGGCAATGCCTACCTACAGCGCCAGCGGCACCGAGCCCCTGCGGTCCAACCCGTCCCCCAAGACCAGTGCCCCAGCCAGCAGTGACGCCGGCGCGGGCAAGCCAGCAGGCGGGAGGGAGGGGCTACGGACCTTCACTACCACCCTCGCGGCCACCCAGTTGAAGTCCCCCACCGGCGGGGCTGATCGCAAGCCGTCGGCTGTCAAGTCCTTTACTGACAACAAGGTGTAATCATGGCACAGGGACCGGAACCAAAGCAGCCCAAGAAGCCCAAGAAGCCCACTGGCGACTTCACCGTCGTGGGGGTCGGGCGACCCACCCCCATCCAGCGGGCCGTGAAGTCGATGCATGACGCCAAGGTGTTCAAGACCCACGGGCAGCATACCGCGCAAGAGCTACACCGGGGCCTCTTTCTGCCGGGCCAGCGAGAACGCAGGCTCGAAGCCGCGAAGTTCTTCGACGACCCCGCAGGGGGGGCGCTGCTCTCAGGGACGGAACACACGCCACGCAGACCCAAGAAAAAGGGAGGCAAGTGATGGGACGCGCCAAGACCAACGCCACCCGCGACAGCGTGCCGACCAAGGCCGCTCCGAACACCTCGGGGATGCCGGGGCTCAAGAAGTCCACGGGCCGTGAGCGTACCGGCGCGGGCACCCCTCCAGTGGTGAAGCCTGCCTTTGACGGGCCGAGCGCGACCATCACCACGGAACGGTAAATGCAGCCCGTCAAGTGGGCGGACAAGGAAGGGGAACAGAAGTTCCTCGCCTACCTGCACTTTGAGCTGACGATGGCCCTGCAAGCCCGTGGCCCACTGGAGAAGCAGTGGCGGGCGTGGCTGGAGCAGTATCGCGCCCCTGCCAAGCAGGCCCTCAAGGAGTTCCCGTTTCTCGGCGCTGCCAACTGGCAGTTGCCTATAACAGCGACGGACGTAGACCAATACTACGCCAAGTTCATGCAGTCCATCCACGCCAGCCCGGACCTCTGGGTGGTGCAGCCGATGAACGAGCAGTGGCAGGACGCCGCCAAGCCGCTCCAAGACTTCCTCTCAGCCCTTGATCGCTCGGTCCTCAAGATGTACCGCGTCAACAAGCGGGCCTTGATGGAGATGGTCAAGCTCGGCACCGCGATCTATGAGCACGGCTGGCACTTCGGCGACCGACCGATCAACGCCTACGACGCCGAAGGCGAGATCATCCCGGTCAACCGCGTGGACTCCCGGCCCTTTGTGGATCACGTCCGCCTCACCGACTTCCTGATCCCACCCTACGCCTACGCGATCCAGCCGGACGAACATGGCGGTGCCCCGTGGGTGGCCAAGCGTGTGCTGATGACCAAGGAGCAGTTGCTGTCGGTGGCCAAGACCACGGAACCGTACCTGCCCAACATCGGCACCAAAGCCGCCATGGCGATTATCGCCCACGAACAGCAGGGCCAGACCGAGTACGACCAGAAGATCCAGACCCTGACCTACGCCCCGCGTGCCAAGGAGGCCGTCAGCAACACCGACTTCGACCGTTCCTCGGACGCCAGTGTAGACCGCGCCGTGGGCGGGGCTTCCGGCAACTACGCCAAGACCATCGAGTTGTGGGAGTTCCACGTCCGCTACGCCGTGGATGGCGACAGCCCGAGTGACTTGGTGGTGCTCTACCATGAGCCGACCAGCACGTCACTGCGGACGATCTACCAGCCATACCTGCACGGCCAGCGGCCGTTCGAGGTGATCCGCTTCTTCCCGACCGAGGGTTTCTACGGCATCGGGGTCTGCGAGCAGGACGAGATATTCCAGAAGATGGGTAGCGAGCTACACAACTACCTGTACGACAACATCCTGCTGGGTAATAGCCAGATGATCGCGGCCAAGGCGGGAGCCAACATTGCCCCGGGTGAGCCGATCTATCCGGGCAAGGTGCTCATTACCGAGGGCAACCCTCGTGACGAGATGACCGCCTTCACGATGGGCAACGGCTCCTATCCGGGGCTGAACGACCTGATCGGGTTGGTGGATAACCAGCGGGTCCGCCGCAATGGGATTGGTGACCTCCAGCAAGGCAACATCGCGGGCCTGCCGGGGCGGACAGCAGCCACGACGGTGCAGGCGCTCTTGGCGGAAGGCAATCGCCGGCCGGACCTGACCATCAAGGATATGCGCTACGAGGGGCTGAGCGTGATCGGGCTCCGGCTGATCCAGTTGCTCCAGCAGTTCATCGGTTCTCCGGTAGACCTTGGGGCTGGCAGGTATCTGGATATGGCCAAGCAGGTGTTAGGGGAGCCCGAGAGTGGCTTCGCGATTGAGAAGCTCAAGGATGCCACCCAGAACGCCGAGATGGGGCTGGGTGTGGAGATCGCCGCCGCGAGCGCGTCGGCCAACAAGGACTTGCAACGCCAGCAATTGACCGGGCTCTTGACGCTTACCAGCCAGATGTATCCACAGATGATCCAGATGGCACAGGTGGCAATGCAGTCGCAAGGGACCCCGATTGCCGACGTGGCAACCACTGGACTGCGAGGTATGAGTGCGCTACTCAAGCGAGTTCTGGAACAGCATGATATCCGAGATACGGAGACGTTTGCTCCCGATGTTCCCGGCAAGTTGGCGGCCCCGACGCTCCCTGCCGGAGCCCCACTACCCGCTGGCCCTGTCGGAGCGGGAGGTAACGGGGCTGGTGGCCCTGTCCCAGCACCCGGAGTGGGGCAACTTCCGACAGGCCCTTGAGGCCCTGTATCACTTGCAGGCCCGTAGTGTGTTGTCCGGGGGGTTGACCCCGGAGCAGTATCACTCGCAGACAGGGTTCCTTCGCGCCATCGAGACGGTGGCCACCCTGCCCGAGACCCTGACCACCGTGATGACGAGGGTTCAGCATGACCGAGACAAGCGTAGCATCCGAGACGACGACACCAGCAGACTCTGGTACGGCACCCCCTACTGGGACGCAGGAGCCATGGCGCGTCCCGATGGACGACGCCCGGGAATGGGCACGGGGCAAGACGGCACTTGAGCTGTTGGACCTGTCCGGCCAGATGTTCAATGGGCTGGTGCAGGTAGCCAACGCCCAACCCCAAGCGCAGTACCAAGCGGCCCCCGCAGCCGGGTTGGACCTGAGCAATATGGATGACGACCAGATCCTCGATGTGCGAACGGCGCGTCAGTTGCTCTCGCAGCAGGCCCAGCCCCAGCCGGACCTCTATCTCCAGCAGAACATGGCCCAACTGGCCTATTCGCAGGCCCGACAGGCCGACCCCAAGACCTTCGGGAAGTACGAGCCCGAGATCCTGGGCCAGCTCAACCTCTTGCCGAGGACGATGTGGAACCTTGACACCATCCAGCGGGTGGTTAGAATGGTACGAGCAGACCATATCGAAGAGTTGGCGTCCGAACGGGCCGAGCAACTCGCAGGACAACGTGGTTTTGGCGTGCGGACTTCCGGGTCCGCTGGCCATGCTGGAGGATCGGTGAACGCCGATCACTCACTGGAGAGTGATACACTCCCCGCCGACTATCGTGAACGGCTGAAAAAGGCCAATGTCACGATAGAACAGGTGCGGGAGTTTTCGCGTTCCAATGGTATGACCGTAGAGGCTTGGTTCAAGATGGCCGCCAAGACCGGCGGGATCGTGGGTGGAGGTTCAGCATGAGCAACCACGGTGCAGACAAGGCGGCTCGCGTGGTGCGGCCACTGATTCAGAGCAAGCCGGTCGATGAGTTTGGCGAAGCAATGCAGGAGTTGGAGGAGTGTTCGGGTGCCAATGTACGAGACCTCTCGTATGTGCCCGGGTTCTCGGACTTGAAGTTCCAGCGTGATCTCGCGCTGGCCGAGGTGGCTCAGGGACGCCGTTTGGCACAGGATGTGCCCGCGCTCCCAGTCAACGTGCGGATGGTGAGGCGAGCTGGGGTTTCTGGGACCTTCCAAGGCCAGAAACTGATGGCGGCGGCGAATGACGGGTATCAGCCCATTACCAAGGAACATCTTGGGCAGGACTGGTTCACCGAACTCCCGCCCGGGTCGCGTGTGCTGGAGGATGGCACCATCGTCAATGCAGCGGGAGACTGTCAGTATATGTACTGCACAGGCCCGGTCGCGGCACGGAACCTCCGTCGGAAGCAGCAGCGCATGGCCGAGATGGCCGACAGCGCGGGCTTGAATCCGGTGGATGCAGACGGCAACTCGACCGGCGGCATTGTGCAGGCCGGAGGCACCTTTGCGAAGGTGTCGAAGTAACCTCGATCACGGAGTAATCTCTTATGTCGCGTGGACTCATTCCCGCTCAGGGCCGCTGGATTCAGCGGACGTGGGACATCACCGCCGCGAGCACGTTCTCTGAGGGGGATGCGCTCGGCATTACCACACTGGGGCAGGTGTCGCTGTATTCTGGCGGCACTGGCAACTTCCTCGGTATCGCTACCCACCGCTCGGCGGACTCACTTCCGGCCGGCAAGGTGGTCTTTGAGGCCCCGGCGGGCGCCGGCTGTACCGTCATGGTCAACGTCCCGACCGGCGTGGCCGCTTCGGCCTTGTCCTTTGGTGAGACCTTCGGCATCTACGCCGTTGGGGGCTCGACCAGTTTCCTCACCAAGTCGTATACCTCAACCACTGGCCGTCCGTTCACCATCGTGGGTGCCATCTCCTTGTCGCCGACGAGCCGGATCGAAGCCGCCATCAAGTACGATGCCGTTGTCTACGGCTCGGCGCTTTCTTCCCTTCTCGTCTAACTGACGACACCACAGGAGTGATACCATGACGATGACACGGGCACAGTTCTCGGCACTGTTGGAGCCGAAGCTGTCGAACATCTGGAACGAAGCCTTCCCCCAGCGTCCGCTGGAGTGGAAGGGCTACATGAACGTCCGCACCGCCAACAAGGCGGTCGTGACGGACCTCAAGATGAGTGATTTCGGGTCGCTCAACCTCAAGGGCGAGGGCTCGGACATCATCTACCTTGATGCCACCGGCACCCAGACCAAGACCTACACCCCGGTGCGCTTCGGCGGGGGCTACAAGATCACGCAGGAGATGGTCGATCACGAGCTGTACGGACAGGTGGACCAGTTCGAGGGTCGCCTGATGAAGTCGGCCATCGACGGGCAGGAGACCATCGCCGTCAATGTGATGAACGGTGCCTTCGGCACCACCAACCTCGATGGCTACTCGGCCACCGGGTTCGACGGGTTGCAGCTCTGCTCCACCGCGCACACCCGTCTTGACGGCGGCACGAACCAGTCCAATCGACCGGGCACCGACCTGGATCTCGGCGTGACCGGGCTCCAGAACGCGATGATTGCCTTCCACAACTGGAAGGATGACCGTGGCCGGCCGGCAATGTATCGCCCGAGCAAGCTGGTCATCTCGCCCGAGGATGTGTTCACGGCGCGGGAGCTGTTGGGCTCGGAGTACAAGCCGGGTACCGCGAACAACGACATCAACGCGCTTCGGGACTTCAACTTGAGCACGCTGGTCTCGCACTACAAGACGGACACCGATGCGTGGTTCATCTTCGGCGACCGCCACGACGTGAACTTCCTCTGGGATCAGCAGCCCCGGACCGCGATGGAAGATGATTTCGACGCGGAAGTCATCAAGCGCAAGCTTGTTCAGGGCTTCGCTACAGGGCACGGAGAATGGCGGGGAGTTTACGGCACAAGTGGAGGCTGATGCGGTAGGGGGCGTCCTCACACTGAGGGCGTCCCCATCCCGGCTCTAACGACGCGGGAGTCCCCGCAGAGGGTAACATGGCAGGTAACATTGACGGGACCACCGACTTCACCGGAGTGCGGGTGGGCGGTGGGGGTAGCTACGTGGCAGGCAGCCCGCTGTACGCGATCAAGTCCTCAGTGGTGACGGTCGTGGCTACCACGGTGACGGCGACCAAGAGTGTTGACACCACGGCGGCCCTCACGGGCTTCGCGGTCGGTGACTCGATCATCGCAACCCCCGCCACCTCCGGCTTGTCGGCTGGTGTGACGCTGGATGCGTGGGTTAGCGCAGCGGATGTCCTGACGATTCGGTACTCGAATGTCTCGACGGCCAACGCAGCGCAGATTGCCACGGCGATCAACGTGGTGTCGCTCAAGGTCGTGGCGTAAGATGTATACCCGGTCGAAGAACCTCTTCCCGGCGGGTACGTCGTCCCTGACAACCTCAGGGGCGCAGTTCGTCGGAGACTACGCCTCGCTGTCGGTGGAGTTCGGGTCCGCCTCGACAGTGACCATCTTCGGCTCTAATGCCGATGGGTTCGACACGGCCCTCGTGGCAGCGGATTGGTCCACGGTCAGTACCGTGGCGGCGGCAGGGTTGCAGAAGGTGGAGACCGGCTTCCGGTGGATGCGGGCCTTCCGTTCGCAGAGTACCAACACCGTGCGGTTCCACGGGCAGGTTCGCTCCTGATGGAGTGGCTTGCCCTCGCTGGTGGGCTCCTCGTCCCGCTGGCCTACTGGTTGGGCCGGCGCGCTGGGCGCGTGGCCGAAAGTGTCATGATGGATCTGGGTGGGCCTCTCCCCCCAGAAGTGGCTGAGGATCGTTTTATCGTGGTGGCTCGGCTGGACCGAGGGAGTCGTGCGCGTCAGATGTATGAATGCGGCGAGCCCGGAGCCGGCGAAGTGTTGGAACTGTGGGATGGGGCGACCTGCCGAGGACGCAAGATCGGCGCGCCTCCCACCTAACCGCTCGGAGGACTTGTGAAGCCCCCTTTCTCGAAGGTCGTTGGTATTGTGGTGACCATTGCCGGTGCGATACTGGCTCTTGATCCGGCGCTGTTGACGCCGTTCCTCGGTGTCTCGATGGCCGGCAAGATCGTCGCGCTCAGTCTCTTGATCGTTGGCCTGTCGCACTCATTCACGGGGACGGGCGGCAAGCCCACCGACCCGTGACCCGCGCCCTGCGGCGGGGCCTCGCCCTCACCCTCGCCGCGTTGCTGGCGTTCACGACGCCGCTGTCGGCGCAGTGCCCGAACGTCAACCTCCCCGCGACAGGCGGAGGGTACTACCTAGTGATGGTGAATGGCGTGCAGGTGAGCCAGCACACCACCGAGCGGGCGGCGGCGGCACGGGGGGTCACGGAGAAGCTGCGGAATCCTGCGGCCACCGTGAGCTACAGCTTGACGAGCGTGACGCGGGTGGAAGCATGTCTCCCGGCGAGTGGGACCACGACCGACACGGTGGTGGTCACGCGGGTGGACACCCTGACGCTCCCGCCCATCATCCGAGTGGATACGCTGGTCGTGGTGCGAGTGGACACCGTGTTCGTCACCCCGCCCTCGGATACCGTGGTGACGCCTCCACCGCCTCCGGTGGACACCATTGTCACACCCCCTCCTCCGCCTCCGGTCGTGACGCCGCCTCCGGTCGTGACGCCGCCTCCGGCGACGGCATTGGGGCCCCACCCGCGTGTGTGGATGACCCCGGCACGAATCGCCCACGTCCAATCGCAGGTCGCGGCGAACACGTCGCGTTGGCGTGCAGTGAAGAACATGGCCGACATCTCCGTCGCGAAGGGGTCCGGCTATGCGACCAATGATGAAGCGGTCGTGCCCGACCTCTGCCTCGCCTATCTCGGGACGGGGAACGTGAGCTACGCGCAACGCGCCGGTGCGGTGCTGACGGGCTACTTCGCCTCCGGGCAAGACCCGTTCAAGTCGCAAGGGT
>Ga0105050_10010227_pt1 | contig 10312 bp, 9 predicted proteins | sample FRY01_FD_78088 | JGI IMG/M metagenome (GOLD analysis project Ga0105050, IMG submission 78088) | Freshwater microbial communities from Lake Fryxell liftoff mats and glacier meltwater in Antarctica - FRY-01 | ecosystem: Environmental > Aquatic > Freshwater > Ice > Glacier meltwater ... | reverse complement strand
TTGCCCTTGCCCGTCGCGCCATGGGCAACCGCATCGGCCCCGGTTTCTTCGGCAATCCGCACCAGATGCTTGGAAATCAGCGGCCGCGCGATCGAGGTGCCCAACAGGTACAGCCCTTCATACAGCGCATTCGCCCGAAACATCGGGAATACGAAATCGCGCACGAATTCTTCGCGCACGTCGACGATGTGGATATTTTCCGGCTTGATCCCCAACAAAATGGCCTTGTCGCGCGCCGGTTCCAGCTCCTCACCCTGCCCCAGATCTGCGGTGAAGGTGACCACCTCACAACCATATTCGGTTTGCAGCCATTTCAGAATGATCGAGGTGTCAAGCCCACCCGAATAGGCGAGAACGACTTTCTTCGGCGCAGGTGCGGGCATGCAAAGCTCCATCACGGAAAAACATTGCGCCGGGTCTAGTCACATTTCCCGTGCGGAACAAGGGGCGGACCCGTGGCATCGGCGCGGAATAGCGGGTAAGAACGGGCTATGACCAAATTTACCGATGCCGCACGTGCCGCCACACTCGCCCTGCGCGATCTTTTCCCCGAGACGCCGTTGCAGCGCAATGATCACTTGTCGGTGCGATATGGCGCCGATATCTGGCTTAAACGCGAGGATTTGACGCCGGTGCGCAGCTACAAGCTGCGCGGTGCATTCAACGCGATGCGCAAAGTGCGGGTGGCCAAACCCGACCAGACGTTGTTCGTCTGCGCCTCGGCGGGGAACCACGCGCAGGGCGTAGCCTATGCCTGTCGGCATTTTGGCGTCCGTGGCACGATTTTCATGCCAGTGACGACGCCGCAGCAGAAAATCGACAAGACACGGGCGTTCGGCGGCGACGCGGTAGAGATCGTGCTGACCGGCGACTATTTCGACCAGACTTTGGCAGCCGCGCAGGCATGGTGCCACGACCGGCGGGCACATTTCCTTTCGCCGTTTGATGATGCCGATGTGATCGAAGGTCAGGCGTCCGTCGCGGTGGAATTGTTGGAACAACTCGGTGCCGCGCCAGATCTGGTGATCTTGCCGGTGGGTGGCGGTGGCCTCGCATCCGGTGTCACGGGCTATCTGCGCGATCTGTCACCCAACACGGCATACCGCTTTGTCGAGCCTGTGGGCGGGGCAAGCCTCAGGGCCGCGTTGCTGGCGGGGGAACCGACGCGGCTGGCGAAGATCAACAGTTTCGTCGATGGCGCGGCGGTGGCTCGGCTTGGCGACAAGACATTCGCCATGCTGGATTGGGTGGACCTTGCACATGTGCTGCTGGCCCCCGAAGACCGCATCTGCGTGACCATGCTGGAGATGCTGAACATCGAAGGCATCGTTCTGGAACCGGCCGGGGCGTTGTCGGTCGATGTGTTGCCGGAACTGGCGAATGAAATTGCTGGAAAAACAGTCGTTTGCGTGACTTCCGGGGGGAACTTCGATTTTGAACGCCTGCCCGAGGTGAAAGAACGCGCGCAGCGCTATTCCGGCGTGAAGAAGTATTTCATTTTGCGGATGCCGCAGCGGCCCGGTGCGTTGCGCGAATTCCTGATGATGCTTGGCCCGGATGACGACATAGCGCGGTTTGAATACCTGAAGAAATCGGCGCGCAACTTCGGGTCGGTCCTGATCGGGATAGAAACGCGGAAGGCCGAGAATTTCTCCCGCCTGTTCGGCACGATGGACGAGGCCGGCTTTGCCTACCGCGACATCACGGCAGATGAGGCATTGGCCGAATTTCTTATCTGACCCGCACCACAGCTAGGCCGCCGCGCTTTCATCGCCCGCCGCATCCACCAGACGGTTGAAATCAAAAATCGTGATGTGGCGGTTGCCCTCAAGCGCGATCAGCCCGTCACGCCGCAGCGCCGAAATCTGGCGGCTGACGGTTTCCAGTGTCAGGCCCAGATAATCGGCCATTTCTTCGCGCGTCAGCGGCAGGTCGAACACCATCCGGCCTTTGGCGTTCGTCGTGCCCACTGTGCCGCTGCGCCGCGCGATCAGCGACAGCAGGCTGGCAATCTTTTCCCGCGCCGTCTTGCGCCCCAGCAACAAAAGCCATTCGCGGGCGGAGTCCAGTTCATCCAGCGTCATTTCCAAAAGGCGCTGTGCGACGTGCGGGTTGGACAGCAGCAGCGCCTCAAACGGTTTGCGCCGGAAGCAGCACATCACAAGGTCGGTTGTGGCGGTCACATCATAGGCCGCAATGGGCCTGCCCGGGCGACCCATGAAATCCGATGGCAGCAGCAGGCCGACCATCTGGCGGCGTCCATCTTCCATCGTTTGGGTCAGCGTGGCGATGCCTGTGACCACCGACGCCACAAAATCCATCTTGTCACCTGACCAGATGACCGTCTGCCCGGCCTCGAAGCTGCGGTAGTATTTGATCCGCTCCAGATGCTCCAGCTCATCGGGTTCACAGCGCGCGCAGACCGCCCGGTGCCGGATCGGGCAGCTGCCGCAATCGGGAAGCAGTCGTGGTGCATCGGCAACCGTCATCTGAGGCCCTGTGTGATCTGAGGCGTGCCGCGTTACCTCGCGAAACCTCAACTCTCTGCATGGGGGCAGACTATGCACATGCCGCGAGAATCGCAATGCAATACGTCCGGCGCCCTTTGGGTTGCAGATGCGGGGGTGGTTACCGTGTCGGTTTCGGGATCAGGGTTTCGGGTGATCCTCCCAGTCAGGCTTCAAGATACGGTTGGCATCGCCTTGAGGATCATCGAACTGCCGGTCTTTCAGCGCCCAGAAGAACGCGGCCAGCCCGACACCGCCAAGGATCAGCGATGCGGGGATCAAATATGTCAGGATGTCCATGACCTACCTCAGCCGCAATGCGTTCAGCGATACGGTGACGGACGACAGCGACATTGCCAGCGCCGCAGCCAACGGCGTTGCCAGCCCCACCAGCGCCAAAGGCACCGCCACCACGTTGTAAATAGCCGATATAGCGAAGTTTTCCTTGATGCGTCGCCGCGCTTGTCCCGCAATCCTCACGGCATCGGCAATCGGGGCCATGTCCTGCCCCAGCAACACGATATCCGACGCGACCCGCGCCGCATCAAGCGCAGAGGCCGGGCTGATCGACACATGCGCCGCCACCAGCGCCGCTGTGTCGTTCAACCCGTCACCCACCATCAACACCTTGTGCCCCTGCGCCGTCAGCTCTGCCACGCGCGCAGCCTTTTGTGCAGGCAACGCCCCCGCCGTCCAGTCGGTGATGCCCAGCCGCGCCGCCATTTCGGCAACCGCGCCCCCGGCATCGCCCGACAGCAGGATGATCCGCTTGCCTTGTGCCAAAAGCGCCGCCACCGCCACATCCGCGCCGGGGCGCAGTCGGTCGGTGAAAGCAAAGGCATGCGTCGTCCCGTTCAGTGCAAGATAGGTTGCAGTCACGGCAAGCGGTGGAGCGCCTACCCAGTCGGCCCGCCCCAGACGCACGGTCCGGCCAAGCCACTGGCCTTCCACACCGTAACCCGGCACTTCGCGCAGCCCGGTCACCGTGGCGGGCCGGATGCCCTGACCTGCAAGCGCACTGGCCAGGGGATGCGATGACGCCCCTGCCAGTGCCACGGCAACGGCCAGCGCATCCGGCGCATGATCTGCAAGCCCCACAGGTTCCGGCCGCCCCAGCGTCAGAGTGCCCGTCTTGTCAAACACCACCGTATCCACCTCGGCAAGCCGTTCCAGCGCGGTACCATGCTTGATCAGCAACCCCTTGCGGAACAGCTTGCCAGAGGCCGCCGTGACTACTGCGGGCACCGCGAGGCCAAGCGCACAGGGGCAGGTGATGATCAGCACAGCCGCTGAAATATTGATTGCAAAGCGCACATCGCCGCCGGTCTGCCACATCCAGAAGCCAAAGGCGCTGAACGACAGTATATGCACCAATGGCGAATAGAGTCGCGCCGCACGCTCGGCGAGGCTGGTGTAGCGCGTCTTGGCGCTTTCGGCGACGGCCACCAGATCGGCCATTCGGTGCAAAGACGAATCCCGCCCCGCAGCCACCACCCGCAGGGTCAGCGGGCCAGTCAGGTTGACCTCGCCCGCGCTGACCATGCTGCCGGGGCCTGCGTAACAGGGCAGGCTTTCGCCAGTCAGCAACGACCGGTCCACCTCGCTGCTGCCGTCTGTCACCACACCGTCAACCGGCATCCGCCCACCGGGGCGCACGCGAACGAGATCACCCACGGCAACGTCGGCCAGGGGCAGCACCGCTTCAACCCCGCCCCGCAGAACGGACGCCCGCGGTACTTCCAGCGCGGCCAGTTCTTCGGCCGCTGACCGCGCCACCGCGCGCGTGCGATGATCCAGATAGCGCCCCGCAAGAAGAAAGAATGTCAGTGACACCGCAGCGTCGAAGTAAGCGTGCTCTCCACCCATCAGCGTTTCAAACAGTGACATGCCGGATGCGAGGATCAGCGCAAGGCTGATCGGCACATCCATTCCCAGACGTCGCGCTTTCAATGACGCCCACGCAGAGCGAAAGAACGGCTGGCCGGCAAAGGCCACGGTCGGCAAAGCTATGATCGCGGAAATCCAGTGGAACATCTGCCGGGTGGCATCCTCGGCCCCCGACCAGACGGCGACCGACAGCAGCATCACGTTCATCATGGCGAACCCGGCCACTCCGAGCCGCATCAGCAAATCCTGTCCCTGCCGGTCGGTTTCCGTGGCCGACAGCAAGCCCGCGTCCAGTTCATGCGCCTCGAAACCCAGCTTGGCGAGCACGCTTATCAGGCGGGCAGCGGTCACACCGTCGTCGGCATCCACGCTGACCCGCCGGAGGGTCAGATTGACGCGCGCAGAACGCACCCCCGGCTCAGCCTCCAGCCCGCCTTCCACCACCGACATGCAGGCCGCGCAATGCGCCGTGGGCAAAGACAGCATCAGCCGCGCTTGCTGCGGCACGGCCATGGCCGCCAACCGTTCTGCCGAAGGTACCACGGCGCAGGCCGGGCAGGCCATCGGCGTCGCGTGATCCAGACAGGCCATGTGCTATTCCTTCACGAACAGGTCGATCCGCTGCCGAAATGCGGTACCGTCGGGCGCTGAGGCCCGCACGTGCAGCATCCATTTTCCGGGACGCAAGGACAGTGGCGCACGGAACGCACCGCCATCCTGCACAAAGACCGGCCGCGTATCGTCGCTTGCCGCAGTTGTGCGGCCCACGAGCACATCCAGCCCCTGCACCGGCGCCACCATCCCTGCGGCATCGCGGAAGGTCAGACGCAGGTGGCCACCACTGTAATCGCTTGCCATCGTCCATCCCATGGACTGCTGCGCCGTGCGTTCGGCATCGAATGTCTGGCTGGCGACATAAGAGTTTTTCACCTCCAGCCCCGGAAAGGTGGAAACCGCTTTGTAGGCCAGTGTCAGGTTCACCCCGATGACGACCGCAAACGCACCCACGGTGATCGCCAGCACTTTATGCCCGGTCAGTTCGGCCATCTCAGTCATCCTTTCCGTTGAAGATCGTATCGCTGTGGATACGGTCGGTATTGCCCAGATCCCCAACCCACAGCCGCAGGTGGGTGCGGTCTTCGCCCGCCGCCTGCGACCCGGCCGGGGCCACCACATAGATGCGCTGCGTGCTGGTCGCGTTGCCCGGAACCGTCACTGTCTGGGCCGTCTGGCCTTCCAGCGTCAGATCAAGGCGTGCGTCCGACGTCAGCGAGATTGCAAAGATGCGCGCATCGCCATGTTTATTCAACAACCGCAGATCGTAGGTGTTCCTGATCGCGCCATCCGACAAGGTGACAAAGGTCGGGTTACGCACCGGCGTCACATGCAGCCCGATGTCCGACCGCAGGAACAGCGCCACGACAAGCCCCGCACCCACAGCAGTCCACAACACGGTATAAAGGATCGTCCGGGGTCTCAGGATGTGTTTCCACACCGATTTCGGCGTGGTGCCCGCGCGTTCCGCCACCTCATCCGTCAGCGCAAGATAGTCGATCAATCCCCGGGGCTTGCCAATCTTCGTCATCGTATCATCGCAGGCGTCTATGCAAAGGGCACAAGTGATGCAGGCAAGTTGCTGACCGTCGCGGATGTCGATGCCTGTCGGGCAGACGTTGACGCAGGCCATGCAATCAATGCAGTCGCCCTGCGCATCGGCGGGGGCCACCGCACCTTTGTGCAGCTTTCCACGTGGCTCGCCCCGCCAGCCGCGGTAAGCCACGGTAATGGTATCTTCATCCATCATCGCCGCCTGAATCCGGGGCCAGGGGCAGGCGTAGATGCAGATTTGTTCCCGCATGAACCCGCCAAACACAAAGGTCGTGGCGGTCAGACCCGCGATGGTGATCCATGCGACGGGATGCGCCTGCCCCGTTACCAGACCATGCAACAGAGTTGGTGCATCCGCGAAGTAAAACACCCAAGCCCCGCCCGTTGCCACGGCGATCAGCAGCCAGACAAACCATTTTGCCGCGCGTTTACGGGCCTTATCCAGGTTCCACCCCTGCCGGTGCAGGCGCAGGCGCGCGTTGCGGTCGCCCTCGATCCACCGCTCCACCAGAATGAAAAGGTCAGTCCACACCGTTTGCGGGCATGCATAGCCGCACCACACCCGGCCAAGCGCCGAGGTGAACAGGAACAGCCCCAGCCCCGCCATGATCAAAAGGCCCGCAACGAAATAGAACTCGTGTGGCCAAATTTCGATCATGAAAAAGAAGAACCGACGCCCGGAAAGGTCGATCAGCACCGCCTGATCGGGCATGTTTGGCCCACGATCCCAGCGAAGCCACGGCGTGACATAGTAAATCCCCAGCGTCAGGGCCAGCAGCCACCATTTGAGCGTGCGGAATGACCCCTTCACACGTCGCGGAAAGATCGGCTCGCGCCCGGCATAAAGCGATGGGGTATGTTGGCTGGTCACGCGGCAGGCTCCGTCCTTGGGGTTGCGCCGGGTCTAGCCCATGGGGCCGCCCGACGCTTTGACGTGGATCAAGCGGGAAGCAGACTATTCGCCTCCGCCCAAACCATGCACATAAACGGCGACCGACCGGATATCGGCCTCGGACAACCGCGTGTTCCAGTTCGGCATCACACCGAAACGGGCATTTGTGATCGTGGTGGTCAGCGCAGCCACATCGCCACCATAAAGCCAGATCGCATCTGTCAGGTTCGGCGCGCCAAGGTCGCGGTTGCCAAGGCCCGCATCACCGTGACAAGCCGCGCAATTGTCGGCGAACAGGGTGGCACCGGGGGTGGCAAGGGCAGCGTCATGGTCCTGCCCCGATATTGCGCGGACATGCTGCACCAGCTGGCCTATTTCGTCCCTGTTCAGCAATTCGCCAAACTTTGGCATCTCGGAATAGCGCGCGTCGGGGTCGGTGGTGTTTCGGATGCCATGCGTGATGGTGGCGTGAATATTGGTAACGTCACCTCCCCACAGCCAGTCATCGTCCAGCAGGTTGGGATACCCCGCGGCTTGCACACCCGCCGCACCCAGGCCGTGACATTGCGAACAGTTGGTGCGGAACACCGATGCACCGGCACTGGTGGCATACTGCAACAGCACAGGGTCCGCCGCGATAGCGGTCAGATCGGCCCCTTCCACCCGCGTCCGGATCGGGCCGTTGGCGTCGGCAAAGCGTTGAATGTCTGTGGCGACGGCGCCGCGCGTCGAATAGCCCAAAAGCCCCGGCGTGGCCCGGTTGACCATCGGCCAGGACGGATAAAGCACCCCATAAATCAGCGCGTAAAGAATACAGGCATAGAACGTCCACAGCCACCAGCGCGGCAGAGGATTGTCATACTCCTCGATCCCGTCCCAGACGTGGCCGGTGGACTGCACCTGCCCAACCTTCTTTTTCGCGTTCAGCGCCTTGGCATCGGGGTAGCGGCGGTCGGGGGGCGACACCTTGTTTTCGGGCACCCGGTCTTCCGGATCTTCGGCCATTACAGCGTCTCCTTTTTGGGCACAGGCGCGGGTCGGGTATCGTTGCGAAAGATTGACGCCGCCACTGCGTCATGCGTCCTGCGACTGCCGGGGCGGAAGGCCCAGGCGATGACGCAGACGAACACAAGCGTCAGCGCCAGCAGCATCCAGCTGTCGGCAAACTCACGCAGCAGGCTGTACATTTGCATGGCTGTCTCCTCAGCGGTTGGCGTCGGGGGTGAAAGTGGAAAAATCGACCATGGTGCCAAGCACTTGCAGATACGCAATCAGCGCATCCATTTCCGATGCTCCCGGCTGACCGTCAAAGTTGCGCGCCTGCGCCCCGGCATAGCGTTCCTGCACCCCGGCGTAGTCAAGGTCCGGGTCGGCCTGCGCCGCAAAGTCCAGCCGGGCGTTGGTCAGCATGTCGTCGGAGTAAGGCACGCCGACGATGCGGTGTGTGGCCATCAACTCGCCCACATACTCGCCGTCGATCGGCCGGTTCAGCAAGAAGCCATATTTCGGCATCAGCGATTCAGGCACTACGGATTGCGGGTTGGTCAGGTGATCGACATGCCAGTTATCGGAATACCGCTCACCCACGCGCGCAAGATCCGGCCCGGTGCGTTTGGACCCCCATTGGAAGGGATGGTCATACATCGACTCGGCGGCGAGGCTGTAATGGCCATACCGCTCCACCTCGTCGCGGATCGCGCGGATCATCTGGCTGTGGCAGACATAACAGCCTTCGCGGATGTAGATGTCGCGGCCGGTCAGCTCCAGTGGCGTGTAGGGCCGCACGCCTTCGACCTTTTCGATGGTGTTCTCCAGATAGAACAGCGGCACGATCTGCACGAGGCCGCCAATGCTGACCACGACGAAACTCAGCGCCAGCAGCAGCGTGGCATGGCGTTCGATGGATTTGTGACGATCAAGAATGGACATGAAGTTCCTCGTTCATTCAGCGGGGATGGCGGCGGGTACCGGCGCGCGGCCCGGCACCGACGTGACCGTCCTCCAAAGGTTGACGCACATGATGATGCCTCCGGTCAGGTACATGACCCCACCGATACCGCGCACCACGTTCATCGGCCATTTAGCGGCGACGGTGTCGGCAAACGCGTTGACGAGAAAGCCGTTGGCATCCACTTCGCGCCACATCAGGCCCTCCATGATGCCCGACACCCACATGGCGGACGCGTAGAGGACGATGCCGATGGTCGCCAGCCAGAAGTGCCAGTTGACCAGGGCAAGGCTGTAAAGCCGGTCGCGGTCCCACAGGCGCGGCACCAGGAAATACAGCGCGCCGAAGGTGATCATGCCGTTCCACCCGAGCGCGCCGGAATGGACGTGGCCGACGGTCCAGTCGGTATAGTGCGACAGGCTGTTGACGGCCTTGATGCTCATCACCGGGCCCTCAAAGGTGGACATGCCGTAGAATCCGATGGCCAGCACCATCATCCGCAGCACCGGGTCGGTGCGCAGCCGGTCCCATGCGCCTGAAAGCGTCATCAGCCCGTTGATCATGCCGCCCCAGCTTGGCATCCACAGCATGATCGAGAAAACCATGCCCAGTGTCGCGGCCCAGTCGGGAAGGGCGGTGTAATGCAGGTGGTGCGGACCGGCCCAGATATAAAGGAAGATCAGCGCCCAGAAGTGGATGATCGACAGCTTGTAGCTGTAGACCGGCCGCTCGGCCTGTTTGGGCACAAAGTAATACATCATCCCAAGGAAGCCTGCGGTCAGGAAGAAGCCCACGGCGTTGTGGCCATACCACCACTGCACCATGGCATCCTGCACGCCCGAAAACACCTGCACCGACTTGGACCCGAAGATGGAAACCGGGATCGAGATGTTGTTGAACACATGCAGCATCGCCACCGTGACGATGAATGCCAGATAGAACCAGTTGGCGACGTAGATATGCGGCTCGCGCCGTTTGATGATCGTGCCAAGGTAGACGGCCAGATAAGCAAGCCACACCACCGTCAGCCAGATGTCCACATACCATTCGGGTTCGGCGTATTCCTTGGATTGCGTGGACCCAAGCAGATATCCGGTCGCCGCCAGCACAATGAACAGGTTGTAACCCCAGAATACGAACCAGCCGAGGTTGCCGCCCCACAGCCGCGCCGCCGACGTGCGCTGCACGACGTAGAACGAGGTACAGATCAGCGCGTTGCCGCCAAAGGCAAAGATCACGGCGGACGTGTGCAGGGGTCGCAACCGGCCGAAGTTCAAAAATCCCTCGGCCCATTCAAAGTTCAGCACCGGAAACGCCAGCTGGAACGCAATAATTACGCCGACCAGAAACCCGACCACGCCCCAGAAGGCTGTGGCAACCACGCCGAAACGGATGACGCTGTCCAGATATTCATCCTGCCGTGCAGGCACACGGGGTTCATCCATGCGGCGCAACACCCACAGGAACATG
>Ga0105050_10010225_pt1 | contig 10312 bp, 15 predicted proteins | sample FRY01_FD_78088 | JGI IMG/M metagenome (GOLD analysis project Ga0105050, IMG submission 78088) | Freshwater microbial communities from Lake Fryxell liftoff mats and glacier meltwater in Antarctica - FRY-01 | ecosystem: Environmental > Aquatic > Freshwater > Ice > Glacier meltwater ... | reverse complement strand
TCGGCACGTCGAAGATGGCGCCACAACCATTCATGCGGCCGGCCTTCGATCAAACCAAAGAAGAGGTCGTGCGCCGACTGAAGGTCGCGATCGGCGACCAGGTCGGTAAGGCCGTGGCCCGCGCCGCGCGCAAGCGGCTGAAGGCCGCCAAGGGCTGATTGATGGAAGAGCTGCTGCTGGCCGCGCTGCTGGGCGACGCCGCCCTCGGCGCCCTGGTCGATGACCGTGTCGCCTGGCTGATGCGCGATCCAGACTGGAAGGGCCGCGTGCCCGTCGTCGTCTTGCACCGGATCAGCGGCGCGACCGACTATCACCATGACGGGCCCAGTGGGCTCGCCGAGACCCTGGTGCAGGCCGACTGCTGGGGGCTGGACTATAGCGCCGCCAAGCAGGTCGCCCGGGCCGTCCGCGACGTCGCCTACGGGCTGCTGACCGCGCCGCTGCAGATCTTCGTCCTGTCTGAAGCCGACGATTTCGACACCGGCGATCCCGCCGATCAGACCTTGTTTCGCACTCGCCTGGACCTTCGCGTCTGGCACACGGCCTAAGGAGGGCCCTTCATGACCACGAGCGCCAAAATTGGCATGGGCACGCTGTTCGCGCTTGCCCGGCCGGCCGCCCCCGCAGCCTTCGTCATCATCGGTGAGCGCACCAAGGTTCCGCTGCCGAAGTTGAGCCGGGACGCGATCGACGCCACGCATATGGATTCGGCGGATCAATACCGCGAGTTCATCGCCGGCCTGCGCCAGGGCGGCGACCTGCCCCTTGAGATGAACCTGGTACCCGGCAGCGCCTCGGAGATGCTGCTGCTGGAGCACTTCGCCGACAGCGTGACCTGGCCTTGCAAAATGACCTTGCCGAACGGCGCGACCTGGGAGGCCGCGGTGTTGATGACCAACTATGAGCCCGACCCGCCCATGGACGGTAAGATGACCGCGTCTGCCACGTTCAAGATTTCGGGCAAGCCCGTCTTCACTGAGGCCGCCTAATTATGGTGGCGGCCAGCTCCATCAAGGGCGAACTCGGCTTTGAGGCCGATGGCGTCCGTTTCGTCGTCGTCTATGATTCCAACGCCATGTGTGCGCTGGAGGCCGAGGTCGACACCGACGCCATGGGCATCATCGCGCTGGTGCAGAAGCCGCGTTCGTTCCGCAACGGGCGACTCCTTTTGTGGGGCGGGCTTCAACAGCACCATCCTGATCTGACCCTTGCCGACGCCGGCCGGTTGATGACGGCGGTCGGCGGTCTCGGCAAGGCCTATGACATGGTCAGTGAGGCCCTGATCCTCGCCTTCCCGCCGCCTCCCGATCTGGTTGACGGCGCCAAGGCCGATGGCGAAGAGGCGGGGGAGGGCGATCGCCCTTTGAAGGCGCGGACGGGGACGAAAACGTCCCGCGCCCGCGCCGGCCGTGGGACTGGGACTACCTCCTAGCCATCTTCTTGGAGCTCGGCTGCGGTACAGTCGCCGAGTTCGGGCGGATGACGCCGCGGCTGATCGATGTGGTCATCGCCGCGCGCACCCGCGCCTGGGCCAAGGCCCATCGCGACGCTCTGTCGGTGGCCTGGCAATGCGCCTGGCTGCAGCGGGTCGATCCCAAGGACTTCCCGAAATACCAAGACTTCGTGCGCCCCGCTCGGCGCAAGGCGCGGGCCCAGCCCGAGGCCGAGACCGCCTCGGCCTTGCGGATGCTGACGGTCGCTTTCGGCGGCACGATCAAGCCGGCGCCGGCCAAACCCGTTGATCCCACCCCCTAAACCTGGAGGCGCGCATGTCGATCGGCAATGCCGCCCTCGGTTCGCTATACGTCTCCCTCGGCCTGGACACAGCCAAGTTCGAGACCGGACTTAAGCGGGCGCAAGGGAGCGCCAACGGCTTCGGCAAGGCGTTGAAGGGTGGCGCACTCGGCGTCGCGGCCGCCGGCGTGGCGCTCGCCGCGGGCCTGGCAGTGATGGTCAAGGGGGCGATTAGCGCCGCCGACGAGATGAGCAAGACGGCGCAGAAGGTCGGCGTCACCGTCGAGACGCTGTCCAAGCTCAGCTACGCGGCCGAGCTGTCGGATGTCGGCCTCGAGGGCTTAAGCAAGGCGGTCAAGAAGCTCGACCAGAACATGTATGACGTCGCCGCGGGCGGCGGCGAGATGGCCGCGCAGGCGTTCCGGCAACTGCATATCTCCGTGCAGAATTCGGACGGCACCTTACGCGACAGCACCGAAGTGATGTCCGACGTCGCCGATCAATTCGGGGGGATGAAAGACGGCGCGGCCAAGACAGCCTTGGCCATGATTATCTTCGGCAAGGCCGGCGCTGACCTGATCCCAATGCTGACGAGCGGCGCTGGCGGGTTCCGCGACATGATGGCCCAGGCTGCGCGCCTGGGCATCGTGCTGGACACGAAGACGGCCAAGTCGGCGGAGGCTTTCAACGACAACCTGACCCGGCTTGGAAAGGTCAAGGAAACGATCGTTCTGCAGATCACGGCAAAGATGCTGCCGGCGCTGGAAGGGTTGTCGAAGTGGCTGGTCGGCGTCGCCTCCAACACAAAGCTGATGAGCGCGGTGGGGACCGGCCTGAGCAAGACCCTTAAGGGGTTGGCGACCGGCGCGATCATCGTCGGCGCCACGTTCAAGGCTCTCTACGATGTCGTCGCCGGCGTCTCCAAGGCGATGGCGCTGTTCAATCTCCGGCGCTACGCGGAAGCCTGGGACGCGGCAAAGCAGGCCCCCAAGGACGCCGTGGGGACTATCAAGGCCGCCGCTGGAATGATCAAGGACATCTGGTCATCGACCGGCGCGGACATGAAGGCCGCCGCCGACAAGACGGGTGACGGCTTCGCCTCGCCGGTCATCAATGCCGCCGGCAAGGCCGGTAAGGCCGCCAAGTCCATCAAGGACGATGCCGACCAACTGAAGAGCGAGATCCAGCGGATCCGCGAGGAAGGTCAGACCGAATATCAGAAGTTCTCGCAGACCCAGCTCGACCATGTCGCCAAGCTGAACGAGGGCCTGCGCCGGGGTTTCCTGACCTTCGCCGAATACGCGAAGCTGATGCAGAAGCTCCGCGACATGGAGCTGGGTCAGTTCGGGCTTGAGGCCGCCGCCAAGACATTGCCGGGAGACCTGTCCCAGAGCTCGCCGGCCCTCCACCGGTTTCATGACATCAAGGCGGCCTGGGACGCTGAGGCCGATTTTGTACGCGACCTATGGGCCGACAGCGTCTCGGACGGCATCCACGCGGCCCTAAACGGGGATCTGCTTGGTTGGATGGAGGACAATGTCCGCCGGGCGTTCGCGGGTGCTCTGGACAAGGCGATCAGGTCCAACGGCAAGGGCCTCTCCCGCACTGACAAGTTCAACCTGGCGGCCGGCATCGCCGACGCGGTCGGCTCGAAGATCGGCGGTGCATCCGGGGGCGCTCTGAGCGGCGCGGCCAGCTGGGGATCGACCGCGTTCAAGCTCAGCGGCGGCAACGCGGCAATCACCGCCGTCGCCGCAGTGATCGGCGGGATCAAGGGCTTCCTTGACGGCGGAAAAGCGGCCAAGGCGGCGAAGGCGGCTCAGGCCGCCAAAGAGGCCGAGGAGCGGTTGACCAAGGCGCGTGAAGCGGCGGCGGCGGCTGTCGAGAAGCTGAGAGCGGCCGAGGAGCAGCACACCAGTCTGACGCAGCGGCTGCTCGACCTGCAGGGCGACAAGGCGGCAGCGACTGCCTACAGCCGGCAGACCGAATTGAAGGGCGCGCTGGACGACACCAGCACCAGCCTGCTCAATTCAATCTACGCCCAGGAAGACTACAACGCCGCTGTCGAGGCCGCGCAACAGGCGGTCACCGAGGCTCAGACAAAAGTCGATGACGCCCGGTCCCAGGCCGAGGCGACCTATCAGGCCGAGGCCTCGGCGATCGAGGAGGCGCGGTCACGCCTGCTGGGCTTCGTTGACAGCCTGAAGGCCTTTGCCCAGAGCCTGGTAACCGGTCCGCTGGCGATGCTGTCCCCCGTCGCTTCAACACGGGCCTTGTCGGCGCTGTTCCAGTCGACCCTCGGTCGGGCCCTGGGGTTGGACGAGAAGGCCTTGGGCGAGCTGCAGGGGGTCGGCGAACAGTCCCTCGCTGCAGCCGAAGGCAGCGCCAAGACGCAGTTGGACTATCTGCGTGAGCTGGCCAAGGTCCGCAACGGCGTCAACCAGGCGATCGATGTCGCCGGCGACCAGGTCGATATCGGACAGCAGCAGTTGGCGGCGCTCAACGCGCAGTTTGCCGGCCTGATCACCATCAACGGCAGCGTCATGAGCGTGTTCGACGCCATCAACAATTTGGCGTCCGCGCAGGGCGCCCTGGCGGTGGCTCAGCGCGTGCAGGCCGACATCACCGCCGCTCCGCCTGTCGCGTCCGTGGCCAATGGCGCCGGCGGGCCCGACCTCGGCGCATGGGCCGCGAATGGTCTGGCGGCGGGCATCACCTCCACGCGTGGCGCCCACGCCCTGTCGGATTGGTTGCGCTCGCAGACTCTGTTCCTCGCCGAATACACCAACTTCGCGGCCGTCGGCTCGCTCAAGGCGGGGGATGCCTTCTGGCAACTTCCCAGCGGCACGATGGCCGATGTCGCCGCCCGCTACCAATTGCCGGCCTTCGCCACCGGCGGCAGTTTCACGGTCGGGGGGTCTGGCGGTATCGACAGCCAGGTGCGGGCGATGCGGCTGACCCCAGGCGAGACGGTCTCTGTCAGCACGCCGGGACAGATGAGCCAAAATGCGGCGCTGGCCACCGAGGTTCAGCAGCTGCGGGCCGACCTCAATGCCGGCCTCTTCGCCATCGCGCTGAACACGGGCAAGACCCAGAAGCTGCTCGATGACTGGGATATGATCGGCCAGCCCGAGACGCGGGCGGCGGCATGAGTTTCGCCTTCCTGCGACCGATGTTGATTGACGACGCGGCCCTAGGCTCGAGCACCGTACCAGAGAGTGATTACACAGCCTGGGCTGGCGCCACGACCTATGCGATCGGCGACCGTGTCCGACGCGTAACGACGGACACCCACAAGGTGTTCGAGGCCGTGCAGGCCATGTCGAGCCCCGGCAACGACCCGTTGCTCGACGACGTCGGGGCCTATTGGCTCGAGGTTTCAGCCACCAATCGGTGGAAGGCGCTCGACGACATCACGGAGTCGCGCACCGAACAGGCTGACAGCGTGTCCTGGGTCTTCAACGCCGTGGGCCGGATTGACGCTGTGGCGGTCCTGAACGTCAGCGCCGCCAGCGTAAGGGTTCAGGTCGAGGACGCGGTCGATGGGCTGGTCTACGATCAGACTGTCTCGCTGATCTCGACCGGTGGGTTCACGGACTTCTACGCGTGGTTCTATAACCCCATCCAGCGGCAGCGAGACGTCGTTTTCCTTGACCTACCGCCCGGCTATCTCGATCCGACCATCACCATCACCGTTGAGGATCCCGGTGAGACGGTCGGGGTCGGGGTGCTCAAGATCGGCCAGCTGCAGACGCTTGGCGCGACGCAGTGGGGCGCGCAGGTCGGCATCCGCGACGCCTCTCGCAAGGGCACCGATGACTTCGGTGGCTCGATTGTCGTTCAGCGAGCCTACCGCAAGCGCGCCAGCTTCGCGCTGAACGTCGCCCCGTCTTTCGTCGATGAACTGGTCAACCAGTTGGCCGAGTTTCGCACCACGCCCCTCGTCTTTATCGGTGACGCCGCCTACGGCGCGACGATCGCCTTCGGCATCTGGATCGACTTCACCGTCGTGATCGCTGGCCCGACCCTTTCGAACTGTAGCCTGGAAATCGAGGGTCTCTCATGAGCCTGACGCCGCCGCCATCGCCCTCGCCGAATCGTAGTCAGACCTCGGCGATTTTCAATGCGGCCGTGTCGGCCTTCGTGGCCTGGATGACGACCTTCGTCACCGAATTCAACTTGGCGCTGGGGACGATCAGCGCCGCTATCGCGGCGGCCCTTGCGGCCGTGCTGAGCGCAACAAGCGCCACCAGCCTGACAGTCGGGACCGGCGCGCAATCGCTCACGGTGGCGGCGGGGCTCTCGTTTGGACCCGGCCAATGGGTGCTGATCGCTCGCTCGTCCGCGCCCAGCTCAACCTGGATGTTCGGACAGGTTGTAACCTACAGCGACACAAACCTCGTTGTCGGGGTCACGTCGGTGCTGGGCGCAGGGACCTTCACCGATTGGACCGTCAGTCTGTCTGGCCCGCGCGGCGCAGACGGAAATGTGACGGTGGGCAAAACCATCGCGCTTGCGCTGATATTCGGAGACTAATATGGCCACCCTGAATTTGATGAACGCGGCGGTGGTGAATCCGCTGAGAGTGACCTACCAATGCACGGATGCTTTGGCAGATGTTCTGACCGTGGCGGCGGACCATTGCAATCTGGTCAAGAAAATACGGGCTGCCAACAACGACGCGGCGGCGGATTACTCCGTCGATATCGTGCTGCTGAAGTCCGGCGGCTCGGCGCGGTATCTCGCCAAGGCTATTCCGGTCATTGCCGGCGCGGCGGTCGATATCTGGAGCGGCGCCCTCCCGCTGGACGAGGGCGACAAGATCCGAGCCCTGGGGTCCACGACGCTCAAGATCGACCTGACGATTAGCGGCTTTGACCTGAGCTAGGCGTATGACAGCGATTATTGGCAAGGCGCCGCAGCGCTGGTCCGTCACGGGCGGCGCTGTAACAACTTTCACCCGCAATGGTGTGAGCTGGCAGGCAAATAAATTCACCGCGTCCGGCAACCTCGTCATCGCAGGGCCGAAGGGGATCGTCACTCCCGACGACCCGGAATGGTGGCTGTTCGCCGAATATCTGCTCGCCGCCGGGGGCGGGGGCGCTGGCGCGGGCACCGGCGGCTACTACGGCGGCTCGGGCGGCGGCGGAGGAATTCGTCACGGCTTCGGCCGCTTTGCGCCCAAAATTTACCCCATCATCATCGGCGCCGGCGGCGCGGCTCATACGGTGGGTAACGCCTCCACCGGCTTGGGACTGACCGCAGACGGCGGCGGGCGGGGCGGCGATGCCGGCCCCAGCGGTGAGGCGGGCGGCGCTGGCGGTTCTGGTGGCGGCGGCGGGGCGGGATCGTCCAGCATCGGCGGGCCGGGTGGCGCCGTGTCCACACCAACCACCCCGGCTCAGGGTCAGCCGGGTGGCGTGGGGCAGACCACAGCGGCGAGTCCAGGGCTTGGGGGCGGCATCAAGGCTCCCGGGCGGTCTGCCACGACAAACGCACCGGGCAATGGCCTCCTGTCCGCGATCACCGGAACCAACACTTCTTATGCGGACGGGGCTGGTGCCGACAATGCCGCCGGCGGGGCCAACACCGCTAACGGCGGCGGCTCAAACAACACTGGCGCCGGCCAAGCAGGCGGCTCGAGCGTCTTCATCTTCGCGTTTCCGACAGGGTAATCTGCATGTCCCATTTCGCAGAAATCAGCAACGACAGAATCGTGGTTCGCGTGGTCGTGTTCGACGGCGAAGGCATTGCTGGCGAAGCGGCCGTCGCCGCCTTCATGGCTTCGGTTGAGGGGGTCTCGCCCGGCGTATGGAAGCAGACCAGCTACACCGGCTCTATTCGGGGCTGCTTTGCCGGCGAAGGGTTCATCTATGACCCCGACGCCGAAGAATTCGTGGCGCCGTATACCCGGCCCAGCGACGTCACGCCGCTGCCTGGCTTCGAGTAAATTTGCCGCAACCCCGCAGTGCGGCGAGACGGCCGTTTCCGCAATTCCAATACCCCTCATCGGAGGCACCATGCCTTATCGCGATCCCGCCTGGTGGCGAGACGTCGCTCCCGCCATTGCTGGCGGGCTCATCGCGGCGCTCATCACTGTTTTCCTGTTGCTGGCAGCGCCGCGGCCGTGGCCGCCGGGTCATGTGGTCAAAGGTCTGTTCGAGGCCGCGTGCGCCTGGATCGCGGGCCTGATCATGGCTGTCTGGGTCGGGCCTCTGGTGGCGCAGTTGTTCCACATCTCCGGCGCCGAGGGGCTGGGTGGGGTGAAGGTCATTGTTGGGGTGGTGGCTTGGAAGGCCGTGCCGATCATCCAGGACCTGGCCAAGGGCATCCTCAGCCGCCGCGCGGAGACAATCCGATGACCACCACCTTCGACCTGGTGACGTCCGTCGCCTCTTTCATCGTCTTCGTCCTGGTGCTGTTGCGCACATGGTTGCAGAACCCGCGCCTGCGCTGGTCGCCCAGCTGCTCCTCGATCGAGTGCCTGGCCTATGATCTTCTCGCCTGCGCCGCCGGCCTGAAGGGATGGGTGGTGTTTCAGGGGGAGGTCAAGGCGACCCTCAACGACGCCGCCCTGGCGGCCACCCTGGCGATCGTGTGCGCCTTCGGGACCGGCAAGGTGCTGGTCTATACGTGGCGCACCCGACTGGAGCGCGAGTCTCAGGGCATCGGCTCCTTCGCCCAAGCCCGGCCATGGCGCGGCCCGTCGTGGATCCGCGGCGTCGTCGGCGCCTGGCGCCCGTTTGCGCCCCGCTGATCGGCTACCGCAGAACCAATCCCTATCTGGAGGCCACATGGCCGTATCGTCCCGCTACGCTTGGCTCGCTCGCGAGCCAGGCCCCCGCATGATCATCGAGGCCTTGAAGACCATCGGAGTCGTCGAGGTCCCGGGCCCGGCCGACAGTCCGACGATCATGGGCTGGGCGGCCGAGGTCGGGGTGCGTGATGTCTATACCGGCGATGACATCCCGTGGTGCGCGCTGTGGATGGCGGTGATCGCCAAGCGCGCCGGCAAGCCGCCGTGCCCGGGCCGACCCCGCGACGCCCTGTGGGCGGCCAACTGGGCCCGCTGGGGTCAGGCGGTCAACCATGACGACGCCCGCCTCGGCGACATCGGCGTGTTCCGCCGGCCGAGCGGTGGCCACGTCGGGCTGATCGTCGGCCGAGATGCTGGGACTTCCAAGCGCCCGCCATGCTTCCACGTGCTCGCCGGCAACCAGAGCGACGCCGTTAATGTCGCACCGATCGACGTCGCCCGTCTTGTGGCGGTGCGGCGGTATTACGCCGTGGGCATGCCGTCCAATGTTCGCGTCGTTACCTTGAAGCCGACCGGCGCGGTCTCCCGCAACGAGGCCTGAAGGGCCATGCTCGACCCGGTTACGCTCGCCCCGACGCTCGTCATCAACCTGTGGCTGCCCAGCGGCCTGTGGGTGGTGATGGCGATCGCGTGGGGCGCGCTGCTGGGGGTGTCGGTTGACCTGGTCCGCCGCTGGATAAGGCGGCGGTCATCCTGACGATTATCGGGGTGTTCCTCGCCTTGGTCGGCGTGCGCCTCGGCCGCCTGGCCGCGATTGTCCGCGACGGCCGCCTTGATCTGATCGCGTCCGGGTTGGCGATCGCCGGCTGCGGCTGTTGTTATTTCGCCTGAAGGATACGCCATGGGCATCCGCGCCATCCTCATCAGCGCCGCCGGCGCCGCCGCTGCCGGCGCCCTGGCGTGGCACTTCACCCCATTGGTCGGACCGGCCGCGCAGCTGAAGGCCAAATCGGACGCGCTACATACAGCCTCGGCCCAACTGCTCGCCGCCGGAATTCAACTGACCCATGCGGCTGCGGCCATCACGGCCCGGGACAGACAGCTAGTCGAAAATGCAAAAGGGGAGGCGGGCGATGGCGCGCAGACAGCGGACTTCTGGAGCGGTCAATGCCGCTCGGCCTGGTCGGCCGGCTATGCCGCTCGGCAGTGTCCTGGCGGCGATGCTGCTGGCGTCGTGCGCGACGACCTCGGGACCATCTGGGATCGTGGCCGATACGCGGGCGCCGCTGGCCCCGCCGTCGAGCCTGACGCGTGACATTCCGCCGGAGCCGGCGCGCCCCCCAGCCCTGAGGCCTGAGGACCTGCCGCCGGCGTGGCAGGGGTATCTGTTCGGGGCCTATCTTCCGTGGGCGCGCTCGTTGGCCCTGCGTCTCGAGCAGGGGCGGGCATGGTCGTTGGAGCACCAGGGACAATAGCCGGCCACGGCCCATTGTAAGACGTTATGAAACCACGATCAAAAAGCGCCCCCGGCTTCGGCTGGGGGCGCTTTTTGCGTTCGCGCCAACGGCGGTTTCTGGAACACCTGCCGAACAGCGGTCCGGGACTATTCCGGGGAGATGAATCCGCTTCCATGCGTGCTGATGCACTTGCATGCATTCGGGGCCGCAGCGGCCATTGACGATTTCCCCTGTATTCCCCTGGTGCGGATGAGAGGACTCGAACCTCCACGCCTTGCGGCGCTGGAACCTAAATCCAGTGCGTCTACCAGTTCCGCCACATCCGCGTTCCGAAGCGGTGCTTAGCGGATAAGGCGGCGCGCGC
>Ga0105050_10010224_pt1 | contig 10314 bp, 9 predicted proteins | sample FRY01_FD_78088 | JGI IMG/M metagenome (GOLD analysis project Ga0105050, IMG submission 78088) | Freshwater microbial communities from Lake Fryxell liftoff mats and glacier meltwater in Antarctica - FRY-01 | ecosystem: Environmental > Aquatic > Freshwater > Ice > Glacier meltwater ... | reverse complement strand
TTACGTGAAGCGGCCAACGACCACATGGCAATGCTGGAGCAAAACCCCGAGCGCGTTATGAGCTACTTCCAGGATAGGCGCGTGCGCTATGCGGCTTAAGACTTCACAGGGCCGAATCAATAAGCATCAGCCAAAAGTACAGTAGTTTGTCGGTCGCGATCAACCTTGACGGCAAGCGATTCACGGACGAGTCACAGGGGACAGGTGAAGAAGATCTGAACTTCCACATCGCCCAGCAGCGCGAGGCTACTGCCATTTACATCGTCGACGCGAAGCTTGCCAACATGGAGTGGAAAGATAATCCCCCTGCCCGGGTAGCCATCGGACGAGCGCGCAGTGCCGGAGGTCCCGTCTTCGAAGCCGATACATTGGAAGAATTGGCCGAAAAGATGCTCGCATGGGGAGTTCCCCGAAACCAGACAATCACTACCATCGACGAATACAATGCGTCCGTGTCCCGTGAGGAAGGCGCCACACTCGTGCCGCCAAGAAAAAAGACACAGGTCCCGTTGGCGGTGGGACCTTTCACCGCCGTAAAGGTAAAGGCTGCCGTGACGTTCACCTGCGGCGGACTGAAGGCCGACTTGGATATGCGCGTGATTAGACGATCTAACTCGGTCTCGTCTTTCAAGCACATGAGGGCCGATGTCGACGATCTCAAAGTCAACTTCATTGCGAACCTGTTTGTGGCGGGCTGCGACCTCGGCGGCATCAGCAATTGGGGCTACATGGGAGGCTTGTCGCAGGCTCTAGTTTCGGGCAGGGTCGCAGGAAGAGCTGCGACCGAGGCTGTGGCCGCGCGCGGGCAAGATAGCTGTCCATCGGTTGAATTGCCGGTTTTGTCGCAGTAAGCGATGCCTGATCTTGAGATCGAACTACGCCAATGCAAGTACTTGAACAACAGCGTGGAGCAGGACCACCGGGCGGTAAAACGAGTCACGGCTCTGATGCTGGGGTTCAAGTCGTTCTGGAGCGCACAGAAATTGATCAAAGGAATTGAGACCATGCACATGATCAAGAAGGGGCAGTTGCACTGTCCCGATGAACAAGCCATGTCCGCAGCTGACCAACTCTATAGCCTAAGCTTTCTGATCTCCAAGCCCCATCGCCGTCTTTCAATGGCCTTTGTACGCTATTGCGACAGAACCCTGCTGCCGCCTGGGGCGAGACGAACGCTCCGAGGTGCCGCGCTGACGGGCACGCGTCAGTTGATGTTGGTGGCGCCGACCGCCTTGGCCACGCTCTTGATCTTGGCCACTTCCTCGACCAGGAGGGCGGTCAGTTCCTGCGGCGAGCCGACGGCGGCGTCGGTGCCCAGGCCCATGAACTGCTTCTGGATCTCCGGGTCGGCCATGGCCTTGCGGATCTCGGCGTTAAGCTTGCCGACCACTTCGGCCGGTAGGCCGACCGGCCCGACGACCGCCTGCCAGGTCGAGAACGAAAAGCCCGGGTAGCCGGACTCGGCGATTGTCGGCACCTCCGGCGCGATGGCGGTCCGCTTGGGCGTGGCGACCGCGATCGGCACCAGTTTGCCGGCCTTCACCTGCCCGATGACATCGGAGATGTTGGCGAACATCACATGCGCGTGCCCGGCCAGCATGTCCTGCATGGCCGGCGCGCCGCCCTTGTAGTGCACGGTGGTCCAGTCCAGGCCGACCGTCTTGGCGAACTGCTCGCCCGACAACCGAGTGAGCGTGGTGGCGCCGGGCGAGGCGAGGTTCAGCTTGCCAGGATTGGCCTTCGAGTAGGCGACCAGCTCCTGGAGGTTCTTGACCCCCAGCCCGGGCGTGGCCACGACCATGATCGGCACCGTAGCGACCTGCGACACCGCGCTGAAATCCTTCACCGGGTCCCAGGACAGCTTGTCGAAAAACGCCGGCGCCGCAGCGAACGAGGTGGCTGCCATCAGCAGCGTGTAGCCATCGGGCGTCGAGCGCGACACGGCCTCGGCGGCGATGTTGCCCGCCGCCCCGGCCTTGTTGTCCACCAGCACCGTTTGCCCCAGCGACTGCGACAGCCGTTTGGCCAGGAAGCGCGCGGCCAAGTCGGTGGAGCCGCCGGGCGGAAAACCCACCACCAACTTGATCGGCCGCTCGGGCCAGGTCTGCGCGTGCAGGGCGGGCGCCGCTGCGGTCAGCGATAGGGCGCAGGCCGCAAAAAGGAACGTCTTCTTAATCGTCATGACAGGTCTCCGGTAGGGGTTACTGAGGTTGTATCTTAGCGGCCTGGCTCACGCGCCGCCAGTTTTCGATGTCCTGCTTGAGGAACGCGCCGAGCTGCCCGGGGCTGCCGGGCACGATGTTCATGCCCATGCCGGCCAGCTTGGACTTCACCTCCGGCAAGGCCAGCACTTCGGCCGTGTCGCGGGCGATCTTCTGCAGCACCGGCTGCGGCGTGCCGGCGGGGGCGAACACCGCCTGCCAGACGAAGGTGTCGAGCTTGGGCGCGACGGTCTCGGCCAGCGTCGGCACGTCGGGCAGCATGGGGGCACGCTCGCCGGTCGTCACGGCCAGCGCGCGCAGCTTGCCCGCGCGCACATGGCCGGCGGCTTCGACCACGTTGACGATCATGGCCTGCACCTGCCCGGCCAGCACCGCCTGCAACGCGGGCGCGCCGCCGGCGTACGGGACCATCACGATGTCGGTGCCGGTGGCCTGCTTGATCAGCTCGAAGGTCATGCGCTGCCCGCTCGACGCGCCGGGCGCCGCGAAGTTCAGCTTGCCTGGGTTGGCCTTCACATGGGCGATGAACTCTTGCGCGGTCTTGGCCGGCACGTCGGGATGGACCACCAGCACGTTGGGGATGGTGGAGACCATGATCACCGGGGCCAGGTCGCGCTGTGCGTCGTAGCCGAGGGTGGCGAACACGTTGGGGCTGATGGACAGCGCGGAGGTCGCCAGCAGCAGCGTGTAGCCATCGGGCGACGATTTCGCCACGGCGGCCGTGCCGAGGTTCGCGCCCGCGCCGGGCTTGTTCTCCACCAGCACCGGCTGGCCCCATTTCTCGGACAGCTTGCTGGCCAGCAGGCGCGCGGTGACGTCAGTGGAGCCGCCGGGCGGGAAGGCCACGACCAGCTTGACCGGGCGTTCGGGGAAGTTGCCCTGAGCCTGCGCCAGGGAGGCGAACGCGATCAAAAGAAAGATAAACAGCTTACGCATGGCAGTGCTCCTATGAAGTGGCCGATGAAAAACCCCGATGAACAACCCGGTCGATGCAAACAATCAGATGGAAAGCGGCAACGAAAAACGCCGGACCTTGTCCTCGTCGACCACGACGCCGAGGCCGGGCCCGTTGGGCACGAAAGCGACCTGGTCGCGCACCGGCAGCGGCTCGGCTAGGTAGTCCTCAGCGATGAACTGCGGGCCGTTCAAATCGGCCGGCAGCGTCATGCCGTAGGCGGCGAACAGGTGCACAGACGCCGCGAAGCCGATCGGCGCGTCCATCAGGCCGGAGCCGATGAGGCTCAAGCCCGCGTTCAGCGCCAGGTCGCAGAACTGGCGCGCGTAATGGATGCCGCCGACCTTGGACACCTTGATCGCCAAGCCCTCGACGGCCTCGCGCCGGATCATGTCGACCACGAAGGGCAGGCCCATGGCCGCTTCGTCCAGCGCTATGGTCAGGCCGCTGGCGGACAGCAGCTTCTTCATGGCGTAGGGCTGGTTCATGGGAACCGGTTGCTCGAACAGCGTGACGCCGAGCGCATCCAGCGCCTTGCACATGCGTAGGGCCTCTTCCAGCGTGTAGCCCTGGTTGGCATCGGCCCACACGAAGCCGCCGCCAGCCGCCTCGACCACCGCGCGCACGATCTGCACATCGAGCGCCTTGTGGTGGCCCACCTTGACCTTGAAGCCGCGGTAGCCTTCATCGCGTGCCTCGTGCGTTATGCGTGCGGCTTCCTCGGGGTCGGCTGCCGACACCAGCCGGGCCAGAGGCACGCGGTCGGCGCGCTTGGCTCCGAGCCAGCTTTGCAGGTTGATGCCCAGGCGCTTGCAGACCAGATCGTGCACCGCCAGGTCGATCGCGCACTTGGCGATGGGCTGGCCCGGGTCCAAACCAACCGCCAGTTCTTGGTTCATGCGGGCATGCAGGCCGGCGATGTCGAAGATGTCGTGCCCGATGACTACGGGTGCGAGGTAGGCGCGGATCGAGCTCACGCACGACTCCAGCGTCTCGGCCGACCAGCGCCGCGACGGCCCGGCCTCGCCCCAGCCGACGTGGCCGTCGATATCCGTCACCTTGACCAGTGCGATGCGCTTGCCCTCTTCGAGCGTGCGCGAGGCACCGCGCGGCAGCGTGAGCACGGCCTTGAGCGGCAGGCGGATGGGAAAGACTTCGACGGATGCGATTTTCATGACGTGGGTCTCAGCGGTAATTGAGGAACACCGGGCTGGCCCAGGCGATGTGGCCATTCTTCTGGCGGGCCCGCAGGTACACGTGCGAGCGGCCTTCGGGCAGGTCGATGCTGCAGCGGCCACGCAGCGACGACGCTGTCGTCGGCAGCAGCCGGTGCCACTGGTAGCCCTCCTTGGGAAAGCCGCCGGTGAAGAGGTTGCGCGAACCGGCGTGCAGGTCGGCCAGCGTGGTCGATGATCGTTGTTCCACCGGCTGCGTCAGCGCAAGATCCAGCACGGTCTGCGGGCCGCCCTCGATCTGCAGCACCACGCTCTGGTTCGGGTTCTCGCGGTAGGCGTTCTGGCGCGCGGTGTAGGAGCGGATCGCCAGGCCCGTGTCGCCCTGCGGCTCGAAGCGGTGACGCCGCTGCTCGTCGAAGGGCATGGACTGCAGGCAGGGGAAAAAGCGCAAGATGCGGCCCTGTTTGACGCTCACGTGCATGTCCCAGTCGCAGATGCGGTCTAGCGCCAGCGCACCCCAGGGGCCCCAACCCCACTCCAAGCGTACCTGCACCGGCCCGGCAAAGGCCGCCTCGGCGGGGACCACGTCTTCGGCAAAGGCGCGATGCACGACGTGGCCGTCCTGGATGATCTCCACCACGTCGAGTTCGTCGCGCCCGTGCACCGAGAAGGCCACCTCGGCCGAGCGGCCGGCCTCCAACGTCGAGCCCATGGGCGCGCCGTTTACCGTGAAATCGACCTCGATGCGATCACCGGTGAGTGCGTAGGTGCGGCGCGCGCGGATCGCCTCGAAGATGCCTTCGCGGGTGAAGTCAGTGACCAGCGCCGCCATCAGCCCTTCGCCATAGGCACCGGGAAAGCCGGCGTGGTTGTCGGACGAACCGACGAAGCCGAAGCGCAGCCCCGCTTTCAGGCCCGCAGCGGCGGTGTTGGAGGTCTGGCGCCCGCCCATCGAGTGGCTGAAGTAGGTGAGCGGTCCGCGGTCGTCCTCGCCGTTGCCGTGTTCGGAAAAGATCTCCACCACCGGCGTGCATTCCTCGCAGAAGCATTCCCAGTTCATGCCGCGGTTGCCGCTGGGGTAGGCCAGGTGGTGCGGGATCATGAGAGCGCGTTCCTCGCGGCAAAACCGCCGCAGCTCGCGCGGATCGCCGGTGTAGAACAGCGGCCGCTCGTCGCCCGGGAACACCACGCACTGGTCGCCCCAGTGCGACGAGTGCCACTCGAAGCCGAGGAAGGCGCAGAACGACTGGTCGTGGTTGCCGTCGGCGATCACCTGCTGCACGCGCGGCCAGGTGTCCTTGAGCCGCTTGAAGCCGTTGATCCAATGGCGTTCGCGCTCGCCTTCCATGGCCGGCATGTCGTGCCAGCTGGAATGGCCGGTGAAGGCGAAGAAATCGAGGTGGGTGCGCGCGATGTCCAGCGAGCGCTCGATCGAGCCCACGCCGTAGCCGTGGGCGTTGTGGTTGTGGATGTCGCCGTACAGGATCCGGTAATCGCTCATGCTAACCAACGCTCTAGGTTGGCACGCACGAAGGCGTCGTCATTCAGGTGCGGGTAGTCGCTGTACACCCGGTCTATCTCCTGCGCTTGGCCGGGCGAGAGGCCTTCCTCGGGGTCTAGGCACCACACGCCTTCCAGCAGGCCCTGGCGCCGCAGCACCTCGTGGCAGCCGGCGATGCAGCCGGCGAAGTCGTTTGCGACGTCGAAGAAGGCGCTGTTGGCATCGGTCACCTGGCTGTCTAGGGCCAGCAGCGCGGCGCTGACGCTGTCGCCCGCAGCCTCGGTCTTGATGCGCCGGAAGTAGGTCACCGCCTGCTGCGTCCACACACTCCAGTGGCCCAGCAGGCCGCCGCGGATGCGAAGCGTCACGGCCTCGTCGCCGCGCCGCAGCGCGAAGGGCTGCAGCAGGTCCAGCACGATGTGGTCGTCGTTGCCCGTGTAGAGCGTGATCCGGTCTTCGGCCCGCGCCAGCGCCACGCCCCGCAGCACGTCCAGCGTGCGATAGCGGTGAAAGGGCGCCATCTTGATCGCCACCACGTTCTCGATCTCGGCGAAGCGGCGCCAGAACGAGGGCGCGAGCACCGGGCCGCCGACGGCCGTCTGCAGGTAGAACCCAACCAGCGGGATCTCCTTGGCCAAGGCCCTGCAGTGCGCGATCTGCTCGTCCTCCGAGGCCCGCGCTAGCGGCGCCAGCGACAGCAGGCCCGCGTGGTAGCCCAGCGATCGCGCGATGACGGCTTCTTCGCGCGCCTGCTCTGTGCGGCCTGACAGGCCCGCGATCATCACCACCGGCCGCTGCACCCACTTCTGGGCCTGCTCCATCGCCAGGCTCAGCACTGGCTCGTACAGCCCGGCCTCGCGGATCGCAAATTGGGTGGTGTGCACGCCCACCGCCAGCCCGCCCGCGCCGGCATCGAGGTAGTAGCGCGAGAGCGCGCGCTGGCGGCGCAGGTCGAGGCGACGCCTGGCGTCGAGCGCCAGCGGGTGCGCGGGGATGACGGTGCCCTCGCGCAGCAGCTGCATCACGTCGGAAGGAATGTCGTTGCGGTTCATCGTGTCCTCGGGCTCAGCCCAGTTCGGGTCCGGCGATCGCCACCATGCGGTGGGTGTCGCCGAAACCGGCGCTATCGTGCAGGGCCATGCGGGTGTAGCCGCGCTCGACCTCGAAGCCGGCGGCGGTGAGTTGCGGGCGCAGGGCAGCGTGCGCGTCCAGAACGTCGATCAGCACCGGGCCTTCGATGCGGGCGTGGGCGTGGGCGAGCAGGCTGGCGGCCTGCTCAGCGCCGTTGCCGGGTGCGGTGACGACCACTGGTCCGACCTGTGTTGCCAGCCGGCCGTCACGCCCGAGCAGGAAGCCTTCGACGCGGCCCGCGGATTCGCGTACGCAGGCAAAGCCTCGCGAGCGCGCTGCCAGCAGCCGCAGCACCTCGGCGCGGTCGGCGCCGAAGGCCTGCAGGTCCAGGGCGAGGACCTGGGGCCAGTCGTCCTCGCGCAGCGGCCGGACGATGGCCGCACCGTGCGCGGGCCAAGGTACGGCATGCGCACCGCGGTGCCAGCGGGTGAGGGACCAGCCGTCCCGGAATCCCAGCGGCTGGTAGACCGTACGGCCGGCGGGCGTGGCGTCGAGCACCGGGATCAGCCCCTGGCCGCGCAGCAGGGTGATGCCGTGTTCGAGCAAGGCCGTGGCGATGCCTTGGCGCCGGTGCGACCTGGCCACTAACACCATGCTGACCCAGCCGAAGCCGGCATAGGGCAAGGTGGCGACGGTCGCGATCACCGCGCCTGTTTCGTCCGTGACCTTGAAGGCCGCGCCCAGGTCGACAAAGAGCTGCCAGTCGGCACCGACCTGGTTCCAGCCGGATTCGGCCACCAGCGCCTGGGCGCCGTCGACATCGCGGCCGTGTAGCGACTCCAGCCGCAGGCCCTGCGCGAGTGCGGCGTCAGTACTTGCCATCGCGGGTGCCGAAATGCGTGTCCTTGCCCAGCCCCGGCTGGCTGTCGGCCACCCAATGGGCCACCCAGTCCAGCATGGCCGACATCGGGACGCGGGGTGCGCCGAACAGGCTCTGCGCTTCGTGGGTATCGATCAGCCAGGCGGTATCGGCTTCCTGGCCGACGATGCGCGGAGTCTTGTTCAGGCGGTTGCCGAATTCCTGCGCCAGCCAGCGCACCGAGGTCTTGTCCGGGCCGGTGACGTTCAAGGCCGTCATCGGCGCGGTGCAGTGGCCCAGCAGGCGCAAGGCCTGCTCGTTGGCATCGCCCTGCCAGATCACGTTGACCCAGCCCATGCTGACGTCCACCGGATGACCCTTCCAGACGCTGGTGGCCACGTCATACAGCACGCCGTAGCGCATGTCGATCGCATAGGACAGCCGCAGCAGCCGCCCCGGCGTGCCGTGGCGCTGCGAGCCGTGCAGAAACATCTGCTCGCGCCCGACGCAGGTGGCCGCGTACAGGCCCGGCGGCGGTTCGGTGGGCGTGGACTCGGGCGCGCCGGGCTCCGCGACATCGACGAAGGGGTAGACGCAGGCGGTGGAGAAAACCACCATGCGCGCGTGGCGGAAGGTGTCGGCAATGATGAAGGGCGTACCCGCGTTGATGGCCCAGGTGAGCGAGGGATCTCCCGCCGAGCCGAACTTGTGGCCGGCCATGAACACGATATTTTTCACCTGCGGCAGGCGCTGCACGGCGGCGTGGTCCAGCAGGTCGCAGAGCAGGCACTCGACGCCCCAGCCTTCCAGCTTCTCGCGCAGGCCCGGCTCGCTGAAGCGGGCCACGCCGATCACGCGCTTGTGCGGGGCGGCGCGCTTGGCCATGCGGGCCAGGGTGGGGCCCATCTTGCCGCCCACGCCCAGCACCATGATGTCGCCGTCCAGCGCGGTCAGCTCGCGCGTAAGTTCGGGCGAGGGCGCGGTCATGAAGTCCTCGAGTTCTTCGACGCTCGCGAATCGATCGGGAAGGGTAGAAGCCGGGGGGCGGGTGGCCGTCATGGACGGGTTTTCTTCCTGGGGGACGGAATCTCGTGCAGGTAAGCGAGCACGAGGTCGGTGATGTGGGCCAGGCGTTCGTCCAGGCACTGCGGCGACATCAGGTCACGCTGGAACATCGCCGAGAGCGTGTAGCAGTTGGACACGTAGAAGTAGCCGAGCGCCGAGATCGATACGTAGATCTGCATCGGATCGACGCCGGGGCGGAACACGCCCTCGCGGGCGCCGCGCGCCAGCAGCGCGCTGAGCGATTGCAGCAGCGGCGAGTGCAAGGACGCTAGCTTCTGCGAACGGGCCACGTGCCGACCCTGCTGGAGGTTCTCGCTGTTCAGGAGTGCGGTGAATTCGGGATGCGCGAAGTAGTACTGCCACGAAAACGCGATCAGCCGGCGCATGCCTTCGTCGGGCGTCAGGCGCTCGAGTTCGAGCTTGCGCTCGGCCTCGCGGATGGCCTGGTAGGCACCCTCGAGAACGGCCAGGAACAGGTCGTCCTTGCTGCCGAAGTAGTGATAGATCATGCGCACGTTCACGCTCGCCTCGGCGGCGATGCGCTCCACGCGGGTGCCGGTGGCACCATGGCGGGCGAACTCCACAGTGGCGACCTGCAGGATGCGCTCGCGCGTGGAGCGCGACTCCCCTGCTGGGCTGGGCGGGGTGACGGTTAAGGAAGCGGGGAGCTCGGAGCGGCGCATGCAACGGGGCTCTACACGGTGACGTAAATAAACATTTACTTCATTATTGGCCCGATGTGCGCTGGCGCCTATCCGGGAGAACCCTGATGCCGCCGTCCGGCGCCGGCCTGCGCGAAGACTGGTTCGCCGCCGTGTCCGCCCAGCCGGGCTCGGAAAATCCTCGCGCTGCAGACGCTGCGCAATTCGCTGATGGCCGCGTCCATCACCGCCTCCACCTCGGTGCTCGGCTCCCGTGACGTTTCCCAGCGCGACGGCTGACCCGCTATGTTCCGGGTATCGAGCGCAAAGCGGGGATATAGACGGAGGTACAAATCCTTGGCGTGGTTCAAAAAGTAACGTTTTTGGGTAATACGGACAATGTGAATTTTGATGGTTGCCTATGACTCAACCGATGGCCACCCGAAAAAGTGTTACCCGTACATGGACGCCCCCGGTATGTCAAGCTTTCAATTCATGACGGCTCAAAGGTAAAGATTGCACCCGTACATTCGGACTTTTGATGTGGCTTTTGGCCACTGTCCCTGATGGGATTCGCTGGTTGACGCCTCGATCGGTTTTGCGCACTCTGCGTGCTGCGGGTAACACGGGCTTTGCCAACCACGGTCTGACCTGTTTTGCCATCACTTCATGATCGCCTGAGCAATCGGTGGTTCAGTTCTCCCTCATCTGTCGTTGTTGTTGTCGTGTGTAGGCCCCAGTCTGCCCTCAGACTGCTGCTGCCATGTGTTTTGTGTACCCCGCCTCGTACTGCCGGTCATGGGCCAGCAAGGCCCAGACTATTCG
>Ga0105050_10010219_pt1 | contig 10318 bp, 9 predicted proteins | sample FRY01_FD_78088 | JGI IMG/M metagenome (GOLD analysis project Ga0105050, IMG submission 78088) | Freshwater microbial communities from Lake Fryxell liftoff mats and glacier meltwater in Antarctica - FRY-01 | ecosystem: Environmental > Aquatic > Freshwater > Ice > Glacier meltwater ... | reverse complement strand
ATGTTGGTCGCCAAGTCCAAAATAAAGTCTAACAACATCGGCTTCGCGGGGCGTTAGTGTTTCCAAAGAGCGCTCAATTTCTGTTCGCAAAGATTCTTGAATTAGTTCTTTGTCAGGATTTGGAGATTCTCCAGAACGCAAAACATCGTATAAATTTGAATCTTCGCCTTCAACAAGAGGCGCATCCATTGACAAATGTCGCCCAGAATTTTTCATCGATTCTTTGACATCATTCACAGTCATGTCTAATTCTTTGGCAATTTCTTCGGCAGTTGGCGGACGCTCGTTTGATTGCTCCAACAGCGCGTACATTTTATTGATTTTGTTTATAGAACCAATTTTATTTAAGGGCAATCGCACAATTCTTGACTGTTCGGCCAAGGCTTGCAAAATTGACTGGCGAATCCACCAAACGGCATAAGAAATAAATTTAAAACCACGCGTTTCATCAAATCTTTGAGCTGCTTTAATTAGACCTAAATTTCCTTCGTTAATTAAATCAGGGAGTGTTAATCCTTGATTTTGGTACTGCTTGGCCACCGACACTACAAAACGCAAATTGGCTTTTGTTAGTTTTTCAAGTGCTTGTTGATCGCCAGCTTTGATTTTCTGAGCTAATTCTACCTCTTCATCGGCAGTAATTAGGTCAACTTTTCCGATTTCTTGTAAATATTTGTCTAAAGATGCGGTTTCACGATTAGTTACCTGCTTGGTTATTTTTAATTGTCTCATTGAAATTTTGTCTTATTGTGTAAGGTTACAATAGATTATACGTTAGGTATTAGAAAAAAGTTACAAAAAAATTACTTTTTTATTTCAACTCTAGTTTTTCGGCAAAATAATCGGTAAAATCTTTCATCGACGCAGCCATTTTTTCATCGCCTGTTGCTCGTTGAAAAGTGTCAGTCATGGCAACGAGTGTTTGGTGAAAAAACATTTTCATCTCATCTACTGGCATTTCTTTTGTCCACAGGTCAATTCGCAAAGATTCCTTTGCTTTTCCGTCCCAAATATTAAGCATAATGGCTTTTGCTTCTTCTTGATTAATGCCCCCTTCTTGAGCCGACCAAGTTAATTTTTCTGGCACGCGATTTTCATCAAGATTAACAATAAAATTAATTTCAGAGGTCATATTTATATTTTTTTAGGTTTGTATTTTGATCGATTGAAAACATTTTCTGCATCCGATTTTAATAAATCATTTAAGCTTACAGTATTGTTTTTCATGTAACTTCGTACAATTTGCCAACCCACCCAAGTTCCGATTCGTCCTGGTGTTTCGTTGTCAATTTCAAGATAAAACTTTGAAAAAGGCGCTGGATTAATAAATCGATTGTCAAGATTTGAATCGGTACTGTAAAGCATTTTGTTTTCGATTAAATATTGCCAAATAAAACTTTCGTTTTCATTGCAGAAAACAATTTGCGAAGGAAGATAACCTATTTTATCTTCATCTGAAAAACGCGGCAATAAAATGTCTTTGAGGTATAAAATTTTACCTGCGTAAATCATTTTTGAAAGCAAAGTTTTATCCTTTGGACCAGCAATTTTGGTTGACGCAAAGCTAGCAATCAAATCGGGCATAATTTGTTTAGGTTCAAAATATTGACGCTGGTATTCAGGATATTGATAAAATTTATGGTTTTTACCCAAATACATTTCCAATGAAATCAGCACTATACTGTCGGCATAGATGGTTTTTGTATTGGCATCCACTTCATAAATCAAAGTGTAAACTTTTGGTGTTTTAGTTTTTGGAAAATAATATTTTATATGACGAAATGTTTCTTCTAATTCCGCTTTTTGAATCCCAAAATCTCCAAATTTATTTTGAACTTCTGCATACAATTCCCGCCACAGCGGATTGTTCATTTTATTAATCCAAACAGAATCTTCAATTTGCTTTGGATAAAATATGGGAAATTTCTTTTTAGCTATTGAAAGTTCATTTACTGGTGTTTCAAAAAAAACTTTATCAAAACGATTTACAATAATTTCCACAGGAATTTGCTCGACTTCCTTTTCGGTTTTCGATTTTTTATCGCAAGAGATAAATAAAACAACAAGTAAAATAAAGGCAATAAGTCTTTTCATTATAAAAGTTTTATTATTTAAAAATAAGATCGATAATTCAACACAAAAATTTCAAACTTAGTGTACGAAAAATGATTAAAAATTTCAAAATAAATCAGTTAACTAGTTTTTAATGAATTGATTTATTTGTAATTTTGCCTATCAAATTTTAACTGCAAATATACGCTTCGTTTCAGGAAAATATTGCAAATGACTTATAAAATTTAAAGCTATGAATCTAGAAAAAGTAAATAATCATATTGTAAATTGGCTTAAATCTTACGCAGAAAACGCAAAAATTGAAGGTTTTGTTATTGGAATTTCTGGTGGTGTTGATTCTGCGGTTACCTCAACCCTGTGTGCTCAAACCGGATTAAAAGTTTTGTGTGTTGAAATGCCAATTCATCAAGCGGCATCTCATGTGGAGCGAGGCCGCGAACATATTGCAAAATTAAAAGAGGCGTTTCCAAATGTTTCGAGTGTTGAAGCAAATTTGACAGATGTTTTTGAAAGCTTTAAAAATGAAGTGCCCAAAAATGAAGATTTGGTTATAACTAATTTGTCTTTGGCCAACACTCGCGCCCGTTTGCGAATGACAACTTTATATTATTTTGCAGGAATTTATAACTATTTGGTTGCTGGTACAGGCAATAAAGTAGAAGATTTTGGCGTAGGATTTTACACTAAATATGGTGATGGTGGTGTTGATTTGAGTCCAATTGCCGATTTAATGAAAAGCGAAGTCTATCTATTGGCAAAATATTTAGAAATTCCAAATTCAATTTTAGTTGCGGCGCCCACTGATGGTTTGTTTGGTGATGACCGAAGCGACGAAGACCAACTTGGCGCAAGTTATGACGAGTTAGAATGGGCGATGAAAGCCAATGAAACCAAGTTAGATCCCACAAAATTTAATGAAAGAGAGCAGGTTGTTTTTGACATTTATTTGCGTCTGAACAAAAGTAATCAGCATAAAATGCAACCGATACCAGTTTGTTTGATGCAAAAATAATTAAAATAAATTATTTTATCTGATTTTCATTATATTATAAATTTTTGTTTAGATTTGTAGTCCAATTAACTTAAACATTTCTTAAATAAAAAAATCATGGTGAAAATTTTTTTAGCTGATAATCAGCCTGTTGTTCATTATGGAATTGGTGCTTTTTTAAAAAATTCAACTTCCATCAAGTTAGTAGAAGGTGTTTCAAACTTTCATGAACTTTCAAGCATTCTAAAAAATAAAGCCGTAAATGTTTTAGTAATAGATTTAGAGCTAGAGGGACTTTCAAGCATTAATTTGTTGATGAAACTTAAAAAGGATTATGAAAACGTAAAAATTTTAATTTATACCAATTTATCCGAAAATCTTTATGCTCCAAATATTATAAAAGCTGGAGCTTCGGCATTTGTTCACAAAACGGAATCGCTTGATTTTTTGACAGCCACAATTCAAAAAGTTGCCGAAGGCGAAATTGTTTTTAATGAAATTGTGAAACAAAAACTTAATTTGATTTCAAAACAAAACAAAAATAATCGCAACTATAGAAAATTATCGCTCCGAGAATTAGAGGTTTTGCGCTATTTAATTGACGGCAAGAAAAACAACGAGATTTCTAAAATTTTGAATTTAAACGAAAAAACAATTAGTACTTACAAGCTGCGATTGTTAACCAAACTAAATGTTACAAATTTAGTAGATTTGGTCAATAAAGCAAAAACACTTGACGTGATTTAGTGGTATCGCGACATAACCCTGCCCAGTTTTTTCGAAAAAGTATTGATTAACTTGTAATAATCCATTGCCATACCGAGCACTTCGGTATTGTCAGAATCAGGATCTGGCGTGATGGTCGATTTAAGTTCTTCAATGATTTTGTCAACTAAAAACCATCTTAAGGTTAAAATAGTTTCTGAAACATATTGCTCGATTGATTGATTTTTTTGTTTGACGATTATATTTTTGGCCTCCCAATCGTGCAAATTTAGCCGTTCATCTTCCATTAAAATGTCTGTTACTTCTTGCGCAAATTCAGGAGGTAAATGCATTAAAAACTGTTCGGTATTGAAAATTTCATTTTCATGAAAATAAGTAATTATAGAATTGTAGATATCTCTAAACAAGGGGTTCGCCAATTCAACTTCATCCTCTTGTAGACTTAAATAAATGCGTTGAAAAACCTTGTGCTTTACTCTTTCCGTTGCGACAATTACTTCGCCATCTTCATTTGTTTTGAGCAGTACATCTTCAAATTCTTCTTCTAGATTACCATAAAGCAGTAATATTTCGATAATTTTTCGCTCTAAATTATAAAGAACATCAATTTTCACAACATCAATTGGAACGTCACTTTTAACAATTTCAAAAGCCTTTTGTTCTTGTTTTTGTTTTTTACCAATTTCAACAATATCTTTTTGAATTAATTGCGCCAACGTGCTGACCAAAACTTGCTCAGAAATGTCCATTATTCTCGAACATTCTTGAATATAGATTTCTCGCTGAATTCTGTCCGGAATTTTCGAAATACTCGTCACCATATCTCGAATTAATTCTGCTTTTTTGATTGGATCGTTTTTGGCATCTTTCATCAAAAGTGACGCTTTAAACTGAATAAAATCTTTAGCATTTTCCTCTAAATAAAGAACTAAAGCTTCGTAAGGCGTTTTTTTGGCAAAACTATCAGGATCCTCGCCATCAGGAAAAGAACAGACTTTGACGTTCATTCCTTCTTCAAGAATTAAGTCTATACCTCGGATCGAAGCGCGAAGTCCAGCAGCGTCACCATCAAAAAGTACTGTAATATTTTTGGTAAGACGATTGATTAATCTAATTTGATCTGGCGTTAGTGCCGTTCCTGAAGAAGCGACAACGTTTTCAATTCCTGACTGGTTGAACTGAATAACATCGGTGTACCCTTCGACTAAAAAACAATTATTCTGTTTGGCAATTGCTTGCTTGGCTTGAAAAATTCCATAAAGAACCTTACTTTTATCGTACAAATCACTTGCTGGCGAATTTAGATACTTAGCCGCTTTTTTGTCATTTGTTAAAATTCTGCCGCCAAAACCAAGGGTTCGGCCTGACATACTTTGAATAGGAAACATTACACGACCTTTAAACCGGTCAAAAGGCTTATCATCTCTCGGAATTGTTAATCCAACGGCTTCAAGAAATTCGAGTTTATAGCCTTTTGCGAGTGCCTCTTTTGTGAATGCATCCCAAGTTTCGGGTGAATAACCCAAAGCAAATTTCTTGATAGTTTCGGTTGTAAAACCTCTTTCTTTAAAATAAGACAGTCCAATTGCTTTTCCTTCGTCGCTGTTGAGAAGCGTATCGTGAAAATAAATTTTGGCAAATTCAGAGACCAAGAAAAGGCTTTCACGAACATCGGTATTTGCTTTTTCTTCGGCTGTTTGCTCGGTTTCTTCTATTTCGATATTGTATTTTTTAGCCAAATACCGAATAGCTTCAGGATAGGAAAATTTTTCATGCTCCATTATAAAAGCAATGGCATTCCCGCCTTTTCCGGAGCTAAAGTCTTTCCAAATTCCTTTTGCTGGCGACACCATAAATGATGGCGAGCGCTCGTCTGAAAACGGGCTTAACCCTTTAAAATTGCTTCCTGCACGTTTGAGCTGCACAAAATCGCCAATAACCTCTTCAACCCGAGCGGTTTCATAAACAGTATCTATAGTGGATTTTGAAATCAAATTTAAGGGTATTATTCAACTGCGACCAAAGCCATACATACAGGCATAGCAATTAAAAATTAAAAATCATACAGCCGCAAACCGAGACTGAAAACTGGGACTGAAAACTGTAATCTTTAAATTTCTAAACCATTTCCTTAATCCAGTCGTATCCTTTTTCTTCCAATTCATAAGCAAGTTCTTTTCCTCCTGATTTTACGATTTTTCCGTCCATTAAAACATGAACGAAATCGGGAATTATATAGTCCAAAAGTCTTTGGTAATGCGTTATTACGATAACGGCGTTGTCTTTTGATTTGAGTTTATTGACACCGTTGGCTACAATTCGCAATGCATCAATATCTAAACCAGAATCGGTTTCGTCCAAAATAGCGAGCTTGGGCTCGAGAATGGCCATTTGAAAAATCTCGTTTCGCTTTTTTTCACCTCCTGAAAATCCTTCGTTAAGGGAACGCGACAAAAACTTGCGGTCTATTTCAAGCAATTCGGATTTTTCGCGGATAAGTTTTAACATCTCGCTTGCTGACATCTCCTCTTTTCCTTGCGCTTTACGCGTTTCGTTTATTGATGTTCGCATGAAATTGGTCACTGAAACTCCCGGAATTTCTACAGGATACTGAAAAGACAAGAAAATGCCTTTGTGGGCACGTTCTTCCGGGGACATTTCAGTTATGTCTTCATTTTCCAAAAGAATTTCACCGCTTGTCATTTCATAATTCTCATTTCCGGCTATAATTGAAGCCAATGTACTTTTTCCGGCACCATTTGGCCCCATGATGGCGTGAACTTCACCCGCATTTACAGTTATATTTAATCCCTTCAGAATTTCCTTGTCGTTTACCGTCGCGTGTAAGTTTTTTATTTGTAGCATATTATTCTTAGTGTTGTTTTAAAGATAAAAAAGGTGGATGCAATTAATAAATGTTAATGCCTGATTATTAATTAATTTTTGTAAATATACTTCATTTGGAGAATAAAATTTATGTTTTTTTCAAGGACGAAAATTTAATGGATATGTAAATAAAAATTAAATTAATCGACATTTTTGTAATTCAATTGATTACTAAATTCGTTAATGTTTTTAATAAATTTATCAATTCTTCTTTATGTTTTGAATAATCTAAAACATATTTGTCAGATGCTCTTTTATAAATTTTTAGCTAATAGTCCAGATACCCGTTTTCACTATTCCATTTAATAACATTACTTGAATACAATACCATATGTTTTATCAATCTAAATCAGTTTCATTACAAATTTTAGTTAAATGATGCGTTCTGGATGGAATTTTATCAATGTAAAGTTTTATCCAAACATCTTTCAATGATTTTTTTGCACATAATGAAAGGTAAACAATGAAAAAACATTTTATTTCCCTTCTCTACTAAAAGAACTGTCTGCGAATTTCTCTCAACTTGTTCAATCCACCAATTTATGTACTATTATTTGTTCAATATTTTTGTAATTGATAATTATGCCGTCCTGCTAATTATCAAAATCTCTGAAATTGAAAGTAAAAAGCAATCACGCTAAAGTTTTATTTAGTAATGTTTGTAGCGCATATTTCCCTCCTCGCAGGCTGCAGGGATCTATCCCACACTTCCTTCTAAAGAGATTTCCAATAATTTCTGAGCTTCAACAGCAAATTCCATCGGAAGTTTGTTCAAAACATCTTTACTAAATCCGTTAACAATTAATGCGATTGCTTTTTCAGTCGGAATACCACGTTGGTTGCAATAAAAAACTTGGTCTTCTCCAATTTTTGATGTAGTAGCCTCATGTTCTATCTTTGCCGTTGTGTTTTTACTTTCGATGTATGGAAAAGTATGTGCTCCACAACTATTTCCCATCAACAAAGAATCGCATTGCGAAAAATTACGAGCATTATCTGCATTTGGAAATATCTTAACCAATCCACGGTAACTGTTTTGTGATTTTCCTGCTGAAATTCCTTTAGAAATTATCGTTGATTTAGTGTTTTTTCCAATATGAATCATCTTGGTTCCAGTGTCGGCTTGCTGGAAATTGTTGGTTACAGCAATACTGTAAAATTCTCCGATTGAGTGGTCTCCCTTTAAAATAACCGACGGATACTTCCAAGTAATTGCCGATCCGGTTTCTACTTGTGTCCACGAAATTTTTGCGTTTTTCTCGCAAATTCCTCTTTTGGTCACAAAATTATAAACACCCCCTTTTCCTTCTTTGTTTCCAGGATACCAATTTTGTACCGTAGAGTACTTAATCTCAGCGTTGTCTAAAGCAACAAGCTCTACGCAAGCAGCATGCAATTGGTTTTCATCGCGACTTGGCGCAGTACAACCTTCGAGGTAGGACACATAACTGCCTTCATCAGCAATTAGCAATGTTCTTTCAAATTGTCCAGTTCCTGCTTGATTGATCCGGAAATAAGTCGATAATTCCATTGGGCAACGAACGCCTTTTGGAATGTAGCAAAAACTTCCGTCAGAAAAAACAGCCGAATTTAACGCGGCATAATAATTGTCTTTTTGAGGAATAACAGTTCCCAAATATTTCTGAACCAATTCGGGATATTCACGAATGGCTTCGGAAATGGAACAGAAAATAATTCCTTTTTCCGACAATGTTTTTTTGAAAGTAGTAGCCACGGAAACAGAATCGACTACTATATCCATTGCGACATTGTTCATCATTTTTTGCTCGTCAATAGAAATGCCTAATTTTTTATACATTTCTAAAAGATCAGGATCTACATCGTCAAGTGTTTTATTGGGGTCGATAGATTTTGGAGCAGAATAATACGAAATAGCCTGAAAATCGGGCTTTTCATAACGAACATTTGCCCACTCTGGCTCAATCATTTGTTCCCAAGCACGAAAAGATTCGATGCGCCAATCGGTCATCCATTGTGGCTCTTCTTTTTTCAAAGAAATAGCACGAACAATATCTTCATTTAATCCAACTGGAAAAGTTTCCGATTCTAAATCGGTATAAAATCCGTATTCGTATTCTTTTGTTTCTAATTCGATTTTTAAATCGTCTTCAGTATATTTTGACATTTATTTAAGTCTTAAAATTAAAAAGTCGAAAGTTTGAAAGTCATTTTAAATATTTCGATTTTATGACTTTGAATCTTTGACTAAAGTGAAAATGATTCCCCACACCCACAAGTTCTATTAGCATTTGGATTATTAAAAACGAAGCCTTTTCCGTTTAACCCTCCTGAAAACTCGAGGACGGTTCCCGCTAAATACAGAAAAGATTTCTTTTCAACAGCAATTTTTACGTTATTATCTTCAAAAACTTTATCGTTTTCACCAATTTGTTTGTCAAAGGTCAAGTCATAAGATAATCCCGAACAACCACCGCTTTTTACACCCACGCGAACATAATCTTGAGCAACATCAAAACCATCGTCTTTCATCATATCGACAATTTTTTTACTGGCAGATTCAGATACTTTTATCATGGTTATTTTTATTTTGTCTAAATTAAATACAAAGATATTACAAATTAAGCTTTTTGCAAATCCAATAACATTATTATAACAAACTTTCAAATAGAAAAATTAGATTTCAGCCCTTTTCTGATTTAAGATTTTTAAATTTGTACAATTAACAAAATGAAAAATGAAATTATACCCCATTGAATCTGGAAATTTTAAACTTGATGGCGGCGCCATGTTTGGAGTCGTGCCTAAAACAATCTGGAACAAAACTAATCCAGCAGACGAAAATAATTTGATTGATATTGCAGCAAGATGTTTGCTAGTTGAAAATGGAAACCGCTTAATTTTGATTGATACCGGAATGGGAAACAAACAATCTGACAAGTTTTTTGGCTATTACTCGCTGTGGGGAAATCATTCGTTAGACAAATCTTTGGCAAACCACGGTTTTCATCGTGACGATATTACTGATGTTTTCATTACGCACTTGCATTTTGACCACTGCGGTGGAGCTGTCAATTGGAACGCTGACAAAACAGGTTACGACGTTGCTTTTAAAAACGCTAAATTTTGGACCAACAGCAACCATTGGGAATGGGCAACAAAACCAAACGCAAGAGAAAAAGCTTCTTTTTTATCCGAGAACATTTTACCCATTCAAGAAAGCGGACAACTTAATTTTATCGAAAACCCAACTGCCTTTTTTGGACATTCGTCGGAATTGGATTTCGGAATTTTTTATGTTGATGGTCATACTGAAAAAATGATGTTACCAAAAATTCAATACCAAGACAAAACCATTATTTTTTGTGCCGATTTGATACCGACAGCAGGACATTTGCCTTTGCCCTATGTGATGGGCTACGACACGCGACCACTTTTGACAATGCCCGAAAAATCTTTATTTTTGAATGAAGCAGCGGAAAACAATTATTATTTATTTTTGGAGCACGACGCCCACAACGAAATTATTACGGTTGAAAAAACCGAAAAAGGAATACGATTAAAGGAAGTATTTAGGTGTGATGACATCTTAAAATAAAGTTAACCTTTATCTATTAATTAAATTACTCATTTATATTTGAATCCAATTAAAAAATCAATCAT
>Ga0105050_10010218_pt1 | contig 10318 bp, 18 predicted proteins | sample FRY01_FD_78088 | JGI IMG/M metagenome (GOLD analysis project Ga0105050, IMG submission 78088) | Freshwater microbial communities from Lake Fryxell liftoff mats and glacier meltwater in Antarctica - FRY-01 | ecosystem: Environmental > Aquatic > Freshwater > Ice > Glacier meltwater ... | reverse complement strand
TGATTGAAGCGCCGTTTGGTTTATTTCCCCCTCGATCTGAACCAAATAGGTTTTTGATAATTTATATCGCGGGTCTGAAATCCGCGCCTGCAACCGCCCGTCATCGGTCAGAACCATCAGGCCTTCGCTATCCATATCGAGCCGCCCCGCGGGATATACGCCGGGCACGTCGATGTAGGCGGAAAGCGTTGGGCGCGCGGAACCGGCGGTGCCCTTGTCGGTAAATTGCGGCAGGACGCCATAAGGTTTGTTGAACAAGATGATGCGGGACATGCCCCTCCTTAATGGGCTTTGCGCAAAAGCCAAAAACCATCTTGTCATCATCCTGCCTCGGCTCGTCGAGCCATGGGAACCCCGCCGCCTGTCCGCCGGTTATGTCGCCCGAAGGAGACGAAATATGGATGACCCCAAGAACACCGAAACCGGCCAGCCACAGGCTGAAGACAATAAGGCGGACGAAAATCGTGGTAATCCGCCCGGCTATGGCAATGGCGAAGTGACTGGCGCGGGCGCCGGCGCAGGCGGTTCAGGCAGTCCGGAGGATTATGACGCCGATCCTGTCGGTGGCGGCGGCAGTTTCCCGCCCGCTGGCCCGACCGAAAGCGGCGAGGGTGCGGATGCCCCATCGCATGGCACACGTTGATATGGATACCATCGAACGGATATCGCGCGTTTTGGCCGGTCAATATTTCAGCCGGAACGCCGCTGGCGCAGCTGGCGATGATGACGCGTCGGTGCTGGTGGACCAGAATTGGTTGGATTTTCAGGACGACGCCGTTGCGGTACTCAAAACGTTGCGCCAACCGCCGCCCGCGCTAACGAACGAAAATGACATTGCTTTGTGGGGACTGGTCATCCAGTCTGCGCTCGGACAGCACGCGGAGGCATAGCGATATGGCAGGCGGATGGTCGCGCGACGGCGCGGTACAGGACCAAATAGATGATAGCGTCAAAGACGCCGTGTCCGGAGCCCGCGCCCGGTTGCCCGCTGGCGAGAGCGCCGAATATTGCGACGATTGCGGAGAGAATATCCCGGAGAGTCGCCGCGAGGCCTTACCCGGCGTACGAACCTGCGTCACCTGCCAAGCCGCCCGCGACAAACAGGTGCAGCACAGCAGTTTTAATCGGCGCGGAAGTAAGGACAGCCAGCTACGATGAACGTAAAATAACCAAATGGGTAAAATCATATTGACATCGTAACGCTATTTGGTTAGTGTTGGGCATAGTCGAAAATTGCGATTCGCCGGACGGGGTTCGGAAGGGTCGCCAAGTGGCGTTATGAATTGGCAAATGGGCTGGAGAGCAATCTCCGGCCTTTTTTATTGGGAAAGGAAACGGACATGCGAAAATCTGTTGAGGTCATGCCCGGGGTCATCATTGAACATAACCGCAATGGCAAATTATGTCTTGGCAAGCTCCGCCACAATAGCTGGACGGTCAAACAGCGCGCGGCCTTTCTCGATCATCTGGCGGCGACGTGCAATGTCAGCGCATCTGCAAAGGCCACTGGCGTTTTGCCCGGAACAGCGTACCGCATGTATCGCCGCGATGCCGAATTTGCGCGGGCGTGGGATGCGGCGTTGGCGACAGGTTACGCCGCGCTGGAAACCATGTTGGTGGCGCGCGCCATGGGTCTGATCGATATTCCTGAGGGCGAAACGGCGGTGCCTGCGGTCGAGGCGATTGATACCGAACTCGCGCTGCGTGTGCTTGGCCATCATAAACGCGCGGTCAAAAGCAACGCCAACACGGGTGCCCCGCCCTTGCGCCAGTCGACCGAAGACGAAACAAACGCCGCAATCGTTAGAAAATTACGCGTCCTGGCAAAGCGGCGCGGCATCGAAATTGAATGAGCGCGAAATCCAGAAAGGGAACGCATCGCCAGAAATGGCGAGAAACAGATATTACCGCCGATCCCGCCGGGTTCCTGTGCGGTCTTTCGGGCACAGACCGTGACTATATCCTAAACCGGTTAAGCGAGCCGCAGCGCCGCGAAATGAACGAACGTTGGGATATTTGGGCGCATGAGGGGCAATATCCCGATGATGGCGACTGGCGTGTCTGGATGATCATGGCCGGTCGCGGATTTGGCAAAACGCGCGCCGGTTCCGAATGGGTAAGCCGTTTGGCGCGCGCGGACGGCAATTTGCGATTTGCCCTTATCGGCGCGACAATCGATGATGTTCGCAAGGTCATGATCGAAGGTGAAAGCGGCCTGATTAAAGTCAAGCGCGCCACCGAAAATGTCGATTGGAACGCCACGCGGGGGGAAGTGCGGTTTTCCAGCGGGGCGGTCGCGCATATCTATTCCGCCGAGAGTTACGAGAAACTGCGCGGGCCCGAACATCACCATGCCTGGTGTGACGAGCTGGCGAAATGGAACAACGCAGAAGCCTGTTGGAATAATATGATGCTTGGCCTGCGGCTGGGTGAGAAGCCCCGTGTGTTGGTGACGACGACGCCTAAAACCATATCGCTTTTGCGCAAGCTGGTCGGGCAAAAGGGCGTTGTGCTGCGCGGTGGCAAGACGGCGCAGAATTTGAACCTGCCCGAGGATTTTGTCGACAACGTGCGTGCCGCCTATGCAGGCACAAGATGGGGCCGACAGGAACTGGACGGAGAATTAATCGAGGATGTTGCGGGCGCATTATGGAGCCGCGATTTACTGGAGCGGCAGCGGGTGGCGCTTGTTCCGCAGATCGTCCGTGTGGTCATCGGGGTTGATCCGCCAGTGTCCGAACATGGCGACCAATGCGGTATCGTTGCGGTTGGCGTGGGAACGGACAAGAAAGCCTATGTGCTTGCCGACCATTCAGTCGGCGGGGCATCGCCGGAGACGTGGGCGCGTGCGGTCGCGGCGGCTGCCGAAATGTGGCAGGCCGACCGTGTCGTGGCCGAGGATAATCAGGGCGGCAATATGGTTGAGTCCGTACTACGTGCCGCCGATGTTTTCATGCCCGTAAAACGGGTCCATGCGAGCCGGGGCAAATCCGCGCGGGCAGAACCTGTTGCAGCTTTATATGAAACGGGACGGGTTTGCCATGCGCAGCCATTTCCGGCGTTGGAAGACCAAATGTGCGGCCTGATTGTTGGCGGTGGTTATGAAGGCCCGGGCCGATCACCGGACCGCGCCGATGCCCTTGTCTGGGCATTGACCGAACTGATGCTGGGCAAAACAGCCCGCGAACCGCGCGTGCGCGTGATGTAGAGACAACAAAGGACAATTTATGAATATCTTCGGTTGGAAATCAACCGGGCGTGGCTTGCTGCGTCCGGCCAAAACGCGTGTCCAGCAAGATCGCCTGACCTCTGTTCGCGCTTATGCCGGACCGAGCCTCGGCGAATGGCCGCGATCTTATGAAGCGCAAATGCGTGAAGGTTATTTGGGCAATGCCATTGCGCAGCGCGCGGTGCGGTTAATTGCCGAAGGATTGGCGTCAGCACCGCTGACATCTACCGATGCAGAAGCATTGCGGCTGGTGAAGGCGACGTCGGCAGGGCAGGCCCTTATCGAGACTGTGGCGGCGCATCTGCTGCTGCATGGCAACGCCTATATCGAAATATTATCGGGCATGGATGGGCGTCCGGGCGAGCTGTTCGCATTGCGGCCCGAACGCGTGAGTATCGAGGCAGATGTGCGCGGCTGGCCGGTCGCTTATGTCTATAAGGCAGGCGAAGTGGCGAGCCGCCTGCCGGCAGAATCGGTCATTCACATCCGGTCGATGCACCCGCTTGATGACCATTATGGGCTGGGCTGTCTGGGCGCTGCTTCGGGCGCAGTCGCCATCCACAATGCGGCGACGAAATGGAACAAGGCGTTGCTGGACAATGCGGCGCGACCATCGGGTGCTTTGGTCTTTGACGCGGGCGAGGGCGGGTCGCTGTCCGCTGACCAATATGGCCGGTTGAAAGAGGAGCTGGCCGCGAGTTTTCAGGGAGCTGGCAATGCCGGCCGGCCAATGCTGCTGGAAGGCGGGCTGAAATGGCAGACCATGGCGCTGACGCCTGCAGAAATGGATTTTGCCGGATTGAAAGAGGCGGCAGCGCGCGAGATTGCGTTGGCCTTTGGCGTGCCGCCCGTGTTGCTTGGTCTTCCCGGTGATGCGACTTATGCCAACTATCGCGAGGCGAACCGCGCTTTGTGGAGCCAGGGCATACTGCCGCTCGCGCGCAAGCTGCTGGACGCTCTGGCTGAAGGGTTGCGGCCATATTTTGACGGGCTGGAGCTTGGTATCGATATCGACGCGATACCGACGCTTGCGGAAGACCGCGAGCGGCTTTGGGCGCAAGTGAGCGCGGCCGATTTCCTGACGCTGAATGAAAAGCGGGCGGCGGTCGGGATGGCTGTGGCTGACGTCGCACAAGCAGCAGTCGATGAACATTCCACTGGAGGTTTCGATGACGGAGAATAATCTGCAAGGTCTGCTGGAGCAGGCCTCCGAAGCGGGTGCGCGGCGCGCATTGGCGCAGCTTGGTTTGGGTGACGCGACTGCGGCCAAGGACATGACTGAACTGCGCGAATTGCTGTCGGCGTGGCGCGACGCCAAGCGCTCGGCGCGCAGGGCGGCCATTGGCTGGATCATCCGGATGGGGCTTGCTTTGCTCCTCATCGGTATTGCGGTGAAGCTCGGCTTGCTGGGGCTGGTGAGCCAATGAGGCTTGCCGGATATGCCGCCATCTTCGATGCGCCGGATAAAGGCGGCGACATCGTCCGCAAAGGTGCATTTGCGCGCGCCGCGAAGGCGGGCTTGCCGTTGTTATGGCAGCACGACCGCAGCCAGCGCATAGGCTTTGTCGAAAGCCTGAAAGAAGATGCGCGGGGCCTGCGCGTCATTGCCCAAGTCGACGACGCGAACGCCAGCATTCAGGCCGGATCGGGCCTGTCCTTTGGCTATCGCGTGCGCGGCATGACGCAGCATGAATATCGCGAATTGACGGACCTTGACCTCATTGAAGTCAGCGTCGTCGCGCACCCGATGCAACCGCTCGCACGCGTGTTGGCCGTGGACACATCCGCGCCCGTTAGCACGCGCATTATTTCCCAAGGAGAATGATATGAATTATGAAACTAAGGCCGACCCGCTGGATGCCGTTTTTGAAGGGGCGGTGCCTGCAACGACTGTGACGCGGCCTGTATTGTCCGGCGGCAGCATCACCGATCCGGCCCGATCAGCTTTTATCGACGGTTATTTGCGGCGCGGTTCTGAAGTCGAATTGAAGAGCTTTTCCGGCGTCGTTGCCGCGGATGGTGGATTTGCTGTTCCGCGCGAAATTGATGCGGTTATCGACGCGACGTTGAAGGGTATGTCCCCCATCCGCGCGATTGCCAATGTGGTGCGTGTGGGTTCGTCGGGCTATCGCAAGCTGGTGACGCAAAATGGCGTGACCTCTGGCTGGGCATCCGAAACCGCGACGCGTCCCGAAACGGCAACGCCGACCTTCAACGAAATCGTGCCGAGCTTCGGCGAGCTCTATGCTAATCCGGCTGCGACGCAGGCGATGCTTGATGACGCGGCGTTCGACGTTGAAGGTTGGCTGGCCAGCGAGATTGCGACCGAATTTGCCAAAGCCGAAGGCGCAGCCTTTGTGAACGGCAACGGCACCAATAAGCCAAAAGGGTTCCTGACCTCGCCCAACGCCGTCACCACCGATGCAACCCGGCCTTTTGGCACGCTGCAATATATCGCGTCGGGCGCGGCTGGTGCGTTTATCGCCACCAACCCGCAGGATAGGCTGGTTGAACTGGTGCACGCATTGCGCGCGCCCTATCGGCAGGGCGCAAGCTGGGTGATGAATGCGTCGACGCTGTCGACCATTCGCAAGTTTAAAACGACCGATGGCGCATTCATCTGGCAATCCGGCCTCGGCGCAGGGCAACCGGACACGTTGCTCGGCTATCCCGTCGTCGAGGCAGAAGACATGCCGGACATTGGCGCGAATAGCCTGTCCATCGCCTTTGGCAATTTTAAGGCCGGTTATCTGATCGCAGAGCGCAGCGAAACTAACATCCTGCGCGATCCCTATTCAAACAAGCCCTATGTCCATTTCTACGCGACCAAGCGTTTGGGCGGGGCAGTTACCAATTCGGAAGCCATCAAATTGATGAAGTTCGCCGCAAGCTGATTTTCATCACCACAGCTTTGTCACCCCCCCATCCAACCGGGGGTGGCAAATGCTGCGGCTATTCCCTGCCATTTTCCGATCGAGACCGACATGACCCCATTTGTTTTTCAACGTGGCGAAACGATTTCGCTCGCGCTGGACGCCGTGACCGGTGACCCCCTTCTGGTGACGGCTATCAGTGCAGCGATGAAGGCAGTCGCACCAGGGCGAACCGGCGTTAGCGCCGGCGCTCCGGTTGCGGCTGTCTTCGACATAACAGCAAGATCAGCGAGCGGAGGCATGGCGCCGGGTTGGACGCTTACCGTCGGAGCTGAGCAGTCCGCTTTGTTGCCGGCGGGTCCCTATCTGGCGGATGCAAGGCTTGAAATTGGTGGCGGAGTCATCATCACTGAAAGCATCGCCATCACCCTGCGTGAAAGCGTGTCGACGTGAATTGGCTCCTGCAATGGCGACAGCCATCCCCGCCCCTCGCGCTGCGGTGGCGGGGGCCTGATAATGTCATGGTGGCCGCTGCATCGGTGTCCAACTGGCCTTCCATTCCGACGCTTATTGGACCGCCCGGCGCGACGGGTCCAGCTGGCCCACCCGGACCGATTGCTGACATCATTGACGGCGGAACATTCAATTAAGGATTTCATATGCCCAGAATTCAAATGAAACGTGGCCTGAAGGCCAATTTACCGACAGCGGCCATGCTGGCGGGTGAGGCCCATTTTACGACGGACCGGGGCACATTGCATATCGCCACCGGCGCAACAGCGCGCCTAGCGGTCGTTCCTGCTATCGACGATTTGGCGACGGTCGCCGCAGTCGATGGTGCCGCCGATTTCCTGATGCTGCACGATGCTTCGGCAACCGGGCAGAAGGAAACGAAGATAACCGTTAATGCGTTCAAGGCCGCATTGAACATTCCCGCGTCGGATTTGGACGAAAGAACTGCCATCGTGGCAGGCGGCACATCCGGTTATATATGGGGCACTAATGGAACTGACGGAGTTATTCGTTTGAATAACTCGATGACATGGACAAAGGATGCCGGAAATGCGTTCGTGACCTTGGCCGTCGGCGACGTGGACTGTGGCACTTTCTGATGCCCAGCCTTGCGCACAAGCGCGGAACGCGCGCGCAGATTGACGCCGCCGCCGTTTCGGATGCGCTGCGAACGGGCGAGCTGTATCTGATAACTGACGAAGCCCGCCTGACGGTAGCTACCGCAACAAACGCCCATCAGCCCGCTGCCAAGCAAAATGAAGGCGGCGCCGATCCGTGGACGTGGCAGAAGCTCAACGCGGATGTATCCAACAGTACAACAACGCTGTCGGCCGCAACCGGTCTTGGCTTCACCGCTGCTGCCAACACGACCTATCTGGTCGAGGTGCTTGGTACCTTCCAGACCGCCGCGAACACCACCGGCATTGCGCTCGCGCTTGATATTCCGTCGGGATCGGTGAGCGGGATCATGCTGCACATGGCCAGCACGACGGTCGTAACGGGTACGGAGCAAGTTGCGGATTCGGCGACGTCTGGGGCGTCATCGGGTGCACGTGTCGCTGCCACGAACACGCCCGTGCTGGCCCGCTTCATCCTTGCGGTTGGCGCTTTGGCTGGCCCGGTCCAGCTCCAATTCCGATCAGAAGTGGCCGCATCTGCGGTCACAATGAAAGCGGGCCTAACGGCCATGGGGCGCCGGATAATCTAAAAAAGGAAGTTGAAATGCTGAGCCTTGCTCCGCTCGCTCTCGACAGCATCATGCTGGACGAGGTGCGGGCCTATTTGCGTGTCGAACCTGATGTGGATGACAGCAGCCTTGCGTCGTCCTTGTTGGCGGCGCTGGGATATGCCGAACAATTCACGCGGCAGATTTTGCTGCGCCGGACGGCGACCGAAACCGTCACATCCGGAGGCGGATGGCAGATTTTGAAAGCGCTGCCCGTGCAGTCGTTCGTTTCGGTGATTGCCATTCCGGCAGAAGGCACCTCCTATCTGATGTCAGCTGACGCTTGGGAAGCAAAGATCAGCTCAGTTGGAGAGGTCTATTTCCGCGTGCTTCAGCCGGGAAATGCCGGACGGGCAGTGGTGGCGTGTAATGCCGGCCTTGTGGCTGACTGGGCTACTATGCCCGAAGCACTGCGCATGGGTGTCCTGCGTCTGGCCGGTTATTTCTATGCCCATCGTGATGGCACGGACGACGAAGGTCCGCCCGCTGCCGCGCTGGCGCTATTACGTCCATGGCGACGGGCGCGCATCGCATGAGCGGGGAGTTTGCAGGGACCCTGCGTGAACGCATTGTCATTGAAAACCGCGCTGGCGAGCGTGATGCCTTTGCGGGCGCGGTAGGGAAATATCGCTATGAGGGGCAGGCTTTGGCGGCGGTATCGCCACTTATGCCGGGCGACTTGACGCGCGCCGATGCATTGTCGGCCCTTCCGCGATGGCAGGTCATACTGCGTAAACGCGAAGGCTTCGGCATGGGCACTAGGCTGACGTGGCGCGGCAAATATCTCGCCGTCCGCAGTGTGATCAGCGACCCTGCCTTTCCATCGCGCATGCAACTCGTCTGTGAGGAAGTACGGTGAAGGAAGGCATGCTGACTCGCCGCGCCAGCGCGATGGGTGACCGCGCCGCGGCACAAAAATGCGACGCATTAAGCGCTACCAATCCCCCGGCTGGTGTAAAAATTGAACGGATTGAGGGTGGGATAAGTTTGTCCGGTAACCGCCTCAGACTTCGGATGCTCACTGACCCTTTATTGAGGAATTATGGACGATGAGTGATGCCATGCAGGTTCTGCAAGCAGCTATGGTTTCGGCCTTGGCTGCACATCCGGTGCTCCGTGACATTTTGACGGGCGTTTATGATGGCCCGCCGCCACGCGCAGCGCTCCCCTACATTGCCATCAATGATGGCCTGACGACCGACTGGAGCACCAAGACAGCCACCGGTCGCGAAGTGCGTTTGGCGCTGACGCTATGGGACGATGGCGAAGAACCCACAAGGTTGGTCCGCCTGATGGGTCACGCAGAGGACGCTATGGCGGCCTTGGCCCGAGACCTTCCCGGTTGGCGAATTGCAGGGCTGGTGTTTGTGCGATCGATGGTTGTCCGCGATCCCACCGGCCCTTGGGCCGGCCTCGTTGAACACCGCGTCCGGATGCTCGCGACTTAAGCAATTAGCGGTTTTTCAACCGCCGCGATTAGCCACAAAAATTCTTGTCCCTCATCTGGCGGACCATATTCGAAAGGAGCCTGCATATGCCTGCAGAAAAAGGAAGTGCCTTCCTGTTAAAGGTCGGCGACGGCGCAACAACGCCCGTATATTCGACAGTCGCTGGTCTTAGAACGACCCAATTGTCCATCAATGGTGATCCGGTCGTTATCACCAATAAAGGCAGCGGCGCATGGCGCGAACTGCTTTCGGGTGCCGGCGTTCGTTCGGTCTCCGTATCGGGTGCGGGGGTCTTTACAGGCTCCGCTGCAGAAGCCCGCCTGAAGAACAATGCGTTGGCGGGGCTGCTCGATGACTATGAACTAAGCTTTGAAAGCGGAGACCGTATGCGCGGTCGTTTTCTGGTTGCACGGCTGGATTATGCGGGCGATTTCAATGGCGAGCGTTCGTACACCTTGGCGCTGGAAAGCAGCGGTCAGGTCGCATCGGCATGACTCGTCCAGCCAATGCAGCGCGGGGTGAAGCGCAGATCATCGTCGACGGGCAACCGGTTCGCTTGCGGCCAACGTTCAACGCGTTGGTAGCTGCGGAGGAGGAGCTGGGATCGCTATTTGCGCTGGTCGAACGTGCGGCTGAGGGCAGGCTGAAACTGTCTGAGATGGTCACGCTGTTTTGGCACTGCCGCGATGGCGGCGATTACGAGGTTTCGCGTGCCGACTTCAGTACGGCAATTGCCGAAGCTGGGCTGGTGCACGCAACCCCGGCGCTGAAAATCCTGATCGGGCAGATATTGGGCGGACGATGACTTTCACAGACGCCGCCAAACGCCTTGGCGCGCAATGTGCGCTGCGCCTGGGGTGGCGCCCCGATGATTTCTGGAACGCCACTCCGACAGAATTGAGCAGCATGTTCCCCGTCAGCACCTGTGGCACAGATTTGAGGTTGTAAGTTAAGGAGGATTTGGGTCTCGTCGTAGTGACGAAGGAACGAAGATGAGACCCAAATCCTCAAAACCCAAAGCGAGTGCTGA
>Ga0105050_10010214_pt1 | contig 10320 bp, 13 predicted proteins | sample FRY01_FD_78088 | JGI IMG/M metagenome (GOLD analysis project Ga0105050, IMG submission 78088) | Freshwater microbial communities from Lake Fryxell liftoff mats and glacier meltwater in Antarctica - FRY-01 | ecosystem: Environmental > Aquatic > Freshwater > Ice > Glacier meltwater ... | reverse complement strand
TCATAGCCCCATAAATGACGATTTGGTCTATTTTTAAGGGCAGAATATTTTTGAAGTAATTCTCTAATTAATGTCGTTTTTCCACACCCTGCTGCCCCTGTTATAAAAATATGACTTGGTGTATCAAACTGGCTGATACATTCATTCCAAACAGATTCATGTCCTACAAGAGACGTCATTATAACTGATTATTTAAAAGACTTTAGATTACCAAGAATTACGCACTAAGCGCTAAGTGCTATTCCTGTAAATTAGATAACTTAAAAGATTGTATACCTTTAAAATTTAAATATGTCAGGGGCTACGAAGAAATCTTTGTATGACATTCTTAAAGTAAATAAGTCTGATTCATGTACTGAAATTAAAAAGGCATATTTAAAGCTAGCAAGAACACATCACCCAGATAAAGGTGGGGATGTTGAACAATTCAAAGATATTTTACGTGCTAGTGAAATTTTAACAGATGAGAAAAAAAGACGAATGTATGATGAAATGGGTATAATTGAAGGAGAAAATGGCGGCGCATCTGAAGGATTTAATGGAATGCCTTTTTCTAACCAAGGACAAGGCGGGTTTCCGTTTCCATTTGAGATTAATCTTAATGATTTGTTTGGAGGTATGTTTGGTAATCCTTCTGTTGGTCCAAACAAGGGACCCATTCGAAAAGGTAAAAAACCGGCGCCAACTATTCAGACTATTAACATTACTCTGGAACAATTTTACTTAGGTCATAATGTAGATATCAATATTAATCGCCAGTGTTTTTGTCCGAATTGTGACCACTCTGGAGCTAAATCAAAGGAAACTTGTAAACCTTGTAATGGACGGGGCGCAATATCACAAATTGTTCAAATGGGTCCAATGGCTATGCATACAACTGGACCATGTATCGACTGTCAAGGTAAAGGAGAACGAATCTTTGAAAAATGTGATAAATGTGCGGGGCAAGGTTACACTCAAGAAAAGCGTACTCTTTCTGTTAAAATTACTCCTGGTACACGTCCTCAAGAGACTTATATATTCCCTGAAGTATGCTCTGATCACCTTGCCTTTGAACGCCCTGGCGATGCTCATATTGTTATTGCCGAAGACCCTAACGATCCTTCTTTCAAACAGTTTAAACGTGCTGGTGAACGGCTACAACATCTTGAAACATTTGTTATGTTATCGCTTTCAGAAGCACTAATTGGTTGTACAATTAATATTGATGGTCATCCTGGATATGACGAAGGCTTATTTATTAAGATTCCAGCAGCATCTTTTCAAGGTGATAAATATTGTCTATCTGGGTTTGGTATGCCTATTCCTGGTAATATTGGTAAGTGTGGAGATTTATTTATTATAATTGATGTAAATATTAAACCAATGGAACGTAAACTACTAGCCACAAAAGGTCGTGAATTACTTGCCCCGTTGTTTGAAGATAAAGTTAGAGTGGTCGAATGCTCAGAAGATGATATTCAAATTAACATGTTTTTATATAAAAATTGACAACAATTGCTCCCAATTTCTAATAAATTAGAATGAAACACTTGGCTATTCTTGAAAAAATCATTGATAATTTATCTGATTTTTTGGACCATGATACAGATATTTAAATATTTGCTGCTGCTATTTATGATAGTTGGACTGGCCTTAATTCAACAGAACTTGAAAACAATCTTGCGAAAAGACTCCATACAGTCTAGAAAGCTGAATTAAATTATCAAATGATTGAAGCTTATAAAAAACAAAGTATCATATTAAACGTTTAGAATCAGATGACTTTTACAATAAGTAGTTAGAGAGTAAAAGTAAAAGTTATTGTGATAATGAGGGAGTAAGACAAGCTGTTCAGTGACTGTGTGAAGATAAGTATGGCATTAGATATGATTTGTAGAAAATAATTAATATATAATTTATAACAATTAAGTATTAATTACACTTTTAACGCATTTTCTTATTTTTTGATCACTTTTTCTAAAAAAATGCTTTATTGTGATTCACGAATTTTAGCATCAGTAAATGCTACATCAGTTTTCCATTCAGGATTCAGTCCAGCTTGAGCATAGGCAGTAGGTGAACTGAGTAACATACCAGACCCAGAAGGGAAAGGAGCATACTCTAGAGCACCACCACGACAACGACGACGGTGACTGCGGCGTGTTTTACCGTGTCTCTTAGAATGTCTCTTAGAACTCTTACGTCTACGTTTACCACCAGCTTGATCCTTTAATCCACTTACATCTGCGATAGCTTTGTCAATACCACCAATATGCGCCGGGCCACGAAGATCTGCTGGAAGACCAGAGCTTTCAACTGCTCCAGGGAAAGATCCCATTCCTAAAGAGCCGCCGCCGTGTTGCCCTTCGTGGTACTTGAAGTAATCCGCGCCTTGGCCAAGGGACATCTTAGAGGACCAGTCGCCACTTAAATGATAACCAACTGGTGCGCCATTTAGAGCATGGGAACCACCTCTACGACGATGAGTACGTTTGCGATGAGTCTTATGTTTACGAGTATATTTCATCTTCCGGGATGAAGAACGTCTACTACTTCTAGATTTCTTAGCCATTTCTATATATTAGTGTGATAAAATTATCAGCGGCTCAGTTAATTCCGGATTAAATATTGTATAAATTTTTTTAACTGTGTAAAAAATATACGGTCTAATTATAAAAATGACCTCACACCAATGGACCGATCAGATTGATAATAGTACAATTTGTAATTACTTCTACATATTCTTTATTATCTTTTCAGTTTATGCTGCTATTTCATTACTTGGTGGTGTATATATTTTTGCTACAACTAAAATGGCTATTGGAATGTTAATCGCAGTGATCTTTAACATTATTCTTTCTTTTGGAATTTCAGCAACAACTGCCCTTTTCCTGTACTTGATTTGCGAGAGGGCGTTAAAGCCTTCAATGGGTGACAAGGTTCACAATGCGACATCTCAAGTTGCGTCAGCGTCTCATTATGAGATGATGTAAATACAGTTTTCCCCTTTTTACAAAGCTTTTCCGCAACTTTTTCCAATCTAGTTGATTTTTGAACCCCTCCTCTTGGAGCGGGAAGAAACACTAAAGCGTGTGTACACTCTTTACTGATCCTATCATCCCGAATAATCTGCGCTACTTTCCCATTCCTTGCCCAATCTGCTTGAAACACCTGTATCTTAATATGAAGCGATTCGCACCAATCTTGAATATAAATGGATGAATTACCTTCAGAAGGAATTAGAACCTTATCAGGCATTCGACCCAATTCTTGTAAAATAGGTGTTAAAGTATTTTCTTGGAGATTCTGTTCAGAAATTTTATTTGTATTACCAAATACTGCTAAAACAATTACTTGTGGCTCATATAGTTCATCATTCAGAGACATTTTACTTCACAATATATTTAAACATTTAAATGTATTCAATTTTTAGTGTAATAAAAATTATGTTATTTTCGATTCTTTACAATATGATAAATTATTTTTGAAACTAAAAGAGCAATTAACAGAGCAGTTACATTATTAATAATAAATGGTAATACAGTTCTAATTATTTCTGAAGGTAATTCATTTAATTTTATATATTGGATAATTTACCAACTTGACAAAATGTATAACTAGATTTTGGCTTATAAAGAGGCGTCATATGCCTCTTGAAGACTCGCAAGATTCACCTTACGCTTCTGGATTTTACCAGAAACAATGTATAAAGAGTTCTCAGTTAAAATGATGAAATCATCTGCGACCTTGTAGAGTTTCTTGATAAGAGAAGTAAATTCCTCTTTTGACTTTACAAGGATACGATCTTTAGTTTCAGGATCTTCACCAAGGAAAGCAGTACCAGTAGCAGTTTGACGAAAATAGTCTAACATAATAGCTCTGTCTTGTTCGCAGGCAATTTTAGCTGCTTGTAACAGTGTTGCTGAGCCTGGTAGAATTTCAGTTGTTGGAGCGGCAACTATAGCAGTGGAAGCAGTGGAAGCAGTGGAAGCAGTGGAAGCGGGCGTATTTTGGGCCGGGGTTGACATGGTTCTAGGTCTGTCAATTAAAAATAATCTGTTCTGTAGTATTTAACGCAATTGTTTTTATGCTCTATGCTGTATTCGGTGTGTATAGAACGGCGACCTGGTGTTTATCGAATACTTTATTTAGGAAATCATATGCCGCCTCAATTTGTTTAATTTCACGGGCGCCCGTGATAATAATTCGACCTGTTCGGAAGATACTCATCGTAATCCGTTTACATTCTCCTTCGCCATCACCCGTACCTTGTCCTTTACAGAAATTCGCACATTGACAAATGCCTTTTCCTGGCGCGGTTGTATTGTAGAAGAATTTCGTATTAACACCCTGATAAATAGTCTTTTCTAGCATTGAGAAGAGATTATATTCATTAATTAATAGTTTATGAAGGGCATCTTGATTAATGAATTTATTAAGTGCGTAATCTGTATTAATTAGTTGAACTGAGAACTTATCAATTATAGCCTTATCCGCAAAGGGTGATTCGGGAAGCGATTTGATAAGAGTAAGTAACCATTCGATCGCATCTCTGGCAAATCCTTCAGATGTAACACCCGTCATCTGGATACCACCATTCGCAAATAGTTTTATATTCACCTCTTTCCAGCCTTCATTAGTTTTTCCTATATTTATTTTTCTTCTTAAAACAATTGTCGATTGATTAAAGAAGGACTTTGATGTAATCTTACGATTTGTAAAGATGTCTTTATGACTTGCGCCAAGTACCATATTTTTATGTTCAAACTTAAGTATACCTACTTCTGGATACCATATTGGAATAATAATATTTCGAAGCGTATTGAATAAATTATCAAGATTAATCTGCGTACCCCAGTGCGCAGTAATAACCATCGTGGAAACTCTTAGGTCAGTTTTAGTATAATTAGCCATTTTGAAACCTTACAGCTTAATTAGTCAATATTTTTGTTTCAAATTTTTGTTTAAATAAGCGAATTAAACTAACTATTTGATCTTCCGTCTCATCGTGTAGAATAGTAGTGTCAATAAGTAGTGGATAAAGTAAATTAATTTTATTTATAAGTTCATCGTCCATAATTGAGAAAATATCTGAAAGTAAAAGCATTTCGGAAACAATTGCCTGAAAATCCACATTATCTTCTTGAATTATACTTGATATATTTGATGGATGACAGTGAATATATTTCCAAATACGCTTCTCAATGTCCGATTTATGTACAGTTTGACGTAAATCTCCCCGTGTAATTGCTGTAAAAATATCAGTTGCTTTATTATTCCTATTTGGTGGATCATATCTTATCTTAAGAAGACGTTGACGTAATTTTGGATGAATTCTACTCTGGGAATTACATATCAGGATCACACAAATATCTTTGGGGTCAGAATTTAAAATTGTTTGAAGAGAAAGTTGAGCCGCTTCTGTTAAGGTTTCACATTCATCAAGAATAAGAAAACGTGGGGTCGTTTCATCCTCTACTCGCCAATCTACACGTAAAAATGGAAACACTTTCTGACGAATAGATTCGAGACTACGCTCATCAGCCGCATTCATTGAAATACACATAAGAGATTTTCGATTTCCCCAGATTTGTTCAACAATCCACGCCGCACTAGTTGTTTTTCCTGACCCTGGTGGACCAAATAGTAGTAAATGCTGTAAGGTTTGAGGATCTTTTAAAAACATTGAGAAACATTTTCTGACGCGTTCGCACCAGAATGAGATATCAACCGCCATATTAGTATGTCTCCGTCTGAAGGGCTTAAATCCTTTTATTTCTTTTCTAATTTTAAAAATGTCCTTTGTAGATTACATTCGTGAAAAACATAAGCAGAAAATAACTGAGTTACCAAGAGGGTCCTCTGTGTATAATCTATTAACTCCTGATAAACGGCCCGCACATTATGAGACTATGTTAAAAGAACTCGAATCTATTAAAAAATGAGTCTTTGATCAAATGTTCAAGCAACAACTACATCGTATATAACTGGTTTAAATAAAATGTCTATTAATCAACAGGAGAAAACTATAATTAATCGTATAGAATTTTTAAAAAAACCAAAGAAGCAACTTGTAAGAGGAACTTGGCATAAGCGCAGTTTAAAGAAGCTCTTTAAGTCCCTAAAACACACAACAACCTAAACGTTTTAGCCCGTTGTTAACTTAGCAATATAGTATGAGTGGAAGAGGACGTGGAAAACGCGCAACCGTTAAAGTAGCAACCAATGAAGTAAATACAGTTAAAAATGAAACATTAGTAAAAGAAGAAAAACCTAAGAAAACCACTAAGAAAAAGCAATTTCCCGTTGTAGCAACCATCGGGCCTGAAGGAATTACAGGAAGTCTTCTACCAGAATCTAGACGCCCATTAATTGTTCATCTCACTATTCAAAGTAGAGACGTAATGAGCAATGATATGCCAATTATTTATGACCCACATCCTCCAATGGATGCCCAGCCATATGATATGAATTTGGATAATCCATTCTATGAATCTGTTGAGAATCTTGAAACACAATCTAATATCACGGTTATGCCGCAAAATAATGATATGATGCCTTCTAAATTAGAACAAATGTATGATTCAACTATACCAAGCAGTGCTCTTATTACTACCACTTCTAATGCTTCTATACATGAGTCTGAAGTAGATTACTATAATCTAAAATCATCTCTTCTGGTTCAATTCAAAGATTCATCTGAAGTTAAAAGTATTCCTCATACATCTGATTCAGCGTGTTTATGGTGTTGTCATACATTTACAAACCGCCCAGTAGTTCTCCCTATGCGTGATACTGGTGAATATCTTGATGTTACTGGTAATTTCTGTTCCCCTGAATGTGCTTGTGCCTATCTGTTTGATATGCGACAAGATGCCCATACTCGTTGGGAACAACTCGCGCTTTTATACCGAGTATACGCTGAAGCTTGTCAGGGTAAAATTCACCCCGCGCCCTCTCGTAATATTATTAAACTATTTGGTGGAAATCTATCTATCCAGGAATATCGTCAACTACTTCGTTCCCATAAAGTTCGTGTAGATATCCATCTACCACCTATGGTTAGCATCCTTGCGACAATGGATACCAAACCCATTGATTTCTATGATTCTAGTTTAACAAAAGGTGTCACTGAAACGGTCAAGGAACGTCTACAAAAAGCTGAAGAAGTACTTCGCTTACGCAGAACTAAACCACTCAAAGCGTGGGAATCCACTCTTGATGCTTGTATCAATCTTAAAATTCGTTCCTAAAACGTTTTAAATCCTGTATTTTTTACATTAAATGCGCTTTCTGGATCTCCATAATTGTTTAAAGGTACTTTTGGGTTTTTACGGCCTATTAGCCTGTTTATGAATCCCTGTGATAAACCCTCTCTCATTGTAAGAAGACGCTCTTTTCTTCTTAAATATTCTTTTGTTCCAGGTTTAGGAACAATTAAGTTCTCATTATTTGTTGAAATTGATGGTTTTTTATTACGCGGGGTTGACGGAGGAGATGGAGGCAATGGAGGCAATGGAGGCAATGGAGGCAATGGAGGCAATTTAGAAGCTCCTATTCCACCACCTCTGCGCCTTCTACTATATATCTTTGAATATCTATTATGTTTACGTGTTCTTCGCATACTTAATAGATACTATATATTTTAATTCTGTCTACCAGGTTATAAAATTTGACGGGCTAAGTCTCATTAAAATTATTAGCCTATATTAAATGAATTCCAAGATGTCATCTATTCGTTCAGTTCTTATTCGAACATGTATGTCCAATGTCCAAAAAGAGATTAGCCAACTTGAACACTGGTTGACTAATCTCTCTGATGACAGTGAAGCACATATCCCTAAAGAACGTGATGATCTAACCCATATTAAACGTGTTATTGATAGTCTATCAGATGATGTAAATAATCAGCAATTTACTCTAAATAATATTCTTAGCCGTCTTGACGCACTTGAAGGATTCTCTCGTTTAGAACGTGAAATCTTTATTGATGAACGTGTCACTCAATCACACGGAGGTCCTTGGATTGATAATGAATGTCACCCTCTAAAAAATGAAATTATTGGCAATGAAGATGCTATCTCTGAACCACTCTATACTATCTATAAAAAAAGTGTTTCAACAGAATCATCTCTAGGAACACCAAGTATCATTCCAGATGTACCTGAAGATCGCAGCCTTCCTCCAGATATTGATTCTGATAATGAAGAAGAAGAAGAAGAAGATAACGAGTCTATTAAGGAAAAGGCTGTATACATTCCTCTAACTATAACTATTCCTACATACAAAGAAGAAAAAGTAGTTGAAGAAGAAGAAGCAGAAGAGGAAGCAGAAGAGGAAGCAGAAGAGGAAGAGGAAGAGGAAGAGGAAGTAGAAGAGGAAACAGAAGAGAAAGAGGAAGTAGAAGAGGAGGAAGAAGAAGGTCTTGAACTAGAAGAACTTGAATACAAAGGAGTTCGATACTATAAAGATGCTGAAAACTTTATCTATTTCATTAATAAGGAAGATGAACCCTCAGAAAACCCTGTAGGTTATTGGAAAGAAAAGACAGAATCTATCGCATTCTATAAGACTAAGTAGTTGAAATAATACTTTAAGAAATAAATTATAATAAAATAAAATAAAATAGTATATATTTTTAACTACTTAAATAATCTGGTTAGACTAGTTATCTAGTTATCTAGTTAAAATGACACGTTGTAATACATATTTTCTAATTAAAATGATGACATTATGGAATTATTTATCTACACTGTATATAAATAGTAAAATTGGCTGTAAAAATATGTTTTATTATATACAAAATTATTTTCACGGATATCATGATACATGGCTATTTATACCAGGGCATACCTTCCCAATATCCTTAAATAACATATCAAATCCTATAGATATTGATTGGATTTATGATAATTTTGATACTACATTTACATATTCTTCTGATGAAAATGATAGACTAATTCCTTGTAAATTTTCTTGGCTCTCTGCCAAAATTCAAATAGTAGATCCTCGTATTCCAGACGAAGCAATTGAGTATAATATAGATGATTTTATTGAAAACTTTGTTGTACATACAAAGTCAGATACACCTCCTTCACTATATTTAGTGTTTATGTGTTGGTGTGCTCATAGTAAAAACTGGTTTACACTTGATAATAAAATTCAATTTCACATTATTGATGATATGGGAGAAGAAGTCATTATTGATCTACGAAGACATAATAATTCTATTATTATTAAACGTAATAGGATATATTTTGTTATTGATACTGAAGATCCAAATAATAATGTAATACAAAAATATAATTGAACTATCTACAGAAGAAACATTTTAAAGGATGACGATCATAAAAAAAAAGATGAATAATATAAAAATTGAATGTACCGTTCAGCTTAAAGATTAGACGCATCATATTAGCTTAGGTACTTATTTATACAAGATGACTTCCCCTATTGATATTTCCAAGATGAATCTCGATTCTCCTATCCCTACTGGCTCGTGGACGTTATACTTTCACTCCCCAGAAGAAACTAAATGGACACTTAATACATTTATTAGTCTGGGCGCAATGAAAAACTGGCGTGAATTCTGGACTGTAATCGACACTCTTAAGCAGGACTCCCTTTCTGATGGAATGTTCTTTATGATGCGCGATCCTTCCCCACCTCTTTGGGAAAGCCATCACAATATTCGTGGCGGCTGTTATTCGTTCCGTTGCCAAAAGAAGGATGCTGCTGAAACATATCTAAATTACATTATCGCATCAATGATTGATTCACTATCGGGTCATCCTGAAAATCGTATTAATGGTATCTCTATTAGCCCTAAACGTGGCTTTAACATTGTAAAGGTATGGAATATTGATGCTCAGAAGTTCAATAATCCGTCAAATCTCAATTCAAATACCTGTGTATCAATTCGCGAAAGTGATATTATGTATACTCCCTTTGTACAAAAGAAGATGTAAAGCACTTTACACTTTTAGGAAAAGTGCCCAAAATAAATAATACTTTTAGGAAATAATAAAAAATTTAAATATTATATCTCATATTTTATTTGTGTGTAAAATGGATTCCAGTATGATTCAAGAGAACATTCGTCTAAAGGAAGACCTAATAGCTGCCAAGAAGTACATCCATGAACTAGAAATTATTAGAGATAAGTATATGAAAAATATAGATTATGAAATTAAATTAATATCATCTGATATGTCTGAAGGGTCTGGCAAAGATGACTTCACTAAAATGATGCTCAAAATGATGATAAAATAGACTTTATAAAAAGTCTTCAAAATTAAATAATACTTTATAAACAAAATTAAATAATACTTTTATTTA
>Ga0105050_10010210_pt1 | contig 10321 bp, 9 predicted proteins | sample FRY01_FD_78088 | JGI IMG/M metagenome (GOLD analysis project Ga0105050, IMG submission 78088) | Freshwater microbial communities from Lake Fryxell liftoff mats and glacier meltwater in Antarctica - FRY-01 | ecosystem: Environmental > Aquatic > Freshwater > Ice > Glacier meltwater ... | reverse complement strand
TGGAGCTTGGAGGACTGGGGCTTGGGACTGGGGCTTGGGACTGGGGCTTGGGACTGGGGCTTGGGACTGGGGCTTGGGGCTGGAGCGTGGGGGACTGGGGCTGGGAGGACTGGGGCGGTGTGGCGGTCGGGCTTATACTTTGGGCCGACTTTGACTTACTTGATTGATTTGATTCAGGGAGAGGCATGCGATGCGGATTGGCGTTTTTTGTTCGGGCGGGGATGCGCCGGGGATGAATGCTTGTGTTCGGGCAGTGGTTCGTGCGGGAGTTGATTCGGGTCACGAGGTGGTTGGGATCATGCGTGGGTACGAGGGTTTGCTGAATGAGGATTTTTACCTCAACCCAAAGGGTAAGCCGATCTTGACGCCGGACTGTGTTCACCACTGGAACCGGATGGGCGGCGCATTTTTGCGTTCCAGTCGCAGTGATCGCTTTCGAACGGATGATGGACAGCAGGTGGCGGCGCGGTTACTGGCGAAGCACAAGATTGACGCCTTGGTTCCGATTGGCGGCGATGGAACGTTTACTGGCGCATTGGCACTGGGTCGGTACTATGACGGCCAGATTGTGGGGTGCCCTGGTACGATCGACAACGACTTGCATGGCACCGATTACACGATTGGATTTTCGACGGCAGTTAATACGGCAGTGGAAGCGATTGATCGCATACGTGACACCGCGGAAAGTCATGAAAGAATGTTTTTGGTCGAGGTGATGGGTCGGCACTCGGGATACATTGCTGCGTTTTCGGCCTTGGCCAGTGGTGCCGAAGTTGTGGCGGTTCCGGAGACGCGAACGGATTTCGCAAAGATTGTGCACTTGTTGAAACGTTTAAAATCGCGCGGTCGCAGCAGTGCGATGATCATTGTGGCCGAAGGTGACGAAGCGGGTGGTGCGGTAGCGCTAGATGCGTATTTGAAACAGCATGATTGTCCGTTTTCCAGTCGCATCGTAATTTTGGGGCATTTGCAGCGGGGCGGGAATCCGACGCCCGAGGACCGTTGGCATGCAACGATGATGGGGGCGGAGGCGGTTAATGCGATCAATGACGGCGCGACGGGGATCATGATCGGGACCAACAGTGATCATCCTTGCCGGGTGCCATTGGCTGAGGCGATTGACGGGCATCGGGCGGTTCCCGAACATTTGATCAAGATGCTGGAGCAAATTGCCTTAGACTAGTAGGAATGGGGGGACTGGACGCCGGAAACACCGTGTGTGAGTCCGTGGTTGGTTAGATTTGGACTTCCCGTTGAAAAGAAGGGCGTTTTTCGCTTAGAATGCTGACGTCAAACGCGGTTCGTTAGAAATAGCGAACTGGATAGCTGGGTTAAGTGTCTTTGCTGAAGCGAGACGAAAACAGTTTTGCGGCCATTAATCGTGGTGCAAGGTCGAACAAAAGTTCGGCTGATGAGCTGTTTTCGGCTCCAAATAGGGGAATTTTCCTCTGGTTTGAACCTTCAGAAGCAAAGGCCCAGTGAATGAATCATGTTAGCCAAATAAGAGTAGGGAAACCTTTGTCCGACCAAAATCCTGCGGAAAACTTGGATCCAGCTGAAATTACCAATTCCGCTGAAGAATCGACTACAGAGAATGCTGCTGCAGAAGCATCGTCGTTAGAGAACAATCCTACGGGACCGGCCGCTTTTCGGCAGAATCCTGAATTGTCGCTTGAATTGGCGATGGCTTCGGCAAAAGTGTGTTTCGACAACTTTGCTAAGGAAGTGATGGTTCTGGATATGACGCAGAAGACTGCGCTGTTCGACTATTTCATTTTGGCAACGGGAACCAGTCGTCGGCATTTGCACGCCATCAGTGAAGAAATCGATGATGTGCTGGAAAAGCAGATGAAGGACAAACGGATTAGCCGTGAGGGCTATGACGAGAGTCGCTGGATTGTTTTGGATTACGGTTCGGTTGTGATCCATATCTTTGATGAAGAGACTCGTCAGTATTACGGCTTGGAAGTGTTGCATAGTGACGCGCCGAAGCTGGATATCAAGCATCTGGAACCTAGTGGCTACCGGTCCAAGAGTGAAGACGACGCCGAGTAAGCCGAGTGCGCATTGAGTCCGCTTGAATGATGGTTGGGTTGTTGCCAATCGAATCGCGTCGCGTCACTTTGCCCTTGTGAACTTTGTCATTTTAAGAGGGGCCTGCGCGGCATTGGACTGCGGGGTCTGAGGCACGGGGCGGAGGGTAAGACTTATAGTGGCGACTTATAGTGGCGACTTATAGTGGCGACGTTGGCGTGGGCCGCTGTGGAAAGAAATTAGGTTGTGGGAGACGTCGATTGAGACGTCTTTTTTTGTCGCTGCGTCGCACGCTGGTTGCAAGCTGAACGCGATTAGCTGCGTCTGTAGGCGTACGATTTGCCAGTAAGCCACCGATGCCGCGTGGTTACGCAGCGGATCACTCAATCGTCATTTTTGGTATCCGCGACGGTGAAATTTTGGTATCCGCGACGGTGAAATTTTGGTCGTGTGAAGTCTTGGTGTATCATTTTGTGTTCTGTCGTTGCGAGACGATATTGATTCCTCTTTTGTTCAAGCGTTGTTATGCAGATTATCGCTGAATTGCGCAAGTGTTTTGTTGCTCCGTTGACGACATTGTTTCAACAGGCGGGGATCGAAGATTATCGAGGTCAGTTAGAAAGTGCGTTGGGGATGATTCGCCCGGTTCAGAATGCTGGCTTTGGTGACTATCAAGCGAACTTTGCGATGCCCTTAAGCAAGCCGCTGGGGATGAAGTCGCAGGACATTGGGGCGAAGGTTGTTCAGTTGGCCGATCTTAGCCAACTGTGCAGCAAGGTTGAAGTGGCCGGGCCCGGTTTTATTAACTTGACGTTGACCGATGACTATTTGGTCCAGCAAGCGATGACTGCCTTTGATGGTGGAGCGCATCCGCAAGCGGGTTCGCCGATTGCTGGGGAAGTTGCGCCCGTAGGTGATCGTTTGGGTGTCCAGTGGGCCGAAGATCCCAAGACGATTGTGGTTGATTTCTCGTCGCCAAACGTTGCCAAGCCGATGCATGTTGGGCACATTCGATCGACAGTGATTGGTGATTCGGTTTCCAAGGTTTGTCGGTACTTGGGGCATCGCGTGATCACGGATAATCACTTGGGTGATTGGGGAACCCAGTTCGGGATGATCATCTACGGTTACAAGCATTTTGGCGACGGGCCTGCGTATCAATCGGCGCCGGTGAAGGAATTAAGTCGTTTGTATCGCTTGGTGCGTCAGATCATGGAAGTCTTGGAGAAGCAGGCGGCGGTTCCCAAACTGCAAACCTTGGTCGGAGATTTGGAAACGGAATTGGCGGACGCCAAGTCGGTGGTTGCGGCCGCGAATGAAGGTGGCCAAAAGAAGGAGATCAAATCAGCCAAGCAGAAGCTGGGTCAAATCGAAAGTCGGTTGAACGATAATCAGGAGACTTTGTCGAAGACGATCGGTGGGTTAGAAGTTGCCGCCAAGGATGACGTGTTGCAATCGTTGGTCAAACAGCACGGCAATATCGGCACAGCGGTGTTGGAAGAGACCAGCAAGTTGCATGCGGGCGATCAGGAGAATTTGCAGCTTTGGCGTGAAATGTTGCCGCATTGCCATGATGAGATTGATCGAGTTTACAGTCGATTGAACATCAAATTTGATCATTGTTTGGGCGAAAGTTTTTACCATGATCAATTGGCTCCGACGGTTGCCAAGTTGCAAGCGTCGGGTTTGGTGAAACAGAGCAATGGAGCGCAATGTATTTTCTTGGAGGAATTTGATGCGCCGATGATTGTGCAGAAGCGGGACGGTGCGTTCTTGTATGCGACCACCGACTTGGCAACGATTGAATATCGAATGCAGCATTGGCACCCTGACAAGATGTTGTACGTGGTGGATCATCGACAGAAAGAGCACTTTGATAAACTGTTCTTAGTTGCGGACAAGATGGGTTATCAGGCGGTTGAGAAGACCCACGTTAGTTTCGGCACGGTAATGGGTCCGGATGGCAAACCTTACAAGACTCGGTCGGGCGACACCGTTGGGCTGGAGGGGTTGATTGACGAAGCGGTCGCCAAGGCTTTGGAAGTAGTGTCGCTGGTGGAGCAAAGCAAGAAGCAGGGTCCTGAATTTAGCGAAGCACAGCGATCTGCGATTGCTGAAGTGGTGGGTGTAGGCGCTTTAAAGTATGGCGACCTTAGTCAGAATCGGACCAGTGACTATAAGTTTGATTTTGACCAGATGGTGGCTTTGGAAGGGAACACCGCGACGTATCTTCAATACGGCTATGCGCGGGTGAACGGTATCTTTGGCAAGGTGGGCGTGTCGGCGGATTCGCTAGTAGCCCAACATCCCAAGTTGATGATTACCAACGATGCCGAACGAGCGTTGTTATTGTCACTGGTTCGATTCCAAGATGCGTTAGAAGAAGTGTTGGTGGATTATCGCCCGAATCTTCTTTGCGTGTATCTATTTGAAATGACTCAGACTTTCTTTTCGTTCTATAACCGTAAAGACTGTCATGTGGACGGTGCCCAGAAGGATGTTCAATTAAGCCGATTAGTGATGTGTGATTTGGTGGCCAGGACAATCAAGACCGGACTGGCGTTGTTGGGAATTGGTGTCGTTGAAAAAATGTAGTGTCGGCCCTAGTCGGTACAGGAAATTCGTGCGGCCTGGTTTCTGATGGCCTGGTCGCGAATTGCGAATTGCTTGGCCGCGAATGGTTTTTGGCTGGGGCGACGACTATTGATTCACTTTATTGACGATGTCGTTGTCAAAGTAATTAATGGACATGCCGGCATCGACAACAATTTTTTGGGCGTTCAGGCCTGAAGACCTTGGGCTAAGTAAGAAGCAGGCCACGTCTGCGGATTCCTGCGTGGTGACGGCCTGTTGGCGGGGGATTACTTTCTCGGCGTACAAATATGCGTCCACATAGCCGGGGATGCCGGCGGAGGCGCTGGTTTTGAGTAGTCCGGGTGCAACGGCATTGAAGCGAACTTGGGAAAATTGACTGAAGCTTTTGGCCAAGAATGCCAAACTGCTATCCAGTGCCGCTTTGACAGGCGCCATAAACCCGTAATTTTCGCTGGCCATGGTGGTTGTGGAAATCGAGATCGTGATGACCGACGCGGTTGGGGTCAGCATTTCTTTGAAAGCATTGGCAATCGCAATGAAGCTGAAGCAAGAGACGTCGATGGTGCGTAAAAATTGCTGCCGCCCGGTTTCGTGGAAGGGACGCATGCCGCCCGAGTAATCGGCGAAGGCAATAGAATGGACCAGTCCATCGATTTGCCCAACGATCGCTTTGACCTCCAAGGCAACTTGGTCAATCTGATCTTGGAATTCGACATCGCAGACCAAAATAGGCTTATCCTTCAAAAGCTTGCCTAGGCTCTCTTTTCGCTCGGGCGATCGAACCACGTAGATCACCTGGGCCTGATGTTCTTCCAGCGTTTTTGCGACGTGGTAAGCGACGCTTTTCTTGTTGGCGACACCAAACACAACGATCGTTTTTCCAGCGAGTTGTAAGAAATCCATGGCAGCAAATTTTAGTTACAGAGGAAGGGGGATCGTCCGATCGCAGCAGTGAACGGGCACTACTTTTGAGCTTTTGGCGCCAACGAACAAACAAAGTCGAATCTTAACGAAAGTGCATCACCGACCATGACTTTTCCGCTAAGGAAAATCACATTTTGGACGGTTTCGCGAACTTCAGCGTGTAGTTCAACGGTATCGCCAGGGCGTACCATCTTTTTGAACTTCGCCTTGTCGACTCGAGTTAGCACGGGGACCGCGGACGAGGCGATTTTGTCGAGGATGCGAGAAACCAGAACCGCACCGGCCTGGCAGCACGATTCGATCAGGATCACACCAGGAACGAGTGGAAATTCGGGGTAGTGGCCCTGAACGAAAAATTCGTCTTCTCGAAAGGTTTTACGGCAGACAATCGAATCGTCCGTGGATTCTACGATTTCGTCGATCAACAACATCGGTGGACGGTGCGGGATTGCGGCCAAGATTTCTTCGAGTGACATGGATAAGATTTCCGATTAAAAAATAATTGTTGCGAACAGAGCCACGTTGCGTCCCAACGTCACTAGGGTGCCCATCATCCCGAAGGATGGTCAATAGTTCAATAAGGCTTGACAAGTTCCCCGCGTGGACCTAGCCAATAAGGGCTTGCGGCGCCTTGAAACATTGGAAAATGGGCGGTTTAACGGGGTACAAAGTGGCCGGTGCTTCTAAAAACGATTTCCATCGCAAATGAGTTAGATTGGATTGCGATTGCATGCTGGGATCTCGCGTGAAAACTACCAGTGGAAGCGGGAAAAGTCATTTGCCCTGACGCGCGGCTGAAACCGAAGCCAAGTCTAGATTCGGTCCCGCAAGGTTGATTGTTTGCCGTTGGATTGCTTACGTTTGAATCCAAACACATACTGATTGGCCCGGGGAACCTTGGGCTAGCGTGTCTTGTGCGAGAGGGCGAAAGTAAGATGGCGAAAGTAAGATGGCGAAAGTAAGATGGCGAAAGTAAGATGGCGAAAGTAAGATGGCGAAAGTAAGAGGGCGAAAGTCAGTTCCCAATCCAGTCCAAAGCCATCGTCGGGTTTAGCAATAGATCGTTTCGAACTTGGCGATTCTTTGGCGGACGTGCTCAGCGTCTGCCGCGTCGCCGGTCTGTTGACGGCTTTCGTAGTCGTCTTCAAATTCCTCAATCAGGTCGATGATTTCGCTGCGATTTGGGTCGCTCATACGGTCAAAGAACATGACGCCTTGAAGATGATCGAATTCATGTTGGAGAACTCGAGCGAAATAGCCACTGGTGCGAATTTTCACCAGTTCGCCTTTCAAATTATAAGCTTGAAAATCAATTTCCAATGGCCTTGTGACCGGGCCGTAGACGCCGGGTAAACTTAGGCAACCCTCTTCGCCCTCTTCGGAGCTTTTTGGGCGACTAATGACGGGGTTGATAAATGCTAGTTCCTCGCCTTCGCCGCGTTTTCCTGTTGTGTTGATGACAAACAGTTGCAGCGGCAGGTTGACTTGGTTTGCGGCCAGGCCCACGCCTTTTGATTCGTACATCAAATCAAACATCTGCGACACGAAATCCTTTAGCTGCGCGTCAACTCGTTTGATCGGTTTACTCTTGTGACGCAGTGTAGGGTGCGGGTGAGTAATGATCGCCAGTGTTCGTTCTTCTGGTGTCAATGTTGGGATCAATGGGTTGTTCATCAATTTCTCGTCAAGGCTGGTAAGTCGTGAACCCTGCATCGGTTGTCATCAATGTCGATCCAACGGCGGGCCTATTTGTAAAACCGACCTCACGTTAAACAGGCACCAGACTAAACAGGCACCAGACTAAGCAGGCACCAGACTAAGCAGGCACCAGACTAAGCAGAACCCAGACTGAGGATGCTTGAACCTACGTGGAAACCGTACTATTTTTGCTGCACTGTTGTGGTGGATTCTAGGCCCTACATTAGAACGTTTTTCGCCTTGGTTCACTACCGGTCATTCGGGCCGGTTCTTGACCCAAGTTTGGTTGCTAGTGGGTATAGGAAAATCGCTGTGAATACGCCCAGCCAAGAAGAAACGGTTGCTAGGCTTTTGTCGCAGGCCATTCGTGGATCGAGGGTCCGTCAATGGACTTGGCCGCCAGATTCCAGTCGAGCCAATCCTGAGAAGCCAATTTCCAGGAATATCATGGCGATTGGGAAGAGGATTGCGGGGGATGGTCATTCGGACCAATGATAGCGAACCATACACCAGATGGCGCGGATTCCATCTTTAATGCCGATTTTCTTTCCCTGGGCGTAGGTTCGTTTGTTGTAGGAGATGGGTTGTTCACAAAATTTAGCTGACGCAGATCGGGCAAGTTTAGCGGTCAGTTCGATTTCAATTCCAAAACGATTTTCTTTTAGAGAAGGACTGATCGATTGAATCAAGGAAGTCTTGATCAACTTGTAGCAGGTTTCCACATCAGTGAGTCGAAGTCCGTTGAAGACATTCGAAATTTTGGTGATCGTTTGATTTCCAAAACGGTGCCACAAAGGTGACGAATCGTTGACGCGCAGCAAAAAGCGACTGCCGTAAACTACCGTTGATTGACTTTCATTTGCCGCTGACAGCAGTCTCATTAAATCCATTGGATTGTATTCATTGTCCGCGTCCTGAATTGCGATCCAAGGCTGTTTGGCCAGCGGAAATCCTGTTCGCAAGGCTGCTCCTTTTCCTCGATTGACCGTGTGTGACACAATCGAAAGTCCACCGGGAAGTCGCCGTGTCCAAAAGGGTTCATCGCATTGCAGTTGCCGTAGATTTTCTCCAGTACGATCGGTGCTGGCGTCGTCAACCACAATAATTTGTGATACCGCGGGGCAACTGGCCAGACGTTCCAGCACGCCGATGATGGTGTCGCCTTCGTTGAAAACAGGCACGACCACCGACATTAGATCCTCTGTGGTTAGCGGCTGCAGTCCATATTGACGGATCGTTTGACGGTCCAAATCTGTGGTCGCTTGTTCGATCAAGTGATTGTAGAGATCGGCATTGGGCCAATTGAAAAGTTCGGCGTCCGATTCAACGGATTGGATACGCTTTGCGGGGCGATCGTTGACCAGCGAAGTCGCAGTTGTACGAAAAGCCTGGAAACATCGCGTACGAAAATCATGCCACTGTTGCGGCGTCAAAGGTGTTGCAGCTGTTGGATTGGGCGGCATGGTTTAGCAGACTTCCAATGTAATCGTGACAGGAGTCCATGCCATCGATAATCAAAATGAAACATCAGTGAAAGCATTTATTCGGATTCTGCAACGAAGCAGAACAGAAGTTGAAATCAAGTGAACGGACAAGTGAATGCGAAAAGGGTCTAGCCACTAAATTGATCGGGTTGCTTTGCTGCATCATACAATCGATTGGTGCACGATTGCAGTACGCTGGAGATAGGACACTGCGAAATTATTCGAGTCGCGGGTACGCTGGAATCAATGCCATGTCAAGCAAGCTAGTAGAAAAAGAGTGGATGCCAGCGAAAATAGAATTGTTCAAAAAAGGTTTAGTGTTTGCTTGACAAGTGGTTGGTTGCGCAGAGAATAGGCGGAAGCTTTTCAAGCGTTGCTTGTTGGCTCTGTGTCGGTGACCCAATGCGAATTCAGTAGCCGCAACTGATTTATTGGTTTTGGCTGTTGGATTTTGATCGCTTGGGTTTGCATTGTGACTGGCTTGTTCGCTTGGGATTTTTGTTTCCCGAGTAGTACGACCTTACGGGTTTTGTTATAACACTGGTCTGTTGATTAAGAATTTTGTGCAGTTGATTGTAATGTTAATAAAGATCTTAGGTCGATGTGGAATCTTTTCTGGATCGTGATGGTTAGCGGGTAACCTGTGTTCTTAGGTTGCCAATAGTCTGTGAATTCTTTTCCTAAACTTGTTGCTTGTCGTGATAGGAAGATTCCTGATGGATTTATTGACAGTGTTTGGTAGACCCCAGCTCTGGTTTTTGACGAATTATCGATTGATCTTAAGTTACTGTCTGCGTTTGCTGGACGAACTTGTGTCTGTTTCGATGACAACTTTCGCGGCGTTAATTAGAACTTTCTTTGGGCAAGTAAACTTGCAATCTATGCCCAGCAGTGGGGCGTGTGTTTTACGCCTGCACAATCGCCTGCACAATCGCCTGCACAATCGCCTGCACAATCGCCTGCACAATCGCCTGCACAATCGCTTGCAATTATTTTCAACCGGTTCTTCGCGTGTTGGCGAAACAGTGCTTTGGCTTGAATCTAAAGTTTCTCAATGGTTAGTTGCCATCAGATTTCCCTTGGTGTTGAGGTTCCCGACTGACCTGGTTGCAAGTGTCGTGGATTTTCGCCGGGATTCAATTTTGTCTTAGTCGGCAGCCAAAGTGTGGGAAACTTTTAGGCAATGGTTGTGTTTTGGAAGATGAATTGTGCGGCGGGAAACGACACTGGAAAACGGCGTTAGAAAACGGCGCTGTGTGATTGAAGACGAAAAATTCTTTGTTTGGGTTTTAGTAATATTTGGTAATCAATGGAGTGACTGCAACGGACAGGACGTTCGTTGTTCCTTGTAAGTCGATGTGCAAAGGATTTGCCATAACGTGGGTTGATTGGACGCGATTCTCGTTAGGAGACGAACAAGGTTTTTGGGAGAGTGCTGACGTAGGATTTAGTCTAGCGGAAACGGGGAGCAGGATGCTCCCACTCTTTCATTCTTTCTTTTCTGGCATTCTTTCTTTTCTGGCATTCTTTCTTTTCTGGCATTCTTTCTTTTCTGGCATTCTTTCTTTTCTGGCATTCTTTCTTTT
>Ga0105050_10010207_pt1 | contig 10325 bp, 12 predicted proteins | sample FRY01_FD_78088 | JGI IMG/M metagenome (GOLD analysis project Ga0105050, IMG submission 78088) | Freshwater microbial communities from Lake Fryxell liftoff mats and glacier meltwater in Antarctica - FRY-01 | ecosystem: Environmental > Aquatic > Freshwater > Ice > Glacier meltwater ... | reverse complement strand
CGGTCTCGCGCCGCGCAGGTTTGCCGCATGCCGGGCAATCTACGTTGAGAAATTGCTGGTGCTTGTTGAGGGGATTGCCGCTGCCGTCGGGTACGCAATCTTCGGGCAGCACGACTGGCAGATCTTTTTCCGGCACCGGTACATCGCCGCATTCAGCGCAGTGAATGATGGGGATAGGCGTGCCCCAATAGCGCTGACGTGAAATGCCCCAGTCACGCAGGCGATAAGTGATTTTTTTTTCGCCCAGACCCTGGGCACTGAGCGCCGTGGCAATCGCGTCAATCGCCGCCTGACAGCCGAGGCCGTCGTAGGGGCCGGAGTGAATGCATCGCCCTTGTTCTTTGTCGGCGTACCAGTCTTGCCAGACATCGGTGGAATAGGTTTGGCCTTCCCGTGCGACCACGGGCGTAATCGGCAAAGTGTATTTTTTGGCGAAGGCAAAGTCGCGTTCGTCATGGGCGGGCACGCCCATGACTGCGCCGTCGCCATAGGTGATGAGCACATAGTTGCCGACCCAGACTTCGATGGGCTTACCGGTTAACGGATGGGTGACGACTAAGCCGGTAGGCATCCCTTTTTTTTCCATCGTTGCCATATCGGCTTCGATGACACTGCCTTGCTTGCATTCCTTAATGAAAGCAGCCAGTGCCGGATCGGACAGGGCTGCGTGGCTGGCCAATGGGTGTTCCGGTGCGACGGCGCAAAAGGTCACGCCCATGATGGTGTCGGCGCGCGTGGTGAATACCCACAGTTTGCCGTCTTGTACGAGGCGCCCGTCAGCGGCTTTGATCTGGTGCGGGAATGCAAAGCGCACGCCGGTGGATTTGCCTATCCAGTTTGATTGCATGATGCGCACGCGCTCGGGCCAGCCTGGCAGCTTGTGCTCGACATGGTCGAGCAGTTCTTCGGCGTAGTCAGTGATGCGTGCGTAGTACATCGGGATTTCGCGTTTTTCAATCACCGCGCCTGAGCGCCAGCCGCGCCCGTCGATAACCTGTTCGTTAGCCAGGACGGTCTGGTCGATCGGGTCCCAGTTGACGGTGCCGGTTTTTTTGTAGACGATGCCTTTCTCCAGCATCTTGAGGAACATCCACTGGTTCCATTTGTAATACTCGGGACGGCAAGCCGTCATCTCGCGCGACCAGTCGATGGCCAGGCCCATGGCCTGCATCTGCTTTTTCATGGTCTCGATGTTCGAGTAGGTCCATTGCGCAGGCGGCACGCCGTTGGCCATCGCCGCGTTTTCGGCAGGCATGCCGAAGGCGTCCCAGCCCATGGGCATGAGCACGTTGTAACCGTTCATACGCAGATGCCGGACCATGACGTCATTGATGGTGTAGTTGCGTACATGCCCCATGTGCAGCTTGCCCGATGGGTAAGGCAACATGGAGCAGGCATAAAATTTTTTCTTCTCGCGGCCCTGTGCATCGGGGGCGTGTTCGATAGCCCGGTAGGCGTCCGTCTGGCGCCAGTGCTCCTGGGCTGATTGTTCGACGTCGGCGGGGCTGTATTTTTCTTGCATGGCGAGGGGAGGCGGATAGTGGAGAAAATGCGGCCCATTATACTGGGTCGCCCATGGAGAACGGCGCGCTAGCCGCACCCGGCCGGGCGCGTTTCGGCGTTGGACCGCGCGTGTGACCTGGACTGACATCGGCCCGGAACGGGTAGGCGTTAAGCCCTGGCCTGCAGCCTTTCTATCGACTCAGCGGACAGGCACGCTGATGGGTGAGGCCAGCTTGTGCGCCGCTACTTTGGCGCGTTCTTGGGGTCGGTCACAAAGCCGATTTTGGTCATGCCGTTGTTTTGTGCTGTGGCCATGACCTGCGCGATGATTTCATAGCGGGTCGATTTGTCCGCGCGCAGTTGCAGATCAGGCTGCGGGGTTTTTCGGGCGCCGATGGCAAAGCGCCCGGCCAGCTCTTGCTGCGTGACGGGCGCGTTATTCCAGAACATCTGGCCATCGGCGTTGATGGCCAGGGTGACGGTCTCGGGTTTTTCTGGCGAGGCCGCTGCTTGCGCGCCGGGTAATTCAAGCTTGATGGCCTGGGTGAACATGGGCGCTGTGATGATGAAGATCACCAGCAGCACCAGCATCACGTCAACCATGGGCGTGACATTGATATCCGCCATCGGCGCCTGGTTGGTGTTGTCGTTGAATCCGCCAAATGCCATACTCATCTCCCAAAAAATCAGGCTTGCTTGCGCACGTTGCCAATGCGTTCGCCGGTTGTCAGGTAGGCATGCAAGTCGTGGGCAAACGCGTCAAGCTCAGACATGGTGACGCGATTGACGCGGGTGAAGGCGTTATAGCCAAGCACGGCAGGAATAGCGACCACTAAGCCAATTGCCGTCATGATCAGCGCCTCACCGACGGGGCCTGCGATCTTGTCGATTTGTATGGTGCCAGCAGAAGAAACGGCGACCAGCGCATGATAAATACCCCAGACTGTGCCAAACAATCCAATGAAAGGTGCGGTTGACCCAACCGATGCCAGTAAAGTCAGGCCATCTTCCAGGCGTGAAGAGACCCGATTCATTTGCTGGCGCAGGGTGCGGGTGATGAGTTCGCCCGGATCGACTGCGGCATTGAGCGAGCCCTCATTGGCACTCAAGCTGGCCGCTTTCGCCGCCTGTATCGCCAGGGGTGCGTAGATGTGTTCGGTGTCGGCCATGTCGAGCGAAGAGATGGCATCAGGCAGGCTGGGTGCGGTCCAGAAGCCGTTTACGGCGCTGGCGCTGCGGCGTATGCGCCACGAGGTCCAGGCTTTAGACAAAATGTAGTACCAGCTAATGACGGACATGATCAGCAGCACATAGGCAACGGCATGGGATACGGCGTCGCCCTGCGCCCAGTAATGCGCAAAGCCTAAGTCTTGGTTGGCGAGAGTGTCGTTGTTCATGCGGGTCCGTTTTTAATAATTAGTTCTGGAGTTTAAATGGAATGGGCACCAGGTACCACTCGTCAATGGCTTTGCCGTCGCTGGTGGCCGGATTGAAGCGCCAGGTTTTGACGGCATCGGCCGCGGACTGGTCAAGGCGGGTAAAACCGCTGGAGGATTTTACTTCGATGCTGCCAGCCGTGCCATCGCTTTTGACGAGTACACGCAACATGACCGTGCCTTGTTCGCTGCGTCGTTGAGACATCATCGGATAGTTTGGTCTGGCATTACTCGCGACATAGCTTGCTGATATGGCTACGTCTGTTCTGGTGGGTGCAGGCGGTGCGGCTGCCGCAGGCGGGGCAGGCGTTTTCGGTGGAGCCGGAGCCGGAGGCGCAGGGGCTACCGACGGCGCAGGCACAGGCTTGGCAGGCGCTGTCGGGAGCGGCTCTGCCGGTTGCGGTGTGGGTACTGGCGCTGGAACTGGCACTGGCATAGCAGGTGCAGGCTCGGTTCGCGGCGTTGGGGCTGGCTCCGGGGTTGGCGGTGGCTCAGGCTTCGGCGGGGATGCTGGCCGTGGTTGCGGTGGTGGCTCGACGGGCTTTGGCGGAGGCGGTTTTGGATCTTCCGGCCCGGGTGGTGCAGGCTTGACGCGTTCGCGCCTGACCTCCGGCTGGGGGATGACCGGCGGCGGTGGCTGGATCAGCTGCACGATGACGGGCGGGGTTTCTTTTTCTTGCTTTGTCTGTGGCAGCAAAACGCTAAAAATAATGAGCGCCAGCAGGAGCACATGCAGCACCAGCGTTGCTGCTGCTGCTGCGATGGTTGAACGCCTTAAAATCATGAATCCGGCTTGCTCTGTCCGACGTGATGCACTGTTATGCCCGGTTTAACGCAGGCCGAGCACGTCTTGCATGTCGTAGAGGCCCTGCGACCGAGTCTGCAGGAAGCGCGCAGCCCGCAGGCTGCCATGTGCGTAGGTGACGCGACTCGACGATTTATGCGTGATCTCGATGCGTTCGCCTATGCCGGCAAACAGTACCGTATGGTCGCCGACGATATCGCCGCCACGGATGGTGGCAAAGCCGATCGACGAAGGGTCGCGCTCACCTGTTACACCTTCACGAGCAAAGACGCCCACTTCTTTCAGGTCACGGCCCAGCGCTGTGGCGACCACTTCGCCCATCTTGAGCGCGGTGCCGGATGGCGCATCCACTTTGTGGCGATGATGGGCTTCAATGATTTCGATATCGTAGCCATGCGCAAAACTCTTCGCCGCCATTTCAAGTAGTTTCATTGTGACGTTGACCCCCACGCTCATGTTGGGTGCAAATACGATGGCGGTCTTGCGCGCCGCGTCAGCGATGGCCGCTTTGCCAGCCTCGTCGAAGCCGGTGGTGCCAATGATCATTTTGATGCCGTGCTCGGCACAATAGGCCAGATGCCGCAGCGTGCCTTCGGGACGGGTGAAATCGATCAGGAAGTCGGCCTGCGCCAGGCCTTGCGCCAAATTTGATTCAATCATCACGCCTGCAGGCTGACCAAGAAACGCTGCGGCATCCGTGCCGGTCGCGGTAGCGCCAGCAACATCGAGGGCGCCGCAAAGGTGCGCGTCAGGTGCGTCGGTAATGGCTTCGATCAGCATGCGGCCCATGCGGCCGGATGCGCCTGCTACGGCAATCTTCATTGTTGTCATTGGTACGCGGTAAAACGCAAAGTAGCTGTTGGGGTCAGATAAGGGCCAGATTATTTTTTTGGTGCGGCAATGCGCAGCAGGTAGTCTTGTTCTACAGGCAAATCACCGCCTTCGAAACGGGCAACGCGGTTGTTTTCAAAAAAAACTACGACATGGCTGCTGGTGATTTCGCCGTTGCCTTTTTGCAGACGGAAGGGATAATCCCAGCGATTCTCGTGGAACATATCCATTAACAGGGGCGTACCGAGTACAAAGCGAACCTGATCAGGTGTCATGCCCACGCGCAGTTGGGCGACCATTTCCTGAGAGATGAAATTGCCTTGCTGGACATCGGGGCGGTAGGGCGAAAATACGCCAAACAGGCGCGGCTGGCGTTTGATCTGCAGGTCGCCGGCTTGTGTGATGGCGGCGGACGGCGAAGCCGATGCAAGGGGTTTGCGCGACGCACATCCGCTAACAAGGACGCTGGCGGTCACGACCGCGACAGCGACGCCAAGGGCGGTGCGTCTGGTTGGGGAAAACAGCAGGATCATAATTGGAACAAGGCTTAGAAAAAGACAGAATTGAGTGAGCTGGCTAAACGCTATATGATAAAGCAGATCACATTCACCCAGACAAAATCATGCAGAACAATCCCTCCGAGCTGAAAGCAAGTGGTCTTAAAGCGACCTTACCCCGATTGAAAATCCTGGAGATTTTTCAGAATAGTGCGGTACGCCACTTGTCAGCGGAAGATGTATACAAGCTCCTGCTTGCCGAAAATCTCGATGTCGGTTTGGCAACGGTATATCGGGTACTGACGCAATTCGAGCAAGCTGGCCTGCTTAGTCGTAATCATTTTGAAACTGGCAAAGCCGTCTTTGAACTTAACCAGGGCTCGCATCATGATCATCTGGTGTGCCTTGATTGCGGTCGGGTCGAAGAGTTTTACGACGATGAAATCGAAAAGCGCCAGCATCAGGTTGCCCTGGCGCGCGGGTTTTCACTCGCTGAACATGCTTTGGCTTTGTACGGACACTGCACCAAGGAAAACTGTCCGCATCGCGGTAGCTGAGCGCGTCGCCGCGTTGCGCTTTGCCCTACCGATGCGGCTCCGAATGAGACAGCGCGTTGGATAGTAAGCGCGCCGTAATATCGACGATCGGTATGACGCGCTCATAGGCCATGCGAGTTGGTCCGATCACGCCAAGCGTGCCCACAATTTTGCCGTTGACTTCATAGGGTGCGGTTACCACGCTCATGTCCTCCACCGGCAAGAGGTGTGATTCGCCGCCGATAAAAATCTGTACGCCGGTTGCCTTGCTGGATATGTCGAGCAGTTGCATTAACCCGCTTTTTTGCTCAAAAATATCAAACAGCTTGCGCAGGGACGTCATGTTCGACGACAAGTCGCTCACTGACAGCAGATTGCGCTCGCCAGAAATCACCACATCATCACTGTCATCCGTCATGGCCTGACTGCCCGCCTCGACGGCTGTTTGCATGAGTTGGGTCATGTTGTTTTGCAGTTCGCGTAATTCGTCCTTGAGTTTGATGCGGACCGCATCAAACGACAGACCAGCGTAATGCAGGTTAATGTAGTTCGCCGCCTGCACCAGTTGCGCAGGCGTGTAATCGCTGTCGGTGAGCAGCAGCCGGTTTTGTACTTCGCCCGATGGCGCGACGATCACCAGCAGAATGCGTTTTTCGGATAGCCGCAGAAATTCAATTTGCGAAAACGCCATCTCGCGTCGCGGAGTGAGCACCACACCGGCGAACTGTGACAAAGAAGACAGTACCTGGGCTGCGCTGGAAATGATTTTTTGATGCGAGCCTGAATGGTTGACCTGCATGCGGGATTCCACAGCAGTCTGGTCTATCGTTTGCACTGTCAAGAGGCTGTCCACGAAAAGCCGGTAGCCACGTGCCGTAGGCACGCGTCCGGCTGAAGTATGGGGACTTGCGACAAAGCCCATTTCTTCCAGATCGGACATGATGTTGCGGATGGTGGCCGGAGACAGATCCAATCCGGAAATCCTGGACAGCGCGCGCGAACCCACCGGCTGGCCGTCGGCAATATAGCGTTCGACCAGAGCCTTGAGTAGCGTTTGTGCGCGAATATCGAGTTGCATGTGTCCTATTCTAACGAGCGACCGCAGGCTGCGCCAGCAACTTCAGCCAGACTTGCTGTCGGTGACACCATCGTTGTGTGCAAGCAGCCAGTTTTCGAGTTCGTGCAAAGATTGGCAACTGGCATCTGGCCGGATATGGGCATGGGTAGTTTTTGGCGGTGACCCGGTGCGGTTTATCCAGATGCCGTGCAGGCCTGCATGCTGTGCGCCTTCGACATCTAGTGCTAAATCGTCACCAACATAAGCCACTTGCGCCGGCGTCAGACCCAGCGCCTGGCAAGCTGCATGAAAAATCGCCGGATCAGGTTTAGCGCACCCCATCTGGTGCGCAGCAAGTGACACGTCAAAATGATGCGCCAGTCCGATGGCCTGCAGGTCGGCGCCGCCATTGGTCAATGAGCCCAGGCGCACGCGGCGTACGAGTCGCGGCAGACAGGTCGTCACATCCTCAAAGGGCGTCACCTGATTACGGGCTTGGGCAAACACGGCCATTGCCTGCTCAATTTTCGCGCAGTCTTCTCCGCATACCGTAAAGGCTTCGTAAAGCGCGGCATGCCGCAGCGCGGTCAGGTCATAGAGGTACCGCGGATTAGTTGTCATCAGTGCGCCGCGCCGCTCCCGCAAGGCGGCAATCGAGAAGCGCGCCGGCACAGCGGGCGCATGCAGGCGCAGCCAGTCAAAGAGCACAGTTTCTGCACGCACAATAACCGGCACAATGGGCCAGAGCGTATCATCCAGATCAAACAGAACGGCGCGTATTGCCGGTGTGGCGGGATTTTTTTTGCCTTCGGGCGGGTTCATCATGGCAGTTTCAAACATTTCATCAGGCACGGCAATTATGTTCTAATCTCGGGCATGTCGCTTCCCACACCCTCGGTCTCTGCCAGTCGTTTCAAAACCATTGCCATTATCGGCAAGCACGGCGCGCCTGGTACGGGTGCTTGCCTGCGTGAACTGGCTGATTTTTTGCGCGATGGCGGCTACCAGGTTGTGTTCGACACTGAGACGGCGCGAGACCTTGGCCAGGCGGGTGTCGTGTCGATGACGCCAGCCGAAATTGGTCAGCATGCAGACCTTGCCATCGTCGTTGGTGGCGATGGTACGGTGCTCGGGATTGCGCGCCAGCTCGCGCCTTTTGATGTGCCCCTGATTGGGGTGAACCAGGGGCGGCTGGGATTTATGGCTGACATACCGTACGAGCGCATGTTGCCGCTGCTAGGCGACATGCTGGAGGGCAAGGTCGAGTCCGAGCGGCGGTCTTTGCTGGAAGGTTTCGTTTCCCGGCAAGGCGAAAGCATTTTTCATGAGCTGGCCTTCAACGATGTGGTGGTCGCGCGCGGCGTCGGTGCTGGCATGGTGGAATTGCGGGTCGAGGTTGATGGTCATTTTATGTACAACCAGCGCTCCGATGGCCTCATTATCTCAACCCCCACCGGCTCCACTGCGTATGCCTTATCGGCAGGCGGGCCTATTTTGCACCCCGGGGTGGGCGGCATCGTTCTGGTGCCGATTGCGCCGCATGCCCTCTCCAATCGTCCCATCGTGCTCTCGGACACTTGCTCAATTGTGGTCGAGCTTGCCAGCGGTCGTGACTGCAGCGTCAACTTTGACATGCAGTCCCTGACCAGTCTGCACCAGAATGACCGCATCGTGGTCAAGCGCTCGGCGCACACCATCACCTTCTTACATCCTATGGGCTGGAGCTATTACGATACCCTGCGCGAGAAGCTGCACTGGAACGAATATCCCTCTGCACTTGGTCAGTTAAAATAGGAGAGTCTGTGCTTTGCGCAAACCGGCGCACGCTGCCGGTTTGGCATGCGCCTCTTGAATTGTTCGTCTTGGCCAACCGGAACTCACGACCACCATGCTGCGCACACTGTCCATTCGTGATTTTGTGATTGTCGATGCCATCGAGCTGGATCTGGCTGCCGGTTTTACGGTCTTCACTGGCGAGACGGGGGCGGGCAAATCGATCCTGATCGATGCGCTCGCGCTTGCCCTGGGTGGCCGCGCCGATGCGGGCGTGGTACGCGAAGGCGCAGGCAAAGCCGATATCACCGCCCAATTCGTGATGGACCCGGCACTGCAAGGGGCCCTCAAAGCCTGGCTGGATGATCATGCGCTCGCGCCGGATGACGATATGTTGTTGCTGCGGCGCGTGATCGATAACGCCGGTCGCTCCAAAGCATTTATTAATGGCGTGGCTAGTACCGTCACACAGTTGCGTGAACTGGGTGAGCGCATCGTCGATATTCATGGCCAGCATGCGCATCAGTCCTTGCTCAAAGCCGATGCACAATCTCACTTGCTCGATACCCACGCCAGGCTACAGGCTGATGCGGCAGCAGTCGCTGCGGCTTACCGCGAATGGCGCACCGTCACCCGCGCCCGAGAACAGTGCGAGCAAGACGCCAAAGGCATCACATTGGAGCGCGAGCGTCTGGAGTGGCAGGTGGGTGAGCTCGACCGCCTCGCCATCAAGCCGGGCGAATGGGCCGAGATTAGCAGCGAGCACAGCAGGCTGTCCCATGCCGCCAGCCTGATCGAAGGCGCACAGCACGCATTGACCGTCTTGTCTGAAGCGGACACTGGCCCGATCTTGTCCCAAATTGTCGCTCTTGAGCTGAAGCTAGGCAAGCTAGTCGATGTCGATGCGCGCTTAAAGCCGGTCACTGAGGCCATTGAGCCCGCCCGTATACAACTGCAGGAAGCGGTCTATGCGCTCAATGATTATCTTGGCCGCACAGAGCTTGATCCGGATCGTCTGCGCGAAGTCGACACCCGCATGGAGGCGATGTATTCCACCGCACGAAAATTTCATATCGCGCCCGAAGACCTGCCGCAAGAGCATGCGGCACTTACGGCCCGGTTGCAGCAATTGGCCCAGGCAGCGGATTTGGACGCTTTGCGGGGCCGGGAAGATCAGCTGAAAGACGCCTATCTGGCACTGGCGAAAAAGCTCTCGCAGGCGCGCTCGCGCGCAGCGCGCTCGCTTGGTGCCGCCGTCAGCGCGGCCATGCAAGAACTGTCGATGGCAGGGGGCAGTTTTGTGGTTGACTTGCAGCACTGCGAGCCGGCAGCCCATGGCCTGGAACAGATTGAATTTTTAGTCGCCGGTCATGCAGGCACGACAGCACGGCCCCTGGCCAAGGTGGCCTCGGGCGGTGAGTTGGCACGGATCGCGCTGGCTATTTCTGTTATTGCTTCCAGCGCTACAGCCACACCGACTTTAATCTTTGACGAAGTCGATAGCGGTATTGGCGGTGGCGTTGCCGAAGTCGTCGGTCGCCTGTGAAAAAGCTGGGGTCAGACCGGCACGTATTATGCGTGACCCACCTGCCGCAGGTGGCCAGTCAGGCGGACGGTCATTTTCAGGTCAGTAAAGCCACCCTGAATGACGGCCGGACTGTGTCGCGCATTGTGCCCCTGACAGCCCCCGCACGCATTGAAGAAATCGCCCGTATGCTGGGCGGCCTTGAAATTACCGCGACGTCCAGAAAGCATGCGCGCGAGCTGCTGGCGTCTTGACCTCCCTATCCCGCTTCAGAAAGGACCGTGTAGCAATGAGTTTTAATCCGGAACCTTCTTACCGTCATGGCACCGTCTCGCGCACTGCCGTCGTGCTGGCCAATCTCG
>Ga0105050_10010204_pt1 | contig 10329 bp, 8 predicted proteins | sample FRY01_FD_78088 | JGI IMG/M metagenome (GOLD analysis project Ga0105050, IMG submission 78088) | Freshwater microbial communities from Lake Fryxell liftoff mats and glacier meltwater in Antarctica - FRY-01 | ecosystem: Environmental > Aquatic > Freshwater > Ice > Glacier meltwater ... | reverse complement strand
CGTGCCCGCCGACCTGCTCGCCAAACTGCGCGAAGAGGTCGAGATGGCGCGCGAACTCCTTCCCGCGATGAACATCCAATCCGTGCTCGAAGGGCACATGACGCCGATCTGGTTCGGCTCCGCAATCAATTCCTTTGGGGTCAAGGAATTGATGGACGGCATCGGCACCTACGGCCCCGAACCACAGGTGCAGCGGGCCGAGCCGCGTGCGATTTCACCAGAGGAAACAACGGTTTCCGGCTTTGTGTTCAAGGTTCAGGCGAATATGGACCCCAAACACCGCGACCGCGTCGCTTTTGTCCGTCTCGCCTCCGGCCATTTCACCCGCGGCATGAAACTGCTGCATGTCCGCTCGAAAAAACCCATGGCCATCACCAACCCGGTGCTCTTCCTCGCCGCCGACCGCGAACTGGCCGAAGAGGCTTGGGCTGGCGACATCATCGGCATCCCCAACCATGGGCAGTTGCGCATCGGCGACACGCTGACCGAGGGTGAGAACATCCGTGTCACTGGCATCCCCTCCTTCGCGCCCGAACTCTTGCAAACCGTGCGCGCCGGCGACCCGATGAAGGCGAAACATCTTGAAAAAGCCCTGATGCAATTCGCCGAAGAGGGTGCGGCCAAGGTGTTCAAACCCATCCTCGGTTCCGGCTTCATCGTCGGCGTCGTAGGCCAGTTGCAATTCGAAGTGCTGGCCTCCCGGATCGAGCTTGAATACGGGCTCCCCGTGCGCTTTTCCCCCTCGCAATTCACCTCCGCCCGCTGGGTCAGCGGTGACAAGGCTTCAGTCGAGGGTTTCATCGACATCAACAAACAGCATATCGCGCGCGACAATGACGATGACGTGGTGTTCCTGACCCGGCTGCAATGGGACATCGACCGCGTCGGGCGCGATCACCCCGGCGTAAAACTGACCGCGACCAAGGAAATGATGGTGTGACCCTGCAAAACCGCGTCTCGCCCTTGTCCGAGATCGCGGCAAATGGCGAACGCGGGCTGTTGATGGGCAATCGCGGCATCCTGCATGACGCGCATCAAAGGCTGGGCCGCGCCCGCTGGCGTCACAAGAACTGGGTCTGCTGCCTGCTGTCCTTCAAGAACCGGCACCGGCGCGTCATGACCCCCAACCACTACACCGAGCTTTTCTTTCTGGACGAGGCCGTAGCCCTCGCCGCCGGTCACCGCCCCTGCGCCGAATGTCGACGCGCCGATTATCTGACCTATCAGCATGCATGGCAAACCGCGACCGGCAGCAGCGCCAATGCCAGATCGCTCGACGCGGCACTCCACCTCGCCCGCATCGACGGCCATGGCCAGAAACACCACAGTGCCAGCGCAGAGTCTCTGCCCGACGGCACCTTCATCCTGATCGATCAGTCCGCCCATTTGCTGGCCGGGGACCAGGCGCACCCCTACGCCCCCGGCGGCTACACCGCATCAATTCCGCGTCCGCAGGGCATTGTCAGCGTGGTGACACCCGCGCCATCGGTCGCTGCGATGGCCGCGGGCTATCGCCCGCAGCTTCACCCCAGTGCGCGGCTCAGTTCAGCTTTGCATCCAGCGTAATTTCCGCCGCCGCCAGCAGACGGGAAATCGGACAATTCGCCTTGGCATCGCCCGCCGCCTTTTCGAAGGCCGCCTTGTCGGCACCTTCGATCTTGGCATGCAGGTCCAGATGGATCGTGGTCACCGTCGGCACCCCACCCGGAAAATCCAGCGTCACCGTCGCCGTCGTCGCAATCTCCTGCGCCTTCATCCCGGCCTTTTCCAACTCACCCGACAGCGCCATCGAGAAACAGGCTGCATGCGCCGCGCCGATCAGTTCCTCGGGATTGGTCCCCGCCTTACCCTCGAACCGCTTCCCGAAATCATAAGGCACATCATGGAACGCCGTGCTCTTGGTCGAAATCTTGCCTTTTCCGGTCTTGAGATCGCCGCTCCACACCGCTGATGCCGACTGTTTGCTCGCCATGGACTGTTTCCTTCATGTTGTTGGGCCGCTATGGGCTACATGCGACAAAGTGGCCCAACGCGCAGCATGGTCAAGCGAAACCGCAGGGCAACGGCACGACCCCGCCAGCCCATCGCCGGGCAAATCCCTGTCATCCTTGACCTTTGCGGTTGCCGGGCGTATGGGCTTGCCCATGTCCAACGCCCCGGCAATCCGGCCGGGCGGGCCGCTTTCATTGCGCGGCCAAGCAGCCGCATCTTTGAAAGGGCTACATGACACAGTTTACCGACCTCAACCTCGACCCCAAAGTACTTCAGGCCGTGATCGACACGGGCTATCTGACACCGACCCCGATTCAGGCGGGTGCCATACCCCCCGCACTCGAAGGGCGCGACGTGCTCGGCATCGCCCAGACCGGCACCGGCAAAACCGCGAGCTTCGTGTTGCCGATGATCACGCTGCTCGGCCGTGGCCGTGCGCGCGCACGGATGCCGCGCAGCCTCGTGCTCTGCCCGACCCGCGAACTCGCGGCGCAAGTGGCCGAAAACTTTGACACCTACGCCAAACACACCAAACTGACCAAGGCGCTGCTGATCGGCGGTGTCAGCTTCAAGGAACAGGACACGCTGATCGACCGTGGCGTTGACGTGCTCATCGCCACCCCCGGCCGCTTGCTTGACCATTTCGAGCGTGGCAAACTCCTGCTTACCGGCGTGCAGATCATGGTGGTCGACGAGGCTGACCGCATGCTCGACATGGGGTTCATCCCCGATATTGAGCGCATCTTCAACCTGACGCCCTTCACCCGGCAAACCCTGTTTTTCTCCGCCACCATGGCACCCGAGATCGAGCGGATCACCAACACTTTCCTGAGCAATCCCGCCAAGGTCGAAGTGGCCCGCGCCGCCACCACCGGCGAGAATATCACGCAGGCCGTGGTCATGTTCCGCGCCTCGCGCAAGGAAAACGAGGCCAGCGAAAAACGCGCCGTCCTGCGCGCGATCATCGACGCCGAAGGTGACGCCTGCACCAACGCGATCATCTTCTGCAACCGCAAGTCGGACGTGGACCTTGTCGCCAAGTCGCTGAAAAAGCATGGCTATAACGCCGAGCCGATCCACGGCGATCTCGACCAATCCGTGCGCACCCGCACGCTCGATGGTTTCCGTGAAGGCCGGATCAAATTCCTCTGCGCTTCCGACGTGGCCGCACGCGGGCTTGATATCCCCGCTGTCAGCCATGTGCTCAACTACGATGTGCCCAGCCATGCCGAGGATTACGTCCACCGCATCGGCCGCACCGGCCGCGCCGGGCGCAAGGGCGCAACCCTGATGATCTGCTCGCCCCGCGACGAGAAAAACCTCGATGCAATCGAGAAACTGGTGCAGAACGCGATCCCGCGCCGGGACAATCCGCTCAAGGATGCCGCACCGCAGGCCACCACATCTGAGACGCGCCCGACCGAAGACCGGCCCGCCCGCACCTCGCGCAGCCGTTCGCACCGGCCCGGCCCGCGCAGCGAAACTGCCGCTGTCGAAGCAGTGGCCGAATCTGTGGCACCCCCGGCGCCCGTCGAAGCGCCAGCCGCCACTCCCGCGCCAGAGCGCAGCCATGAGCAAAGTCACGAGCACAAGGCACATCGGCCCGAACGCAGCCCCGAACGCGAACGTAGCCCCGAGCGGAGCACTGAACGCAGCACTGAACGCAGCGCCGATCGCGGCTCCGAACGTAGCACCGAGCGGAACAACGACCGCAACAACGACCGTTCCGAGCGCAACAGTGATCGCCCCGAGCGCAACCGCCCCCGCCGCGAATACGCGGGCGAGCGTAACGGCGAGCGGATCATCGGCATGGGCGACGACACGCCCAGCTTCATCAGGAAGAGTTTTGAACAGCGGCGCGCCGGGTAATCCGGCGCCCCGGTGGCGCATCCTCTGCGCCACCCTGCTGCTCTGCACCGGGTTCGCATCCGCTGCACAGGCGCAGGCCCGCGACTGTATCGCGCGGGTCAACCATCAGGATGTGCTGATCAGCGCCGGTGTGATCCCGACCGACAGCATCGACCTTTCCCTGCGCGAACGGCTGCTCGGTTGGCCGCGCCGCACCACCAGCAGGCTTACCGGCAACGCCGCCCCCTGCGACAGCCAGACCACCATCGCCTTTCTCGCCGCCATCCTCGCCATCGACCAGACCGAGGGGCTCTGCCTTGCATGGGACGAGAACGAATCGGGCTATCTGCTGGTGCCGGGCGAGCAGAACTACCGTGGGCGCTGTCAGAAAACCGTCTGTGACCGGGTCAACATGCTGCGTGACGACGCGGTGGATACCGCCGCCGCCGTCGGTCAAATCGTCACCCAAGGGCTGACCACCGAAACCGGGCTGCGCGGGCTGGCGCATGATTCGGGCGCCTTCCTGCTCTCGGGCCGGTCAGGGCTGATGCGCGAGGCGCTCGGTCAGGGCGCCGCAGCGCTTGGCAGCGCGCTCTCCGCCCCCGCCGTGCTCACCGCCGCCGCCGTCACCGTGGTGGCGGTCGGCGGCGCGGTCTATGTCTGCACCGAATGACTGCGTAAGGTGGGTGAAACCCACCCATGCCACGCCATGCAGGGTGGGTGAAACACACGCGCACCACGCAAGAGTAAGGTGGGTTCAAACCCACCTTACCTGCCGCAGATCACCCCAGCCGCGACACCACAATCGTCACTTCCGGCTTTTTGCCGATCTCGTTCTGCGCCGATTGCCGCACGATGCGTTTCAGTTCCTTGTCGAGCTTTTCCTCATCGCGCAGCGTCTTGGCTTCGGCCCGCGCAATGAACTGTGCCAGATCAGCCTCCAGAATATCCACCAGCGCCGCGTTGGAGCGCCCGGTTTCCGGCAGCCCCATCAACTCGCACCAAGGATCGCCCAGCGGATCATCATTCTCGTCGATGATCAGCGTCACCGTGACATGGCCATTCATCGCCATGCGGATCCGGTCACGCACCACGCCATCCATCGCGCCGATCTGCACCGATCCGTCCAGATAGGTGCGGCCGGTCTCGATATATTCGGCCACCTTCAACGCATTACCCGACAGGTCGATCATCATGCCATTGACCGCGACGATCCCGGCAATCCCGCGTTCCTTGGCAATCTTCACATGCTCGCGCAGGTGACGATGCTCGCCATGCATCGGGATCAGGAATTGCGGCTTCACGATATCCGCCATCATCTCCAGATCGGGCCGGTTGGCATGGCCCGACACATGATAACGTCCGGCCTGATCATCGACGACATCCACGCCCAGTTCTGACAACTGGTTCATGATGCGGATCACGCCGCGTTCATTGCCCGGAATCGTCTTGGACGAGAACAGGAACATATCCCCTTCCTTGAGCTTCATGCCCAGATAGGGGCCCTGCGCCAGTTGGGCAGAGGCGGCACGACGCTCCCCCTGCGACCCGGTGACCAGCAAAAGCAGCTTGTTGCGTGGCATGTTCGCGGCATCTTCGGGCGGCACCGTGCGGGGAAATCCGGTCAACAGCCCCGTCTCGGTTGCTGCCTGCACCATCCGCTGCATCGCGCGGCCCAGCAGGACCACCGTCCGGCCCGCCTTCTGCGCCGCCAGCGCCAGCGTTTTCAGCCGGGCGACGTTGGAGGCAAAGGTCGTGGCCACCACCATACCCGTGGCCGAGCGGAACAGCGCCTCGACATCGGGGGCCAGGGTTGCCTCTGACCGGCCCGGATGCGGCGAGAACACGTTGGTCGAATCGCACACCAGCGCGCGCACACCGCCCGCCGCGACACTCTCCCACAGCGGCCGGTCAAACGGATCGCCCACCACCGGGGTCACATCGATCTTGAAATCGCCACTATGGATCACGCGGCCCGCAGGCGTGTCGATCACCAGCGACGAACATTCCGGGATCGAATGGCTCACCGGCAGGAAACCCACCGTAAATGGGCCAGCCGTAATCGTGGCAGGCCAGATTTCCGCTACATTCAGGGCCGATGGCGAAATGCCATGCTCATCCATCTTGTTCTTGGCGATATTGGCGGTGAACTTGCGGGCATAGACCGGGGCGCGCAGCCGGTCCCACAACAGGCCGATCGCGCCCACATGATCCTCATGGGCATGGGTGATGAAAATCGCCTCGATCTGGGCGCGGCGCGCCTCCAGCCAGGAGATATCCGGCATGATCAGGTCCACGCCCGGCGTGCCCTCCATCTCGGGAAAGGTGACGCCCAGATCGACAACGATCAGCCGCTCCTGCCCCGGTTTGCCATAGCCATAGACATAGGCGTTCATGCCGATCTCGCCCGCGCCCCCGAGCGGTAGGTAGATCAGTCTTGCGTTACTCATTCAGTTTCCTTGTTGTAGCGATGGATGACGGTCAAACCGTGCATCGTCAGATCATCCTCGATCCGGTCAAATAGCACGTCACCCTGCCCAAACAATGAGGCGAGGCCACCTGTGCCGATTACGCGCATGTCATGGCCGCGCTCGCCCTTGATCCTGTCGCATATCTCGCGGACGAGCCCGACATAACCCCAGAAAATCCCTGATTGCATACAGGCCACAGTATTCGTGCCCACCACGCGCTGCGGCTTGCTCACATCGACATGCGGCAAGGCGGCGGCGGCACTGTGCAATGCCTCCAGCGACGTATTCACCCCCGGCGCAATGATGCCTCCGACATAGGCACCATCGGTTTCAACCACGTCAAAGGTCGTCGCCGTGCCAAAATCCACCACGATCAGATCGCCACCATGCCGGTCAAAGGCCCCGGCGGTATTGACCAGCCGGTCCGGCCCCACAGCCGTGCCGATATCGACGCGCGGCGGCACCGGCAGCAGACACTCCGGCTTGCCCACCACCAGCGGGCGGCAGTTGTAGTAACGATCCGCGAGAACGCGCAGATTGAACACGACACGCGGCACGGTCGACGACACGATCACCTCGTCGATCATTGCATCCACTTGCCGCATCTGCATCAGGCCCGACAGCCAGACATAATATTCATCCGCCGTGCGCCGCCAATCCGTGGCGATGCGCCATGTAGCGCGAAATTTCGTGCCATCCCAGATCGAGAACACGGTGTTGGTATTGCCGCAATCAATCGCCAAAAGCATTGCGCATCCTCAAAAGAAAACCTCCGCCGCCGGAATGACCTTCTGCCCCTCCGGCGTGCTCAGGATCAGGTTGCCGTCCATATCCACCGTGTCAAAGATGCCGGTAAACGTCGCGCGCCCGGTTCTCGCCTTGATCGGCTCACCCAGCTTTGCGGCATGGCGCAACCAATCCTCGCGGATGCGCTGAAACCCGAACGCCTCCAGCTTGCCTTCCTGCGTGGCATAGCTTGAGGCGAGCACCGCCAGAAACTCGGCCGCTTCCACCTCCGCTCCACCCTCGCCCAGCAGGCTGACCGGGGCAAAATCCCCGCTCACGCCCTCAGGCACCCCACGCAGATTGACGCCAAACCCGACCGACAGCCAATCGACAAACGGCCCGCGCCCCGCGCTCTCCAGCAGAATACCGGCAACCTTGCCACCATTGAGCAGCACATCATTAGGCCATTTCAGCGCCAGTCGGGTGCGGTCCACATAGAATCCCAATGTCTCGAACAGGGCATTCGCCGCCAGAAACGACCGTTTCGCCGCCTCCTGTGCCGTGGCATAGGGCTTGTAGATCAGGGTCGCCGCCAGATTGCCCTCCGGCTGCAACCAGACGCGGCCACGCCTGCCCCGCGCTTCGGTCTGCTGATGCGCCATGATCCATGTCGGGCCACTCAGATCAGGGGCGCGCCGGGCCGCCTCGGCCATCGTGCTGTCAACGCTCGCAAGTACGACCCTTGCATAGCCCTCGGGCCAGGGCGGGCCGGGATCGGCCTCAGTTGACAAGCGTGGCCGCGGCTGCCGCCGCCAATGGCTCGATCCCGAACAGATTGACCACGCCCACAACCATCATCACGGCAGAGACCATCAACATCCCCCACAGCACCGGTGACATCGGCCCGTCAAGACCCTCTTCATCCTCGCCGAAATACATGTAGTAGACAATCCGCAGATAATAGAACGCGCCAATCACCGACGCGACTACACCGGCCACCGCCAACCAAGCCAACCCGCCCTCATAGGCGGCGCGCAGCACGTAGAACTTGCCAAAGAATCCCACCATCGGCGGCACACCGGCCAGACTGAACATCAACACCAGCAGCGCCAGCGCGCGCAACGGCTCGCGCTTGGAATACATCTTCAGCGCCGAAATCTCGACCACCGGACGACCATCCTTTTCCATGGCAAGGATAAAGGCAAAAGTGCCGATATTCATCACCACATAGATCGCCATATAGATCAACATCGACTGCACGCCAAAGGCGGTCCCGGCGGCAAGTCCCATCAGCGCAAAACCCATATGCGCTATGGATGAATAGGCCATCAGCCGCTTGATATTGGTCTGCCCGATCGCGGCAATCCCGCCCAGAAACATTGACACGACCGAAAGGAACGCCACGATCTGCTGCCATTCGCCGACAATGCCGCCAAAGGCATCATGCACCACGCGGGCAAACAGGACCATGCCCGCCACCTTGGGGGCCGTGGCAAAGAACGCCGTCACCGGCGTCGGCGCACCTTCATAGACATCGGGCGTCCACATATGGAACGGGGCCGCCGATACCTTGAACGCAAAACCCGCAATCAGGAACACGAGGCCAAAGAGCAGGCCCAGCGACACACCGCCCTCCGCCGCCGCGATGATCCCGCTGAACAGCGTGGTCCCGGCAAACCCATAGGTCAGCGAGGCCCCGTAAAGCAGAAGACCCGAGGATAGCGCGCCCAGCACAAAATACTTCAGGCCCGCTTCCGTCGATTTCGCAGAATCCCGGCGCAGCGCCGCCACGACATATAGCGCCAGCGATTGCAGCTCCAACCCCATGTAAAGCACCATGAGATCACCGGCCGAGACCATCACCATCATGCCAACCGTCGCCAGCGCGATCAGCACCGGATATTCAAACCGCAGCAGTCCCCGGCGCGACATGTATTCCTGGCTCATCACCAGCACCGCCGCCGCCGACAGCAAGATCGTGACCTTGGCAAAGCGGGCAAAGCGGTCATCGACAAAGCCGCCTTCAAAGGCCACCTTGGTCCCCGTGCTCGTCCCGACCCAGACCGCAAGGATGACCAGCACCGCCCCGGTGATCCAGACGAGCAGCGGCGCCGAGCGGTCCTTGCTGGTATAAACCGCCACCAGAAGCGCGATGATCGCATAGGCTGCGAGGACGATCTCGGGCAGCACGACGCGTAGATCAGCGGAAATCATGCCATTCGCTCCTTAATTCGCAACCAGCGCAGCCGAAGCGGCATGCGTGGCCTGCGCCGTTCCGACCTGCGCAACCAGCGCGTCCACGGTCGGGTTCATCATGTCGGTCAGCAGGGCGGGATAAATGCCCAGCAGCAGCGTGGTGACCACCAGCGGCACCAGAATAGCCACCTCGCGACGGTTCATGTCGGTGATGGATTTCAGCGACTCGCGCACCAGATCACCAAAAATCAGTCGGCGATACAGCCACAGCGCATAGGCCGGTGACAAGACCACCCCGGTGGCGGCAACCGCCCCCACCCAGGTATCAACCCGGAACGCGCCCATCATCGCCAGAAACTCGCCGATAAACCCGGATGTCCCCGGCAGACCGACGTTCGCCATGGTGAAATACATAAAGAACAGCGCGTAAAGCGGCATGCGCACCACCAACCCGCCATAGGCCGCAATCTCGCGGGTATGCATCCGGTCATAGATCACCCCGACGCAGAAAAATAGCGCGCAGGAAATCAACCCATGCGAGATCATCTGGAACATCGCGCCTTCGATGCCCTGCTCGTTGACCGCAAAGATGCCCATGGTGACAAAGCCCATATGCGCCACGGACCAATACGCGATCAGCTTTTTCATGTCCTCCTGCGCCAGTGCCACGAAACTTGTGTAAACGATGGCAATGACACTCAGCCACAGCATCATCGGGCCCCAGATCTCGGTCGCAATCGGAAACATCGGCAGGTTGAAGCGCAAGAACCCATAACCGCCCATCTTCAGCAGCACCGCCGCCAGCACCATCGACCCCGCCGTCGGGGCCTGCACATGCGCGTCAGGCAACCATGTATGCACCGGCCACATCGGCATCTTCACCGCGAAAGAGGCAAAGAACGCGAGGAAAAGCAGGGTCTGCACCCCGCCCACGATATTCATCCCCAGCAGCGGGAACCCCTCGGCGCTAAAATCATAGGTCATCAGCGTCGGGATATCGGTCGTGCCGGCAATACTGAACATCGCGACCATGGCCACCAGCATCAGCACCGAGCCAAGGAAGGTATAAAGAAAGAATTTGAAGCTGGCATAGATG
>Ga0105050_10010203_pt1 | contig 10329 bp, 4 predicted proteins | sample FRY01_FD_78088 | JGI IMG/M metagenome (GOLD analysis project Ga0105050, IMG submission 78088) | Freshwater microbial communities from Lake Fryxell liftoff mats and glacier meltwater in Antarctica - FRY-01 | ecosystem: Environmental > Aquatic > Freshwater > Ice > Glacier meltwater ... | reverse complement strand
GCAAGCCTTTGATAATGAGTCGCTTTTTCCAAAATCGAGTGGCAGGTGGATTCCGCCTGGATTCCCCGGTGAAAGTGCCTGTCGCTAGCGAAATGCCGCGCTGCGCCCCCCCGTATACGAATACGGCCCGGGAGGAACCATGCCAGGGGGGGGACTAACGCCTCTGACCCTCAAGCGGGTAGCCCCGCCAAGGGCCGGTCAATTCTGCACAGCTCAAGACCGTTGGTCAGCAATGGATCAAGCAAGCGCCTTGCCCAAAAGCTTCTCGAGATACGCGGGACCGCCATCGTCAAGGAACAGCACGTTGCGGTCTTCGAGGTCCGATTTCGTAGTCGATCCCATCAGATTGAGCAGGTCATTGAACGTTGTAAGGGACAGGATAAATGCGCTCAGGCTGATCGTCCGGTCCTCAAGTTGCGCCTCGATCTGCTTTACTTCCCGGTACAGGCCGAACTTCGGGTCCGAGATGTTCATGTTTCGGATCCCTTTCGGGTCAATAAATGACAACCACTGTTTGCCGGTTTTGTCGTCAACAAGCCAGAGGAGGAAGTCTGGATAGAAGTTACCAGCCAAAGCGAAGCCTAGGCCTTTTGCTCGGTTGTCCGCATTGCGCAGCAGATACAAGCTGAGGCCCTGTAGTTTTTCTTTGCCTGCCGCAGACTCGTAGAATGCCATGACGTCTTGTACGAACGTGACCTCACTCGGTTCCCCAATAGCAAGTGGCCGCATCTTCAGGGGAACAACGGCATCTTTCACTGGTGACAGCAGCGGATAGTAAAGATGTTGACCGAAGCTGATCGCAACCATGTGCGGAGCGTTCCAAGTGCTTGCCGCGCCGAGCTTTCCAGACGCGACGAGGGCGCTCAAAGCTTCAAGCTTCGCCTTGTACTCGAGGCCGACATCGGAATTTTCGATTTCGAACTGGTACAGCTTGATGATCGATCCGGAATCCTCTGTGACTGGTGTGACGTCGTAGAACTTCCCTTCATATGCAGCTTTTAGCCCCTGATAGAAACGGTCCGTATAATCGATGAGCAGCTGCAACATCACTTCTTGCTGGCGTAGGACATCAGCGAAGCCTCTCACTTCCAGTTCGGCCTGAGGGACCAGGAGCGTGTACCAGCTGCCATCGACGAGGCAAAATTTGGCCAGACGCTCGCGGTCCACTTGGAGATTGCTCCAGCTCTTCAACAGCTTGTATTCTTGCACAGCATTGAAAATCGCATCCCAGTCGAAGCACGCGATGGCCTCTTTGCTGAGCTTGCCGCGGTTGCGTTTATCAGGCGCGTTCGTTGCTGTAGTCGCGGTGGTCGTGATCGCTTCCACGCGGGGATAGAGGTCGAGCATGACATGCGGCAGCTTGATCTTGCCAGCGAACTCTGCTGGAATCTCATATAGAGATGGAAAATGGATGCGCTTGAAGCCCTTGATCTGGTTGTCCTTGTAGCCGTCCTTGAGCTTCAGGGTCTTCAACCGCGTACCTGCTGGTAGGTTCGTTCTAGTTGGAAAATCCAGCTGGATAATCTCATCGCTTGGCGTGATGCCCTCTTCCCTCAGATAGTCCTTGAAGGTGGCCATGTAATTCGCCCGGACGCCGAAGATGTTCAGCGTTTCCAAACGTTCCATGTGGGTTCCTTTGGGCCGTTCTGTGGGGAGCGACCGCTTCAGCGACATGCCGCGTCCCTTCAAGCGAACGCCGCGGCCGAAAAGCTGGATGATCTGTGATCCTTCGCCTTGTCCCATGTTCAGAAGGCCCATGGTTGACACTCGCCAGCTTGACCATCCCTCGGTGAATTTTCGCGATCCGATCAGAACGTTCAGTTTGCTGTCCTTCTGATTGATCGTGCCAAACAGGCCACTGCCGAAATCGTCAGCTTCGGTGTCGAAGTCGCCGATGTCTTCCGCGTTCTTGAAAAACCCGGAATCGTCGCCGATGTTGATAAGTCCGAAGGGATCGAACGATCCGACCCGCAGGGCCAGTTCGCCCTTGCTGTTGCGCAGGTTCACAAGCTTCAGCCGCTGCCGCGCATCGGCGTTGAACAGTCTTTTCAGGATATCGTCATAGATCGCAGCACCATCGCGCTGCATGAGGGGCATGAAGCGGCCCGCGAAAACGTCGTTGCCCCTCGGGTCCAGTAGCCGGGCCTTGTCGGCCACAAGGTCGGCGATCCAAGCTGTGGCTTCGTTGGGATGGTTCAGGAACCAGGCGAGGAACCTGATGACTTCGAGGATATCGCTGTCCTCGCCCGCAACCGTATTGCCCACAAACACCCACAGGGGCTTCTCGATGTTGAACTCCCTGATCTTGTCGCGGTGCGTGTCCCAGAGCCAGAGCTGCTGATAGAAACTGAGCAGGCAGGCCGTGAAATAAAGGCTGCCATGCTTGTCATAGCCATCGTCGTCCAAGTTCAGGATCAGGGATTCCTTGCCGTACCCGTCGGCGTAGAAATACTTATAGCTGTAATCGATCAGCACTGCCTTGGCGTAGGCCTCGCGGATGCCGTCGATCCGGGCGCGGGCGCGATCTTCGGTCGTCAGTTGCAACTGCGCGCGCTCTGTATCGTTTAGCTGCCTCAGCGTCTTGTCGAACAGTCGCTTTGCCTTGGCCTTCAGGATATCTTCCTCTGCCTTGGCGACGGTCGATCCCTTAGCGACCGACTGGCTGAACGTCGCGCTGTATTCGAATGCAAAGCCTCCCTTGACCAGCGCCGCACGACGCGCCATCCACACGCCGCCCGCGCTGCCAGTGCCGCGGTGGCCCTCGTCGACCAGCACAAGGTTGTTGCCCTCGAAGGCGCCGGTGGCGACGGTCTTGTCGCCCATCTCGTCAGCCAGTTTTGTGACCTCAATCACATCCACCCAGCCCTTGAACAGCGATCCCGTCTGGTTCTTGTCGAAGACATGGGCGTTGAGGCTGGACTCGCGGAATTCCTCCAGATGCTGGCGCGACAGGCCCTCGTTCGGGGTCAGCAGGATGATCCGGTCGGGAAATAGGTTGCCGTTGCCTGCTTGGAAGTAGTGCAGGTATTGCAGGATATTCACATGCAGCAGCAAGGTTTTGCCGCTGCCTGTTGCGTTCCAGAATGCCAGTTTATTTAGGTCGTCGGCGGAGTAGTCTTTGAACGCTTCGGCACCGTCCTCTTTCTGATACTCTGCCATCTGGGCGTTCAGCCCGTCCAGCAGCGCTTGCCGCCGGTTGAAATACCAGTCGAGGTAGATTTCGGTGAACAGCAACGACAGGTACTGAAAATACTTCATCGTCAGGATTTCGCCCGTCACTGCATTGCGGCGATGGGTGATCTTTTGCCAATGGGCGACGATGTTCAGGTCAAAGCGGCGCAGCTCGGCCTCGGTGATGCGGTCCATATTGAACAGGTTGCGTGTCAGCTCGTGGAAAAACCTTGTCTGGCCGTCGTCGTCGATGCCCTCGAACCGGTCATCGCCCAGCCGCGCCTTCAGCGTCATCAGGCCGTCGCCGTGGAAATGGCTCAGCATCCAGCGGTTCAGCACCAACTCCTGATGAAATGTGCGCTTCTTCTTCGGGGTGCGCGCCATCAGACGTCATCCACGTTGAACATCGCGTCCAGGAAGGCGGGTTCGATCTGGCGCAGCATCAGCTTTTTCACCAAGCTGCCCTCCGCCTCGGACGTTTCCACCACCGAGGGGATGTTGTGATCGCCGTTGATGTAGACCACGTCGTATTCGCTGTCGGCCGGGTTGATCGCCAGCTTGTCGCATAGTCGCGTCAGCTCTTCATACCCGATCTTTTCGCAGTCGCGCCACAGGATCAGGGTCTTTTCACCCGATGGCAGGGTGCCTTCGACAATGACAAAGCCCTGCTTGAGTTGAATGTCGATGTGGCGAACCGTCAGGCCGATCAGGTAGTTGAAGGTTTCAACTAGATCGACCTTGCGTTCTTCCCAGGCCCCGGCGCTGTCGACCGCGATCCGCAGGGAGTAATCAAAGGGTTTCTGGAAATCCTTGACCGATAACAACGAGCCCCGTGCCTCTACGTCCAGCATGTAGCGCATCAGGTAATCATCGCGCGCCTCGGCGCTGAACCCGTCGAGCAGGGTGGCCTGCGCATCGGTGCGGCGCAGGTCGAGGTTGTTCAGCGTGTCCTCATAGCTTTCGATTTTAAGGACCTTGAAGGCATGGCTGATACCAGTTTTAGGGGCGGTGGGTTTGCCTGAGCGCCAGTCAGAGGAATAGGCTATTTTTTGCATCCGAGGTTTTATGACTGTTCCGAAGTAGCTCCCTTGTTCCACAAGAATATACTTGCGTTTTCCTTGGTCTTCTCGGTTCAGTTCAATTACCGCATGTCCAGTTGTTCCGGATCCGGCGAAAAAATCGAGGCATATCGATTCTTCCCATACAGCACCGCAAGCGCGCAGTGCGTCCATCACAAATCCTTTAGTTTTCGGATAGTCAAATCCGTTATTGGGGACGATATCAGCCAATTCAGCTTTGCCAAAGTTGGAGGAAGCATATTCTGGTTTGTCCCACCAAGTGGTGGGCGCAGCTTCGTCGTCCATGCGGGTCTTGAAGTCGATGTTCATCACGCCGGAAGAGTCACGACGAGCGCGATATTCGCCATACTCTTTTCGGAAGCGTTCGTGGCCTCTTTGCCACCGCTTCTCAATCGTTCTCCCACCATCTAATTTGGTGGGATATACCTCCTCAGCGTTGGAGGGGAGTTCTTCAAGGACATCATACGCGTTTTCCGCCTCGTTCCAGAGAAGTTTTGGGACATATACTTGCCCGTCTTCCAATACCCAGACCGGATAGTAGGACTTTGGGCGGTCCGTTCTTAGGTCAGCATTTCCTGCTCGGACGAAGTTCATCCATGCGTAGTGGCCCTGCTCATCAATAAGAGGATATCTTTCAGCCTTCTTTTGGCTGAACCCAATTGATGAAGGTTGGGCCGAGTCTGTGCGACCGTAGAAGACGGCATATTCGTGAACCGGTGAGAATTTACCCGATGCTTTTCTGCTTTGAGGGTTTGCTCGAATGATCGCGATACCAATCTGCTTGGTGTAGGATTGCGAGAAAACTTCGCGCATCCCAGTCACCTCAGTATCGTCAATTGATCCGCAAATGATGGCATCAGATTTCGCCAGCGCGGATGATGACTTCACTGACTGGTCAATTAGTGTGAGCCAAGATGAGTCCTTATAGCCGTTCTTATAGGCAATTGCAGAGGCATCGGTATTGTAGGGAGGGTCTATATAGACGCACCCAACGCTGCTAAATTTGGACGCATTTAACAATGTCAGCGCCTGAAAATTGTCGCCATGCACCAACAGCCCATCCATGCTGGCATCAAGATCAGGGATTGCCTGCAAAAGATCAGCGCGAAATGCCGCATCGAATAGCGCAGTGTCCACCATCAGATAGGACTGCGCCTTCAAATCGTCGAGCGTGCCGGGTGTTGCGCTGTCGCGCATTCCCAGCCTCTGCCACTGCGCCCACTGGACCGGGTTCGCCGCGATGACGGGGTATAGCGCTTGCGGCACCCGGTCCAGAGTCACGCAATATTGCGCCAACACCACGAACTTCTTCTTCAGCCACAGCTTTTTCTGGAAATCCTCAATGCTGGCCAGAAAGGTGGTCAGGTCCAGCGCAATGGCGCGCAAGCACTGGATCATCCGCAGGTTTTTCTCGATGGCGGCAAAAGTCCCGGCCTCTTGCACGTCATCTAGGTTCATCACCTCGTTCTTTATGTAGAAATCGATTTCCCGCCGCAGGAAGCCGCCGAGATCTTTGTGGATGAAGTAATCGGCGGTGTTCTTTTGGGTGTAGGTCGTCAGGTTCTTTTCCAAAAGCGTGCGCTTTGGATTTTTTTCTGTTGGTGCGCGATTGGTCAATGCCAGCCATCGCGCTTTGACCGCTTCGTCACCCAGGATCGCCTCGACCGCCTTGTCGACCAGTGCTTCTTGCTTGGTGCCCTTGGGCTGGGCGGCAAAGTCGAACCGGATCACCAGCGCGCCGTCTTCCTCCGCCACGGGGTGGATGGTTTCCTCATAGGTCTCGCCATCCTCATCCGTCCGGGTGACGGTGCGGGCGGCGGCCAGTACAAAGCGGCGTTCCTTGTCGTTGTCCTTGCGATTGTCCTTGGCCGTGTCTGCGGCAACGAGGCGGAAATGGACCACGCGGTCGTCATCGAGCTTGAAGCTGAAGTTGGAAAAGGACTCGCCCGATTTGGTGTAATACTGATCGCGATTGGCCCAATGCAGCACCACCTCTTCCCCGGAATAGGGGATGGCGTAGGTGTCGCCCTTGTAGCGGCGCTGGCTGATGAAATCGCCCTTGTCGTAGTAGCGCGAGAAGAAGGTCAGCAGGTGCGAAAAGACCTGGTTCTCATGTTCGGACGCGCCGGTGCTGGCGGCGGCAAGTTCTTTCTGAAGGCTTAGAACCTTCGGAGCCTCGTCGGGATTGTAACCGGCGGCTTCAGCGGACTCGCGCGCATTGGCGATGGCAGCTTTCAGCGTCTCGGTGTTGGCCGCAGCCCCGGCAGCCAGCGCCTCGGCCACCCGCGCTTTCAGGCGCTTGGACAGGTAATCCTCGATCTCGCCCGCGCGTGCGTTCAGGATGCGGTAGACGCCAAAATCAAGGTCAGGCCGGTCGATCTGGAAGATTTCGCGCAGCTTGGCAACGAGGGCGTCAAAATTGCTCATTATTCTTATTTTCCTTGATGTTAATGGCCACGTTTACACGACCGACCAGCGAATCGTAAACAGCGTTTCAATCGAATGGCCACGGGTCAGGCGTTTTTGCAGGTTGACGATCAGCTCGTCCCGCTTTTCGGCCACCTCGTCCTCCTGGTTGAAGATTTCTTGCCGCTGCTTGCGCTGGCGGCGTTCCAGTTCCTGCAGCTTGGTCTGAATGGCAGCTTCTTCCTCGAGCGTGGCCGCCGCCCGTGCCTCGCGCCGAACGCCTTTGATCTGCTCTTTGGTGTCCTTCAGCGCCTTCTCGGCCGCGTAAATCTTATCCTCGGCCCAGCGCTCCAGCCGTTCACGGGCCGAGGCGAAGTGCTTGTTGTTGGCATCGAGTGACCGGTTCAGCGTGGCTTTGGCGTGCAGTTCTGCCTCTGCTTGAAGGCGGTCGGCGACAGTTCTGGCTGGCGTTTCGATAGGAAGAACGTCTGCGCCCACCGCGAACAGCTTGACGCAAGCCTCGTGGTCGATGGAGCGGCCGTTGTCGTCGATGCCGGAGAACAGCAGGTATTCCTCGGTTTCGAAGGTCGTCACCGTCAGCTTGCGCAGCGTCAGCCAACCGCGCCGCCCCTTCAGCGTCTCGACAATCGCCACACGCGTCGGGTGATTGGTCACATCGAAGTGCAGCTCTGCGACCGGCGTATCCGCATCCTTGGCCGTCCCGATCACATGCTCCCCGAGGGGATGCGAGAGGCGATAGAGAAAATATCCATGTTCGTTCGTGGCGCGATCTGCTGCCGACTGCCGCGAGATCAGGTGGTAGCGCCCGGGCCGGAGGTCGGGCGCGGGTGGGGCGAGAAGGTCGAACGCCAGATTCGCTTCATCAAACTTCGCGCGGTCGGAAAGGATGGCGCCGGTCAGATCCCAGAACTTCCGACCGACACGGTCTAGCTGTTCCCGGGCATTGGCCAGCCGCAGCTTCAGCCGGGCGTGAACATCCTCGTCGAAGTTTTCGAGCAGCGCCCGTCTGGTGTCCTCCATCCGGCTACGGATTTGTTCTTCCAGTTGTGCTTGCAGCTCGTCAAAGGCAGCAGCGATAGCCTCGGGTGTGCGGCAGTCCTGGTAAATTGCGAGGATGCGCTTTTCAAAGTCGACGCCAGACTCAATCGTCCCGAGCACCTCATCAGACGCCCCGAAAACGCCGTCGAACAGATTAAACTTCTCTGTCAGAAGTGCATGGACTCGCTTGTCGGCGTCATTCCGTTCGTTCAGGAAATTTACGACGATGACGTCGTGTGTCTGTCCGTAGCGATGGCAGCGGCCAATGCGCTGCTCAATCCGTTGGGGGTTCCAAGGAAGGTCATAATTGATCACCTGAGAGCAAAACTGAAGGTTCACACCCTCGGCCGCTGCCTCGGTCGCTATCATGATCGGCGCATGGTTGCGGAACTCATCGATGAGCGCGGCGCGCACATCGATTGCTCGCGAACCAGTGATCTGTTCCCGGTTCGTGGGATCAGCAGCCCAGCGCTCATAGATGGCCTGCGCTTTGCGGTCGGAGTTTGTCCCACTGAAAGTCACGACTTGGCCCTCGTAGCCATTCCTTTCCAAGAAATCGCGCAGGTAGTCCTGCGTGCGCCGAGACTCAGTAAAGATCAAAGCCTTGCGATGCGCACCCATGCGATGTTGTTCCGAGAAGCCGATTTCAAGTGCCGTTAGCAGTGCCTTCGACTTGGTGTCCGTATGGATGGAGCGCGCCAACTGGATCAAAACCGAAATGTCATCGATTTCCCGCCGAAGCTTCACGTAATCAATCGTGTCTGGGCTGACCTCGAGCGTTTCATCTTGGTCGTCCCATTCTTCAAGGATTTCCTCTTCAAGCTCATTTTCGAAGGAGATGACTTCCGCCAGGTCGCCCTTGACAGGCTCGCCTTTCCGAAGGGTCTCCAGACGAGCGCGCAAGGTTTCCAGGGTTCCAGTGATCGCCTGAGTGGATGAAGCCAGCAACTTTCGTAGGATCAGGACGGTCAGATGGCGCTGCTGGGAGGGAATGGCATAGGTGTCCTCCCTTTGCAGAAAACGTGTAATTCCGTCATACAGCGCCTGTTCATTCTCTGCCGGAAAGAATGGCTGTGTCATGGCGCGCCGCTGGGTGTATTTGACATATTCGAGCACCTGCTTTCGAAGCGTCCGCTTGCAGAAATCCGCCAACCGGGCCCTTAGTTCAGGAAGATCGCCTCCTGCATTCACGTACTTCGACCGAAAACTGTTCGCGTCCCCAAAAATGTTGGGATCAATGAAGTTTGTCAGCCCAAAAATCTCCATCAGGCTGTTTTGAAGTGGTGTTGCAGTAAGCAGGAGTTTCTTTCGACCATTAACGGCCCGCTGCAAAGCCTGACCTATACGGTTGCTTGGGCGATAGGCGTTCCGAAGCTTGTGCGCTTCATCGATCACGACGAGGTCCCATTCCACTTGGCGCAACTCATCCTGAAGCTTGGCCGCATAGTGATAGGAAAGAATTACGATACGCTTCTGCGACAACGGGAAGGGAATGCCTTCAGCTTTCATTTGGCGATAGGTTCGCGCGTCAATTACGACCGCTGGGAGATTAAATTTATTTGTCAGTTCCGCAGCCCATTGCTGGCGGATCGCAGCAGGGCAGATGATGATAAGCTTTCGTTTCCGCTCAGCCCACTTCTGACAAAGGACGATCCCGGCCTCAATGGTTTTGCCCAAACCAACCTCATCCGCAAGGATGGCGCCCTCGGCAAGTGGTGATTGAAGTGCGAACATAGCGGCTTCAATTTGATGTGGGTTAAGGTCCACCGATGCATCGAACAACGACATCGATAGCTGATCCTCCGAGCCGGGGGGTGCCAGCTTCGTCAAATCATGGGCAGTGTATTTGGCGTGATACTCGGTGAACATGCCATAGGGTTAACCGCTCTAGGGGTTAGCTTCGAGAGATTCTTTTAAACGGTTCACTTCTGTGGGTCAGAATCCACGAAATTGGGCAGCATTACGGGCCACTTCACCACGGCCGCGCCTTCGGCATTACCGCCGTCAGCTCGCCCCCCCATCAACTTGCCACCCTCCATCAGTCCGCCTCGCACTCAATCCAGCGCCTGCCACTAATCCTCATAACCGCGCTGGGCGAAGGCGATCTTTTTCGGATGCGGCCGCCACGCTATAGGACAAGCCCGCACTTCGATTGTCTGGCATTTGCCGCTGACCATCAGCCTTTCTGTTACGACAACGACGCTGACGGCATGATCCCCCTGTCGATTGGATTGCATTTCGACGGCACGCAAAATGGCACCGCGCCAGGCATTCAGTTGGCGGTTATTCCGACGCGCGTCATTTTCGCCACGCTTAGGATTGATGCCCAGTGCAGGCTGCGAGATAAGCTCGGATCTCTTGAGAAATAATTCGAACTTCAGCAGCGTCTAAAGCTCTGAGATCCTTCACTTGTATGGGACGCGCTTAGAATCGCTTGGATCGACACCGTAATCTGATATGGATGACTCAATCAGAACATATCAAGAACAGCGTGGTCCTATGCCAGTTCATCGAATCGAGAACCCAGTACGTCTGCCTGGCGCGCCTCAACGGCTCGCGCTGATGACGGCGAGCGCAGGGTTTCCTTCGCCTGCAGCGGACGATCTTGAGGAGG
>Ga0105050_10010200_pt1 | contig 10330 bp, 8 predicted proteins | sample FRY01_FD_78088 | JGI IMG/M metagenome (GOLD analysis project Ga0105050, IMG submission 78088) | Freshwater microbial communities from Lake Fryxell liftoff mats and glacier meltwater in Antarctica - FRY-01 | ecosystem: Environmental > Aquatic > Freshwater > Ice > Glacier meltwater ... | reverse complement strand
GATGCCATTGCAAACCATGTGCTGTAGTCGGCACTATCACCTTTAGCCAGCACCTTCTCAACCCATGCGCAACCACTCACCATGAGTTCCATATCCACTGCATCTGTTACCTCATCAGCATTTGTGTTCTTAATTGGAATCGAACGCTCCTTAGTCATTACTGGTGAGGACATTTGGATAATGTCCTCCAATAAATAAGTGCGCTGATGAAATTCGCGAACAGTCACAGGCAATGGATTTGCAGGATCTTTTAGATTAACCGAACCTGGCATGCGAAATGCGCGTGCAAGATCCTGTGTTGCATCGAATTGATACTGCGGTAATTCCTCTGCCATGCCACGATAGAAGTCAGCAACGAGCGTTTTAGCCTTCTTTAGGTCTTCGGAATCTCCAACCAAGATGTCATGCTCAAGTGCCCAGTAACAGTGAAGGCCTCTTCCAGAGTTCACATAGATACTCGGGGGAAGAGTGAGACTCTCCATGGCTTCGATTGCTTCATCAATCGTTGCTGGTAGGTGTTTATTAGGGTTCTCTGCCCTTGCAATATCACAATCCATGCCAATAATTGAGAATGCTAAAACATCAGCACTCTTGCCACGGCCTGTAGGTTTTGGTTGCGCTAGTCGAGCAAAGTTGAAGATAACCTGCTTTCCACCAAGGGTTGCTAAGTGATTCTTAATCGAATCAATGTCATTAGCAGGGAAGAACTTGCTTGACAGAGATTTGAGGTGCGACTCTGATGTGTGCGAAATGGAAACATAACCTGTTCCCTCACCGCGCCATGCAGACAGGAAGTTATCTAGGTTGTCAGGGATTGGATTAGTCATTGTTCTCCCCCTGAATCCATGTTGGAAGATCACCAGGACGACCTGTGAGTTCTTCCAAGTACCAATATGGGATACGTATCTGGCCAGCCACCCGAACCGAAGGAATCTGGCCGTTTGCAGTCTTGCGATACAACGTTGATACGCCCACCCCTGTACTGATGGAGAATTGCGCAATTTTTAAGAGTTGAAGTTTCATCTACAACTCCTTTCTTTTACTAGGCTGCATAAGTACTCTCTGTACTCATGAGAGAGATGCAATTCAAGAACTGCACCTCTATTTTTAAGTTTGATCGAATGGCAGAGTTAGCAATTTCTTGATGAGCAGGAGTGACCATGATTAAGCCAGAAGACGCTTACCCTCATGGGTCAATCGTCAATTTAATTGCACTCCAAAATCTGCTCTCTTTGAGGCAAAAATCGGCAGATCCTTACTTCGAAGAGAAAGCCAAGGAGCAGGCGATCGCAACTGGGAACTACAAGCAACGAAGAATCGCCTCAACGGAACGTGGAGAAAAAAAGAAACGCACTTCCAAAAGTAAAACTGTTTGGGTGCACGAAGAATCGGGTTCTGAGATTCCTTTCGAAGTAATTAGAGAACTTAAATACATCATGATTAAGGAATTTGTAAGTATGGGAAAAGTTAGCGAGAAATGGCTTCCGCCCAAAGGAGTAGAGGAGAAAATCCCTCCTCCAAAATCACGAGAAGATTTTGCTCGCCACGCGGGAATTGATGAAGGGCATTACAAACAAGTGGAAAAGGGTGAGGTCCCAATTACTTTCGATGACGCTATAAAGATTTGTCGGGCGTACAACATAGATATAGCTAAGTTTCTTACTCCACCTCTTGATAATCTTGAGAAGGATTTCTATTTTGATTTATTTCCCATCCATCCCACCGCAGGTCCGATATACATGTATCAATGGATGATGTGGGTTCACGGCTACAAGGAATTGCCAGGGCAAGACCCAGTGGAGTTCAGAACCGCCACTGCCCTACCTGTCCCATTCAATTATGGTTTTCATGGAGGTAGATGGGAAGACTACGAACTTCGAAAGGCGGAGCTAGAACGCATGAAGAAATCCGAATTCAATGCATCATGGATACTAAATGAATTCATTCCGAAGAAGACGGAGAAAGTATCAAATTCTCCCTACCTCAAGGTAGTTAAAGAAATAACTTTAGATAAGAAGTATGGAATCAGCCTAATAAAGGCAACGAGAAGGATTGCAACTGCGATGAAGGTAGTCTTCAGAACTGATAATGGAAAGATGGGATTGAAAAAACTTGACCAACGATTTACTCGTGGCCTTGGGGTGATTCGGCATAACATTGTCTACGTCGTAAGGATTCTTCTTGGCTTAGGTAAGTAGGAACTAACTAGTTCCATGTCTTAGCAATCTGGGAACGACCTCACTATTTCATATACAGAATACCTTAACCCCGAGATAGCTATTTCGGAAAAACAATTTCCTTTATAGATAACGAGCGCAGACTCAGCATCTTGAGTGTTTCAAACTGCTCCAAAACTTTCAAAGGCCGTCATAGATTTTTTACTTTTTCCTACCTGTCTCAGTGGCTGCTCTATGAAATTTTTTCTATCGTATTTACTTTTTCTAAAAAAACATAAACACTAATCAACTGTAATTGTACGTAAAGTATCTTGGCCTGATAAAATTCGCTTTCTATTAGAAAAGAGGACTGAAGCAAAAAACATACTGAATAATTTTGACCTAGGCATAAGGAAATTCTTGGGCCCATTGGATACCTGGGCGATCCATGGGAATGTAAAAACTCCAGGGCAACGAGATCTACTTCGCCCGCATCAAGCGCCAGTTCTCTTCACAGAACTTGAAACTGCAGTCACGAACCGTATTAATGTGCAAAATGATAGTAATTATTTTATCTTCCTTGAAGAAGGCCTTCTCCTAGATGGGCTTCAGCAATCGCGGATGGTTGCACAAGATGCAATCCTTGCACCTCATTCGTCTCAAACAATAAAAACCCTATGTGTTGAGGCTAATAGGTGGGGCCATGAGAGAGGGACTCTCCTACAAGGTCGCGCGCCCATCTCGGTAATCGCAGCCGCACGAATGCATGATGACTCCCCTGAGCAAAAGCAAGCATCTGTATGGCGGGCGGTAAGTCGCATCCAAACACGTACGGCCACTACTTCAGAAACAAGGTCGTTAACAACCAGCTTGCAGTCCATGAAATCTTTCCAATTTGAAGAGATTTGTTCTGGCTACCAGATCCACAAAGGCCAAACAGGAGTTCTGATTGGCATCCACGGCTTCCCTTTGATATTTGAGATTTATGCGTCTGAAGAACTGTTTCGTGGCGCGTTTCAAGAAATCATCAAAAGCGTACTGATTGAAACGGACGGTACTTTCTATCGCGAGGTCAACGATACTGAGATCCGAAAGTTCCTCGACCACGTGCTGGAGATTCCGAGCACGCAAAATAGTGCAATTCACAGACTCGCTATAGATCACCAGCACCCAGTTTTACAACTCGCATAAAAAAGGAGAAATATGAATTCAATAGAACCGCTCTATTCAATGGTTTTGCCAGGATTATTTCAAGGCGGCACTCACGATCTCGATACTTTGGAGTTTCCTAAGCACTACCCAATCTGGGATGACAAGAAAACATTCGACGCAGTTGCAACCCTGTATGCGGTTGCACATCCTGTTGGGTGGGGCATCGCTGAACGACGATTCGGATTCCCTGATTCGGCGCTGGACGAAAAGAATGTACCTGAAATCATCTCAATCGCTGACTGGGTACATTCAGAGTGGAAAGCAGGAAAGCGTGTGCTCATTCGATGTGCTGCTGGGTGGAATCGCTCAGGATTAGTCACCGCATTGGTGCTAATGAAAGAGGGCTACGGAGCCCAAGAAGCCATTGAACTCATTCGCGAGAAGCGAAGTCCAAATGCCCTTTGCAATCAGGACTTTGTCAGATGGCTAGTGCAGTATTCAACTAGGAAGGCTTCCTAACTCTGGAGCGTGAATGAAGAGGAAATACCCTGAGTTGTTCTTGCAGGGCACTTAGCATCCTGTGGGGTCAGGAACAGTAGTTATAATTTTGAGCGTACATACCACCCACAAACACCCCGCATAAGTGGGATGAATAAAGTAAGAGTTAGTATCTCAATTGTGGCGAAGTTTTGTTAAGTATCGAGGCTTATATTGAGGCAACATAACCATTTACAACCAAAGGAAGTAAATGGTCTCGAAGCTTTCGCAATTCCATATTTTGATTAACTCTCGCAGTAATCACGTCTCTAAATTCAAGTATCTCCTGAAAACTACTAGCAATTTTAGGATCATAAGCAACTTTGTACGTCAACAAATCTTTGGACGCAACAACAGGCATCTTGGTGCCTTTTGAGTGAGCAATAGCAAATTTAAAAACTGACTCATGAACAAGCGTTAATAGTGCGAAATTGAATTCGGACTCTCTCTTGACCTTGAACGAATGGACGGTGCCTGTGACCAGCCCATCAACGGGAGAGAATCCACCCTTTCGCAGATAGGGACGAATCGCGCCAAATAGAATGTCATTCTTATTAAGGTGGAATAAATTCGTAGAAAAATTGTCGCTTGTGTTTTGTGTATCCAACACAAAAGTATTGGACGGCATCACGGATAAATCAATAACTTTGGTATTGCTTTTCACTCCTGTCTGGATAAATGCTTCCGAATTTTTAAGCACTATTGAAGATAACTCGCATACCTTCCATCCCAACGGAATGTCTTTCTGAAGTTCATCATTCCATTCCATTTCCCCACCTGAGGATTTATATGGTATTCCCGAAGGATTAGGGAAATCGTATTGAACAAACCAATAGTCATATAGTTTAAGACTTAGGTTTTCGAGATTTGCTATTATAGAAAGGTTCAAATCAATACAGTCGTCTATTTCTGAGAGAATCTTTACAGCCTTTTCTTGATATATTAAATCTGGAATGTTGTGAAGCGGTAGTTCTTTAATGTCAGCTACATTGATGTGATGTACCGTTGATCCAGAAGACAAATTTTCAATCTGCTGCTGGACGGCTGGATCATGTAATTTGTAGAAAAGAAATTTTGAATTAAGATTCGAATGAGTTACTCGAATACACACAGTACGTTGACCCAAACAAATCTTCTTGCTTCCATCAATCCATCCCAAACCACCTACTGGTGCTTCTCGAGCAATTATGATGTCGCCTTTACGAAGTTCAGTCCGCTGACTCCACGCGTCATAAGTCTCTCTACTCACTGGCTTTGCTTCAGCGAAATCAATCCTGTCTCCACGAAGAGCGGGAGTACCGACAGCGAATCCATATGCCTCGGACAAAGGAACTACAGGAGCTGTTTTATGTTCACAGTCAACAACAGTGGCAATTTCAGAAATTGTAAAAGAATTTGCCATCTACTTGGACTTCTTAAGAACAAGTTTATCAAGACTTTTGACTAGGTAAGCATTGGATTCTTGAGATTGCTTAAGTAAATTATCTAACTCATTCTTTGAGTTTGATATGAATTCTTGAAAATCTTCTGAAGTAATTGATTCATAATCAACAACAATATCGAAGTATTGGCCAGCCCCAAATGAATAGCCCCTTCCTTCCAATTGCTCTTTTGAGGCATAAACTGAAAAGTCATGAATGACTTCGTTATTCTGGAAAGTGGAGATGATCAGACTCTCTTCTTCATCGTTCAGAAGAGTTTTTTGATTTTTCCCTTCCTTGATTGTTGTACCCAATTTAGAAGCATCAATCAATATGAAGTCAGTATGAACTTCAGTCTTGTCCAAAAATAGAACAGAAACTTTCGTACCTGTGGTCGCAAAAATATTGCTGGGCATCGATACCACTCCACGCAAAAAGCCTTTACTAACAAGCGCTTTCCTGATTCCGCTAGCAATAGAATCTTGAGCCGTTAAAAATCCAGTTGGAACAACAATCGCGGCTCTGCCCTTATTCGATAATGAGAAAATAATGTGCTGGATGAATAGCAGGTAAATTGCCATTGATTCTCTCTTTTTGGCAGGTACTTTGGGAATGCCCGAAAAAAATCGATCTGAATTTTCCTTCGAATCCAATTCATCACGGAAGTCCGAAAAATCTAACTTAAACGGTGGATTGGAAACAATAAAATCAAATTTACGCAGACTGTTTCCGTCTCTGTGGAACGGTGAAAGAATAGTGTTGCCTTGTACGATATTTGAGATTGAGTGAACTAAATCATTCAAAATAAGATTTAATCGCAACATTCCCGAAGACTTTTGTGAAATGTCCTGAGAATAAATTGTACAGTTTGTATCACCAATCTCATGAGCAAGATTCATTAAGAGTGTTCCAGACCCCGCAGAGGGGTCATAGCAAGTTATATTTTTTACTTTTTTATCAACTAAAATTCGTGCCATAATTTTTGAAACAGCGTGTGGGGTGTAATACTCGGCGTATTTTCCGCCACCATCTTTGTTGTAATCTTTGATCAAGTATTCGAATATTGTAGAGAAGAAGTCGAATTTTTGGGTAAAGATTTCTTCAAAACTAAAATTCACGAGTTGATTAACGAGTGCCTTACAAAATTCGTCACGTTGAGATGAATCAGAAACAAATTGACTCAATTCATCAAAAAGTACTATTTTCGCATTACTTGCCGTACTTACAGAAAATATATTTGCGTTAGTTTGGGAAATATCAATCAGCGTGGAATCAAAAAGCTTAGAGAAATTTGAGGTGTTTTGTTTGTTATAGATGTAGGAAAGAAGATGCTCTTTCTTCAATCTTGCGGTATTAGGGCTCAACTTTGAAGTGATTTTTTTATATTCAGCTTCCGAAAGATCAGCAACAACCTTTTCCCAAGATTCAGAACCTGTAAATTTATGATCAATTTTCTTGAGTTCATAGCCAAATTTGTCATTCATGAATTTATAGAGGAAAACCTGAGTAATAATCTTGGACTCATTTCCATCATTTCCAAGACCATAACTAGCACATGTACCTTTAAGGCCATCAATAAGGTCTTTGGTCTTTCGGGTGAAGTCCGTGACCATTAGGCAACCGCTCCTTCATGTTCTCTAAAGTATTCATGAGCAATAGAAACCTTTAGGTTTTCGGTAGCGAAGAACTTTTCGTATATTGGATCTTGCTCCAAATTTATAGCGATCGATTGTTCAATCATCGCCTCAAAATATCCTCTATTACCTAGGACATTGTTGTTTGAAACTATGATTTCATTAAGTTCCGTTCTAATTGAATTCAATAATGAATGAATTTGAAGATCACTCAAGTCTCTAGAACCTGCCGCTATCGATTTGTGAAGTCTTACAAATTTAGGATCTCCCCCATATTTAGACGCCAATAAATCATTCTTACGATTAAGTTCCTGTGCTTTGGAGAGCAAATCTTTCAGTTTGAGAATATCCGCGTCAAAGTCAATTTCCGCAGTTTCAATGATATTCCCTTTATTAAGAATTCGACGGAGTTCATCGATCAAGAATAGGAATTCAGGATCTTTGTCATCAATATTCCGCTCAAGAGCTTCTCGAACTTCTCTGGCACGATTTTTCATCTCACCAATACGCAGTTCAGATTCTCCGTCTTTGTGGAACATGAAGACAACATTTTCCAACGCTGAATTCAATAGCATCCTGGTTTCTTCAGCATTTTCGAGATTATCACGCAAATTCAAGAGTTTTAAATGATTAGTAGCTTCATTCAATAACACATTAATTTTTTTGAAATCCAGAACTTGAGCTAAGTCCGTAAGATCCATAAGGCGAATCAAGTTGTATAAGTTTCTCCCTAATTCGAGCGAAGCAATTATCGAACGTGCTTGCTTCTTGTCTTTGATAACGCTTATCTGCTTTGAAAATACTTCAGCATTTTCAAGATTGTAGATAAACAGATCCGACTTGATTTGGTTTACCGAAGAAATAATCTCTTCTTTGCTCAAGAATAAATTTGAATACTTGTCTAAGTCATCACCCAGTTCTTCTTTCAACTCAGTAAAGTACTCAGCGTTGGTAACCTCAAATTCCTTCCGAATGTCAGCAAAATCAACTATGTACCCGTATTTAAAGTCCATATATGGTCTGTTCACTCGAGTTAGGGCTTGAAGTAAGTTGTGACCTCTAACAACTCTTCCCATGTAAAGCTTCTTCAATCGAGGAGCATCAAAGCCAGTGAGCAACATGTTGTAAACAAACAATAAATCAATCGTTCCAGCCTTAAATTCATCTATAAAGTTTTTACGGTCATCTTTCGTTCCAGCATCATGAAGTATTAAAGCGGAAGTTAATTCATGAGAATTAGAAAACTTATCATCGAATTGTGATTTCATTTCACGAGCTTGTTCAGAAGAATCACAAACGACCATACCGCCTATGGTCTGATTGTTGTGGAGCATCCGACTCCGCAGTAAATCAGTGAGTATGTAATCCAGCATGGGGGCTACAAAATTCTGGTGAGCGAGGACAGTACTTTTATCCAATTCACCTTTTTGAATTTCGAATTGAGCAAGCACTTCTGAAAGTTTAGAGGAATATGATGATTCAATACCCTCTCGAATGAGTCGTAATGTGTAACCATCAGCGATAGATGCGTTGTAATAGTATTTGTGAAAGTAATCACCGAAAATCTTTTTTGACGCGAACTCGCCAATAATTGGAGTACCTGTAAGGCAAATAAGTATGGCGTTTCTATCTGAAGTCATCAAGTTCGCCAAAAAACTGCCATTTGCTTTATAGCTTCTATGGGCTTCGTCAATAAAATAGACTCGTTGAATATTTAGATCGTAATTATTGTTGAAAAGTTCTGAGGCTTCTTCGGAAAATTTGTGAATGTTCACAACTGTAATCTCAAGTTCTCCAGTTTGATTAGAAATTGCTTGATTCTTAGTGAAATCAGCCAAGAATTCCACTTTTGAATTCACAACGTTTACCTTGAGTCCGCGAGATGTGAATTCGTTCTTGGCCTGAGTTAGCAGATCCAATCGATCCACAATGAAGTAGAACTTCGCAATCTTGTCTTGCTTTTGTAAGTGGTCTGTTAAAAATCGAGTGTTGTAGTACGCCAAGGCAGTTTTGCCGCTTCCTTGCGTATGCCAAATAATCCCTTTCTTCTGTCCGTTTGATATTTTCTCATCTAACGCCAAAGTGGCGAATACTTGGGGATAACGCATTATGTGCTTTTCGATACCTTTATAGGTTTGTGCGTAAGTAATTCCATACTGTAGGAGAAATGCGATTCGCTTTTTTGAAACCATAGAGGTGAGAATCCTGTTAGTTGACGTTTCAGGACTCTTATTTGTTTCAAATTCAGGTGAATGTTTAATACTCAACAAATTCGTATCCGAAAGTATGAAATCTTCATCCACATCCCCCATAAGAAGGCTAGGATCATCAAACTTAATACGCTCTTCTCTAAAACAGTTGAATAGTGCCTTCGAATGAGATGTTGTTGAATAGAAAGCACCTTGGATCGGAGTTAGATTTTCTTCGTCATACTCCATGTTGTTCGAAAAAATCATGAACTGGGTTAAATTAATTATCTTTTTGAAGTTGGGATTAGCAAATCTCGAATTAATCCGATTACGTTCAGCGAGAATTCCTTCTTTGTTGTTCGGTTTTTTCACTTCAATAAACACTAATGGGAGACCGTTAATCAACAACGTTATATCTGGTCTGAAAGCGTCTAATCCTTTTTGGTATTCCAGTTCAGTCACACAATTGAAATTGTTGTTTTCGAAATTCGAAAAATCGACGAGTTTGAGGCCACTTTGCGAAACCAAAGTTCCATAGAAAATTTTCCCTAGGTCATCGTTTTCAAGGGCAGTAAATGCTTTCTTCTTAAAAATCTCTACTTCGTCACTCGTAGCCGAGGGATTGATACGTCGCAAGCTTTCGTCTAAGATTTCCGTGAACACATTTGTTTCTGGATCCCATTTTGCGTTTTTGAGGGACAAATATTTGTAGCCCAGTCGTTCAAGGTGGAGTAGGGCAGGAATCTTGACTCGAGTGTTCTCGTTAAACGCCACTCCAGCCCCCCTTTCAATGGTCACCCATATCGACCCTTTACAAGCCTTCTGAGACCTGTTCTACAGGTGACAGACCTGTCACACCGTACAGAATGGCGCTGCTGTCAGTTTAGTTCACAGCTGTATGTAGTTTCACGCAACACGTAATTCCTTGTCAACAACTTCATGTGCTGCTTCATACTCAACTGGTGCCAACTCGCCCAGGCCCCTCTGCCCGACTTTTCTGCCCGACTGCCCGATATTTATGCCCGTAAAGTAAGGCTATTTTGAGTTAGGTTTTGACAACTAGTGTTGCAATTAAAAGTAAAAACTGTGCGGGAATTTCTCCCAGCGGGCGAAAAAAGTAGAAGAGTCGCCCTATAAGCCCAATACTGTCGTTCTATTCGCGCCAATTATCGCAATCTAGATTGTATGTAATAAACTCATCGGGACGAGGCGGTAGCTCAGTTGGTTAGAGCCCTAAACTC
>Ga0105050_10010191_pt1 | contig 10338 bp, 10 predicted proteins | sample FRY01_FD_78088 | JGI IMG/M metagenome (GOLD analysis project Ga0105050, IMG submission 78088) | Freshwater microbial communities from Lake Fryxell liftoff mats and glacier meltwater in Antarctica - FRY-01 | ecosystem: Environmental > Aquatic > Freshwater > Ice > Glacier meltwater ... | reverse complement strand
GGCAGTACTTGAAATAAGAATGCCAGTTGAAATCTCAACCTCGTACGTACCGCTGTTCTAATAAGCAAAGATGGTTTCTTCAGCCTGTATGTTTCCAGCAAGTGGTCGTCAAATAGACTGAGATAAACCTGCTTGGCAAATGGGTGCATGAATTTTGGAAACCACCGATCTGCAAATTCTTGAATAAGGCAGTTCAGTACCTCGTGTCCTCCATCCGTATAGCCAAAATGCTGCTTTTCATAATCCAGATAGAACGCATACATGGCGTGTTCGTCTTTCGGAATGTCGGTAATGTGAAGCATTTCTGCCACCATCTTCCAGAAGAGATAAAGCGAACGGGTTTCCTTTTGACTGAAGATGTTCTTTCCGGTCAAAAATCGGCTCATGCGAATAGGCTCGCACATCAGCGTGGCCAAGGTGTAGAGGTTCTGATTGTTAGAGATTGGAAACCGACTGTGAATACGGTTAAGCTGCTCTGCCACTTTCATTCCTTCAGGACTATTACCATGCCGATAGAACTCTCCGAAGAAAAGCAGCGTGTCGTTGTTTCTTTTTCGTGTGTTTTGGATGGATGGTCCGTTTCCGTTACCATAAACCACGTTGGCAATAGAAGGAATCGCCATTTGCCTCGCAAAAGCCAACGAGAAAAGCGTGTGTGTAAACAACTTGGAGCCAAAACGGACTTCAAACGCGAGATGATTAATCTCTACGAAGTCCTTTTCGACATCCAATTCGGCAATTCGTTTACGGGCCCAGTAAGGGTAACGCATGATGCAATTAATCTTTGTCTAAAGGTAAAACATCCATTTTCTTACTGAGCTACAAGAGTGGTTTTGACTTGCGAACAAAGATGGTGTTGTAAGGTTATCTTTAAGCGGTTTAAAAATGAAAAACTATCCTTCAATCTTTCTACGTTTCGCATTGGTTGCAATGCTTGGTTTCTCGGCATTCACCGTGCAGGCCGAACGTATCGTTTTTGATATGAGCGTTTTCGGTTTCAAGTTTGGAGAAATGGTACTGACCAAAACGGTTGTGAACGATTCCATCGAACATTACACTCTCAATGCCAAAGGAAAGACGGATTTTCTGTGGATGAAGCGGGATGAAGAGAGCATTTTTAAGGTGGAATACCGCAATGGAAAACTCTTCTCGTCCGATTATGAATATCTGAACAAAGGCAAACGCGAAAAGTGGAGTACCATCCGATTTGATGGCTCAAAGTATGTGGTGAAATCGAACGAAGGCGATAAGGAGTTTAAAGAGCTCCTTGATTACTCACTTATCAAACTCTATTTCGATCCCAATTGGAAGCGCGAACGCGTTTTCTGCGAAGAGGATTGTACTTACGCAAAGATGACACGTACGCCTGAACTTTTGGACATTAAATGTCAGGATGGTAGTCGAAGCACGTATCACCTAAAAGACGGAAGAGTAGAAGCTATGGATATTCATTTGGCCGTAGCAACCGTCAAACTCACGCGGGTCAACTAGCTGTTGCTACCTTCTTTTTAGCTTTCATATCTGCCAAGGTTGTCTTGCAAACCTTGTCCCAGAAATAAGAAACTTCTCCAAAATTGGCGTTTACATCACTGTGATGAATGTTGTGCCAAGCCGATGAATTCAACAGAATCTTTGGAAGAATGGCTTCCAATACTTTGGAATGAATTCCGCTGTGGAGATACAGGTTGAGCAACACGAATGAAATGATGGCTGTGAAATACAACGGTGCAAAATGCTTCGCTTCGGGAATGATGATGAGCAATAGCGGCCAAAACGTAAGTACCGTCTCAACAGGACCAACGGCAAAGCCTGCAAACGGGGTTGGGTCTCTAAATGAATGATGATGTTTGTGGAACGGAAAGAACAGTTGCGTGTGTAACAATCGGTGCTTCCAATAAGTCATGGCATCAATAAGAACGATTCCGCCATAAATCTGTAGCAAGGCCATCCACCACGTAATTCCCATTTCTTCCAAGGTCCACGCCATTCCAGTAGGATAGCCGAGTTTGTATAATCCCATTGGCCACGCAGCCATGCAGGCAACAATCAATACAGCACGTGCCGTTCCAAAAGCTTCTTTTGCAATGGGAGCAGCCTTTTTACGCTTGCCCTGTATACGCTGAGAATGGGATTCTGTGTAGCGATAAGCAATGAAAGCCAATGCAAACAGCGGAACGCTGATGCTCATAAATAGGATGGCTACGCTCTGATAAAAAACCGTGATGCTAGGGTGCAGCATACCCGAAGCCAACGCTGCCAAAACCACAAACGCATCGATATACGTGGCTGCTTTCTGCATGGTGCGAAATTAATAGTAGAAGGTCATCCTTGTAAGCCAATGCTGATTCAATGTTTTTAGGAATGCGAAATTTTGTCATTCTTTGCTCCATGTCAATCAAAACTATCCTGATTCATGGCGCTTTAGGTTCTGCCAAACAAATGCAACCGCTTGCAGATATGCTGGGTGCGGATGTCATCTGTATTGATCTTCCAGGTCACGGCAAGTTGGCAGATGATTCTGTTTCCTATTCTATCGCTGCAATGGGAGAGGAAGTGTTGAAGCACTTGGATGGTCCGACCAAGGTAATCGGCTACAGTATGTGAGGATATGTTGCCCTTTGGCTAGCCGCCATGCATCCTGAAAAGGTCAAAAGTGTGGTCACCATCGCTACCAAGTTTGATTGGACGCCCGAAGGAGCGCAGCAAGAAGTTCGGATGTTAAATGCCGATAAGATTCTTGAGAAAGTACCTGCCTTTGCCAAACTTCTGGAAGACCGCCACAGAAAGCATTGGCCTGATGTGATGCAACGCACCGCAGATATGATGCTTGCCTTAGGAAATACACCCATCCTTACTCAAAAGGTTCTTGAAAAGTTAAAATGTCCAGTTCTTATCGTCCGAGGAAGTGAAGACAGCGTGGTTTCCAAAGCGGAATCACTTTGGGCAGAACGGCTTATTCCTAACGCTCGCTATGCTGAATTAAAAGGACAACCGCATCCGCTAGAGAAGGTGAAACTTAGTTTGCTCGTTAATCTTCTCAAAACTTCAGAATAACTTCCATTGCGTAATGATCGCTCAAGTCGCTCATACCTTTAAAACAGGGCACTTCTGATTGAAACCGTCTCACATTCCGAATCATTTTTTTGGGTACAACGCCATTTGGTCTGTAGAAGATGAAATCGATGAGGCGGTCATCACCTCCTTGGCGAAAATCATTGTCAGAACCAGCAGTGAATTTTAGTTCTCCATCCGGCTCGTAGTCCTTTACATCAAGTGTGGATAGCATTTTATAGTAGCTGTCTCCATTGTCCTTTCCCTTGTTGAAATCTCCAACCAAAAGCTGCGGAACTCCATCTTCCTTATACTGATCGGTCAGCGCACGAATAGCCTCGTATTGTTTCTGTTTGATGCTATCGGGCCCACCAGCCTGTATGTGCGTTCCCAGCAATTGAAATTTCTGACCTTCAAACTCGCCCTCAACCAGCAGCGCACCCTTGTTGGCAAAGCAATCGATGAAACCATGGCAATCCTTGTATTTGATTTGCTTCAATTGCTTGAGCGGTATCTTGCTCATTATCCAAACACCGCTATTGGTTTTTAGCCACCACCAATTCCTATTGGCAGGGCCAATACGAACGGGATAAAGCTTTTTCCATTTGCGCTTCAGAATTCTGCGCGCATCGCCATGAAACGCTTCTTGAAACACAATGATGTCGTAATTCTCTGCTGGTAGCACCTTGGCAATCTCCCGTGCCCGTTTGCGTTTTCCAGTATGAAGCGCAAAACGTGGCAGCATGTACATGTTCCAACTTAGGATTTTCAGTTCCCTGTCATTGTTCTCAGTTTCTTGTGCAGAAACGGTTCGGGTTGGAAAGATGAACAGGAATGCAATGAGAACGAGGATGCTATTTCTAAGCAAAATTTCGGGTTTTAAGTGTTTCGATCAAAAGTAGAAGAAGTCTGGTTATTGGTGTTTTAAGACCAGAAGGCTATTTCACTGGTTTCGCCCTTCCATAGATTTCGATAAAATGGGGATACGCAGAATTGCATTCAGCCAAGCTCGTGTGGTGATAATGTCCAAATCATTCTTTAACTGGTTTGCAAGTTGAACAGGGTTTGGTCTTTTTATGAGCATCGTATGACACATTCAGCTCGTTTGCCGACTGCAAGTTTGGTATATAAGTCCATTGCGTAAGAGACTAAAACTAGATGAAGTGGAAAAGAAACCGCCTGCAACCACACATTTTTAGGATAATCGAGTACAATTTCGTGAATAAACCTATCTTTCAAACCGTTTCTCAAATTGACTACGTAAGCCATCGAACTCTGGAATTCATATGCTCATCTGCTACCCTACGTAGCCATACCTGTAACTAGTGGTATTGTTGGGTGGGGCACCAATTGGTTGGCCATTCACATGACGTTCTACCCAGTAGAATTTGTGGGCATCAAACCCTTTCTAGGATGGCAAGGAATTGTGCCTTCGAAAGCCGCTAAAATGGCGGAGAAGTCGGTTGATTTAATGACTTCTAAGCTTATTGACGTGCAGGCCCTATTTGAGAAGGTAGAACCCAAGCGGGTGGCCGCAGACCTTCAACCAGTGCTAGAGAAATTGGCCCGTCAGATGATTGATGAGGTCATGAATCAAGAAGCGAAATTGATGTGGCTTGCTACACCTACCTTGGTTAAAGAAACCATTTACCGACAGGCAGTTGCTCAAATGCCCGAAGTGGCTGAAGAAATGATGCTCGATATTCGAGACAACATTGAAGAGTTTCTCGACCTGAAAGGATTGGTGGTAGAACACTTAACGGCAGATAAATCGCTTACGAACGAAATCTTTCTGAAGTGTGGAGAAGAGGAATTCAAGTTCATTAAATCGTCTGGACTTTATTTCGGTTTTCTATTTGGAATAATACAGGCCATTGTATGGTACTTCAACGATTCGTGGTGGCTGTTGCCGTTGGGCGGCTTGATTGTAGGATGGGCAACCAATTGGCTGGCACTGAAGATGATTTTCAATCCGAAAAAGGAAATAAATATCCTTGGTATTAAAATACATGGATTGTTTATCAAACGCCAACGCGAAGTAGCAACGGAATACTCCAAGATTGTATCGGCTAAAATCCTCACCGTAGAACGGATGTTTGATCGGATTTTCCGAGGCAAGGCTTCAGACAAGATGGTAACCATCCTTCATGGTCATGTTAAGCGGGCAATAGATGACCAGATTGGATTGTCTAGGAACATTTACCAACTTTTTGCTGGGACTAAAAAGTACGACCAGCTAAAGAACATGGCAGCCGAGCGGTTTGTAGAGAGCCTCCCTCATTCCATTCACCGAACGTTTAATTATGCTGAAAATGCCCTTGATTTAGAAACCACCATGCGAGATAAAATGTCAGAGCTTTCTCCGGATGAGTTTGAAGCCGTGCTGCGTCCAGCGTTTCAAGAAGACGAATGGATTTTGATTCTTGTTGGTGCTGTGCTTGGTGGCCTTGCCGGTGTAGGTCAGTTGGTATTGCTATTTTCTTAAGTGGCGTTTAGCTGCCTTGATACACTTTAAGCTGAACCCACAACTAAACGGAACACTACAACTAGAAAGAAATGCACCAGTGAGATTAATCTGAATGCAGTTGAGCTTAGTTTCAGTTCTTTAAATGACATGAGTCATGCATTTCAATTTGCCGCATACATGTACTTTTAGGCAACTTTCCACCCAAAAGTCTGTTTCTTAGTAAATGTCTCGATTATCTCTGCTCATTCTTCTAGCTTCCATGCTGGTTTCCAGTTGCAATCAGCCCGATGACGATGGGCCTTATGTTACCACGCCTTACGTGTTACAGATTCCGCAAGGATTGCCGCCCATGGATGCGTTCATTCCAATAGATAATCCGATGACGGTAGAAGGCGTTGCTTTGGGAAGAAAACTGTTTTACGACCCCATTCTTTCGGGCGATAACACGCAGGCTTGTGCCGATTGTCACAATCAAGAACTCGGTTTTGGTGATCCGAGGCAGTTTAGCGAAGGAATTGATGGAAGCCTTGGAAATAGGCAAGCCATGACGCTTATTAACCTAGGTTGGAATCAGTTTGGGTTCTTTTGGGATGGGACAGAGGCCACGCTCGAAATTCAAGCGCTAAAACCTGTAACCAATCCGATTGAAATGAACACAACCTGGCCAGAAGTGGAAGCCAAGTTGAATGCAGATGTAGATTACAAACACCTCTTTAAACAAGCATACAATGTAGATTATATAGACTCGCTAACAGTTGCAAAAGCCATTGCGCAGTTTGAACGCACGCTTATTTCTGGCAATTCAAAGTTTGACAAATGGTACAATCAGCAGTCTATTCAACTTAGCGAGTCGGAAATACGCGGTTTTATACTCTATAATAGTGAGGGTGCCGACTGTTTTCATTGCCATGGATTAGGTGGACTGATTACAGATAACCGATTCCGTAATAATGGACTTGATGCTGATTTTAGTGCTGATGAAGGCCGTTATCTGTTTACAGGAATTGATGCCGACAAAGGAAAGTTCCGAACTCCAACGCTTCGCAATATATTCATGACAGCACCCTACATGCACGATGGTCGGTTTCAAACCTTAGAACAGGTGATTGATCATTACAGTCAGCATATTTTGCCATCGGCAACCATTGATCCATTGATGGAATTAGTCGGAAATGGAGGCGCGCAACTTACTCAGCAAGACAAGGATGATTTGATTGCTTTCCTAAGAACATTTACCGATGATGAGTTTCTTGCTAACCCTGAGTTTAGCAACCCAAAGCCATGAAAGTGACAGACGGTACTGAATGCAGAACAAACGTTATCGACATTTGAATAAATTACTAGAACTATGAAAAAGACATTAATGATACTGATGGTTGCTTCGGTTGCACTTACGTCCTGCAGCAAGGATGGCTGTATTGACCCAACCGCCCTCAACTACGACCCAAATGCAGAACAGGAAGATGGAAGTTGTGTCTATGTGACGCAGAACCTGAATTTCACCTTTAATTCTAAACTCGGAGCAGCCGATTTCGCATTTGATACAGAAGCTTTGGTAAACGGAAGGAAGGTTAAATTTACCCAAGCGCAGATGTATCTCAGCGGTTTCGCGTTCAACGGAAATAGTGGCCAATACACACTCACCGACCCTCATCTTTTGTTGAAAGCTGACGTTTCTGAATACAATTTAGGTAATCTGCCAGTTGGTAATTACACCACATTTAGTTTCAGTGCTGGGGTTGATAGTGCATCAAATCACCTCGACCCCGCAGGTTTTCCAAGCAGTAGCGCATTATCTTCAAACAACCCAGATCACATGCATTGGGGCTGGGATCCAGGTTATATCTTCTTTGTGCTAGAAGGAATGGTTGATACCACTGCCAATAAAGATGGCGCAGCAAATGCGCCATTCATTTTTCATGTAGGATTAGATGCGTTCCGCGTTGATATGGCCTTTGCAAAACAGGTCAATTCTGTGGCTGACGGTATTACTGTTGAAATGGATGTTGATTGGCTCAAACTATTGGACGGCACCAACATGACAGGCGATGTTTCCACCCGATCAACACACACCTCTAATAACCTAGGTTTAGCTTCGCTGATGGTTTCAAACGTGGATGAGGCATTTAGCGTGCATTGAGTTTTATGAACGAAACCTAACAGGTTTTAAAAAACTGTTAGGTTTGGGCATGGCACAGAAATGAACCGATTTAACTCACCCCCGTTCCGGCAAGCTGAACGGGGGTGAGTTGTAAAAGTCTAGTACAGAAATGAACCTTCAAAAACACATATTCTCAATCGTTGGAAGTGTGTTTCTATTAGTGTCAAGCGGTTGCCAAACGGATGAGCCGGTTCCGTATCAACTAGATATTCCGAATTGGTTTCCTCAACTAGAGATTCCTGCTGAGAACCAACTAACCAAAGCACGAGTTGAACTTGGCAGAAAGCTTTTCTACGAACCGCTGCTCTCGCTCGATTCGTCCGTTTCGTGCGGAACGTGTCATTTGCAAGAAAAAGCGTTTACAGATGGTATTCCAATCAGTTTAGGAATTAACGATGCAGTAGGATTGCGAAATGCTCCCACGTTGGCAAACATTGGTTTTGCACCTTATTTCTTTCATGATGGCGGGGTTTTTACACTTGAATTGCAATCGCAACAGCCCATATTTTCGGTAGATGAAATGCGTTTTAGCATTGCCGGTTTTCTTAAACGAATTGAGAATGATGGCAAATACAAAAGAATGTTTCGCGAAGCTTATGACCGAGAGCCAGATGCATTCGGAATCAGCCGAGCCATTGCCAGCTTCGAACGCACGTTGATTAGCGCAGATTCTCGTTTCGATCAATTTGAATATCAAGGAATATCGGATGCGCTTTCTGACCAAGAACAGCGTGGCAAACAGCTCTTCTTTTCCGAACAAACCAAGTGTTCAAATTGTCACGAACCACCATTATTCACAAATTACGAATTCGAGAATATCGGCCTCTACCTCAATTATTCCGATTCTGGCAGAGCACGAATAAGCCATTTGGCCGCTGACAACGGAAAATTCAAGGTACCAACCTTGCGGAATATTGAACTCACAGCACCTTATATGCACAACGGAAGCATTCAAACCTTAGAAGAGGTAATTGAGCATTTCAATTCGGGTGGAGTGGGGCATCCCAATCAAAGCGAGGAAATGCTGCCATTGAATCTTTCTTCGCAGCAAAAAGCTGATTTGCTTGCTTTTCTAAAGACGCTAACAGATCAATCTTTCGTTTCAGATTCCGAACTGAGCAACCCGAACTAAGTTGTTGAAAGTAATGTGACCACCGTCACGTACACTCATATTCACCAACTTATATTTGATTCACCAAACAATGGAAATAATAGGTTGGATAATGGCATTGATAATCGGGCTTACGCTCGGTTTGTTGGGTGGAGGAGGCTCCATCCTTGCGGTGCCAGTTATGGTCTATCTGCTTGGGATCAATCCTGTCACATCAACAGCATATTCGCTTTTTATTGTTGGGATCTCAGCCCTTTTCGGGACGTTCAGTTATCTGAAAAAAAAACTTGTCGATCTTAAGATAGTTGCATCCTTCGGAGGCGCATCTATTATTGCTGTCTATCTGGCCCGGAGAGTAATTGTTCCAAACATTCCAGAAGACCTGTTTCCATTAGGTGGTTTCATGGTAACGCGCGATATGGGAATCATGGTGTTGTTTGCAGTTATGATGCTTGCCGCATCTTATTCCATGATAAAGGGCGGTAGGCCATCGCGCGAAAGTCAGGTGTTGGCCCAGTACAATTATGGAGGGCTAATGTTGCAGGGAGCCGTGATAGGAATTCTGGTAGGATTGGTCGGTGCTGGTGGAGGTTTTTTGATCATTCCGGCCTTGGTCATTTTTTCAAAACTACCGATGAAAGCAGCCATTGGAACTTCGCTATCAATCATTGCGGTCAATTCGCTCGTGGGTTTCCTTGGAGATGTTCAGACACGAACAATGAACTGGGATTTTCTGTTAAGTTTCGCGGCTTTGGCCGTGGTCGGAATCTTCATCGGAACGAAGTTGTCAACCTACATATCTGGCGACAAACTAAAGCCCGCTTTCGGTTGGTTTGTGCTCATAATGGGCCTATACATACTCTCAAAAGAAGTCTTCTTTTGAAATGAAATTGACTAATCAAAATTGAACAGTTTTGTAATTAAACAGAAGTAAAAAAACGATAAAATGAAAAAAGTAATCAGTGGATTGACCGTATTATTTGTGGCCGTAATGATGGTTTCATGCTCAAACGGACAGAGTAAATCTGATGCTGAAAGCATAGCCGAAAATTTAAACGTAGAGGAATTTATTAAGCAAATGGACGGAGCACAACTGCTGGATGTACGAACACCAGAAGAGTGCAATGCTGGAATCATTGAAGGCGCAACAATGGCAAACATCTACGATGCTGATTTTGAAGCCAACTTGGTCAAACTCGATAAGGAAAAGCCTGTAACGGTCTATTGCAAGTCGGGTGGAAGAAGCGGACAGGCAATGGCTAAAATGCAAGAGCTTGGTTTTAAGGAAGTATATAACCTCAAAGGCGGAATTCGTGCTTGGGAAAGTGTAGATAAGCCTACCGTAAAACCATAGATTGATTAGTCGACAGGAGATAGAAGTGAGGAGATAGAAGTGAGGAGATAGAAGTGAGGAGATAGAAGTGGGGAGATAGAAGTGGGGAGATAGAAGTGAGGAGATAGAAGTGAGGAGATAGAAGTGAGGAGATAGAAGTGAGGAGATAGAAGTGAGGAGATAGAAGTGAGGAGATAGAAGTGAGGAGATAGAAG
>Ga0105050_10010181_pt1 | contig 10342 bp, 14 predicted proteins | sample FRY01_FD_78088 | JGI IMG/M metagenome (GOLD analysis project Ga0105050, IMG submission 78088) | Freshwater microbial communities from Lake Fryxell liftoff mats and glacier meltwater in Antarctica - FRY-01 | ecosystem: Environmental > Aquatic > Freshwater > Ice > Glacier meltwater ... | reverse complement strand
TTTAAAAGTGCTTACATAGATGCAGCTTTAGCGGATTATGCTTTTTATAATTCAGCCATTTTAAATGCTGAAACTTATAAATTCTTTTGGCTAGATTGTAACGACCAACTATTCATTAACCCTGCATGGGTAACGGGTTCAGTAATCGAACATAGTGGCTTAGATATGGTTGTTGAAGGTGGTTTAGTTATTGCCGAAGATGGTATCAATGACACACAAATGTATGAATTAGATTTTTCTTTTTCTTCTGGCTTCCCAATTATCGCAGGTAAAATTGTAGTAGGAATTGCAAGCGCATTAGGAATATAAAATTATGCAAATAGAGGTTCTTAATAAGTTACTGCACCTTAATATTAACCCACAGCAAAAAAAGTTGTGGGTTAATATTTATGAGCAAATGATAGTTCACACAAGGAAAGTCAAACCTAAGAAGTTGCTTGAAATTGTGCGTCCTAATGAACCTGCTGATATAATTAAATACAGAGTAGATACCTATCAAGCCATTACACAAGACCCTATCTTAAAGGCTTTAAATAGCACCTATCATTTAATTAAGCAATCAGATTATAAGGTAATTGCTCCCGATGTAGTCAAGGATTATATCCGAGAAAATAAATTTAATAGTTTTATTTCTGTTAATAAATTAGATATTTATGATTTAATTTTTAAGTCGTTTTTACAACTATCCACCGAAGACCCTAATGGAATTATATGTGTTGACACATGCAATCCAGACAGTCCATTAATGCCTCCTAATGATGTTTTGAGGCGAGTAGGATTGACCGTAAACTATGTACATTCAAAGGATATTAAGTATGTTGATGAGAATTTATTAGTTTATCAAACGGGCGAAATTCTTTTAGGAAAAGCATTAACTCCTACTTATAGAGTGGTTAATGATACACATGTTTACCTTTACATTCCTGTCAGATTAGATGATAAGAGTAGGGTGGTTTATGAGTTGCAACCGTGGTACAATCATGAGTTAGGTTTTATTCCATATAGATTTCTCGGTGGCATTGAAACTATCGCTAGTGCTGTTGATGAGAAAACTTATGCAAAAAAAGAAATTGAATATAAATTATTTGATACATTCTTTACTGCTTATAATTCATGGGCAAATAAAGCTATCATAGCAAGTAGTGAATGTGATGCTGTAAAAGCACGATTCTCATTCCCAATTATGGAGGTTCTAGGAACACCATGTAGGACTTGTGAGGGGCGAAAAGAAGTTTGGGAATGTGGGAATGATAAAACATGTTCACATGACACTTGCCATAAGGTAAGTTGTAAGACTTGTAATGGAGTAGGTATCATTCAATCATTCAGTCCTTATAGTGTTATAGTAAAGCCTCCTCCTAGTGCGATTGATGGAACGGGTTCTACTGATTTTTCTACTGTAAAATTCTATTCTCCACCTTATGAGGCAGTAACTTTAAACAAGGATTATTGGTATGAAATGATGGAGAAAGCAGAGCAAAGTATTTCTGTTTATCAGACAAGAAATGTTCAAAGTGGAGTAGCTAAGGAGATAGATTTACAACAGAAGCGTGATTTTATTTCTGTTATTGGAGATAATGAAATGAATCTACTTGAGTTTGCTTTAAAATGTTTTGCAGGTTACTTACAAGCTGATGGTGAGGTTAAAATAATAAAGCCAACAAAGTATGAATTAAGAGGTAAAGAGGGTATTATAGCCGAGATAAGTAGCGTTTCAAAAGTGGACTTAAATCTTGCAAAAAGTCTATCAAAGGAGTACATTGAAAAGGAGTATGATGGGGTGGAGAAAAGAATTATGGAAGTGATTATAGATGAGGATGTACTTTACGGTTATACACTTGCAGATATAAGTGCTGTAAAAGCTATGATGGTTTTAAATGATAGTGATTTTACTTTCCATTTTAAAGCATATACTTTGCTTTCGGAAATTATAAACGAGGATAATATTACTCTTTCTAACGAAGAAATAATGAAATTAGTAAATGATAAAATTACTAGAGCAGTCGCAGAATGAGAGTGATGAGGCAATAAAATCTTTTCTTGACAGTATTTCCAAAGATGCTGATAAGATTTTCAATTCAATTTTAAGGAACATACTTAAAGACGTAGATGTCACTAAAGGCAAGTTACAGCCTAATAACGACCTCATAAATCAAGTTCGGGAGTATGTGATAAAAGCCACAGCAGACAGCAACTACAAGGCTAATGTGTTTAAATTTATAGATAAGGCTAAGGACGTTGGCAGGACTGATATTAAAATCAATAAAGAATTAGGCAATGTGGTTTCGGCAAAAGTTACTGATAGGCTGTTAGGCAACACGGGTGTTTTTACACAAGGACTTACGCAAGGTGGCTATACAGTTAATGTAGTTAACAAGGTTCAAAGCGTGGTTTATCAAGCATTATACAACAATGTTTCAGTAGTGGAATTAAGTGATAATTTGCAGAAAGTATTTGAAAAAACGGGCGATAATACGGGCGATTTATTTAAATACGCAAAGCAAGTGGCACAAGATAGTATTTACCAATATGCAGGTGAATTAAATGCAGGTATAGCAGATGAATTAGGATTAAATGCTTTGATTTATACTCCTAACATTTTGATTGAGGGTTCACGACCTATTTGTAAGACTATTATAGATAAATTTAACGGCACTATTACCAATGAAGAGTTATTGGTTTTACTAAAAAAAGCAGGAAAAGAACCTAAGGGATTTGGTGCAGGCATGATTGAAGATACAAATACGGTAAGTGCATTTTTGAAAAACAGAGGTGGTTATAATTGCATCCATAAAGCATACGGCACATTAGTTTAATTTGCAATTATCAAAATATTTATTAAATTTCTTTTCGATACAAACTAAAATTATAAAAAATGAAAAAATTAATTGAAAGACTACATGAGTTAAATGGATTATCTGACCATGTAATCAAAGGTGATGAGCTTTTAGTTCATCAAAACAGTACAGGGATTATATCTGTTTTCCCTAACGAAAAAGACTATGTAACACATTTTGATAGTGTGGTTAAAAATAATCCCGAAGAGTGGAGATATGCAACAGAACAAGAAATGACTAAATACATTTCTGATTTAGAAAAAGAATTAGCAGTTGATGAAGTTGTAGATAAGTATGCTGATTACAAGGTTGCTGATTTGAAAGAAGAATTGACTAACAGAAAAATTGACTTTGATAAGGAAGATAAAGCAGGTCTGCGTTCACTACTTGAAGTTGATGATAACAAATAATTTTTAACCAATAAATAAAACAAGCGAAACATGAGTTATTTACTAAATTTAGGTATTTCAGAAGCTGAATATGCACTACTAACAACGGGTACAGATGAAGACAAAGCGAATATTTCCGAGAAGATTAAAACAGGCATTACAGCGAATGTTCAGAACGACCCTGAAAAGTATAAATCTATTATAGCAGAGGGCAAGTTACAAGCATTTAAAGAGGCACAGAAAAAGATTGCAAAAGAGTTGGGTGTTGAAATTGAAGCCGAAGATGATGTCCTTTCTATCGTTAAAAAAGGTAAAGAGTTTTTTAGTAAAACGAGTTCAGAAACTTTGCAAAAATTGCAACAAGATATTATTGATGGTAAGGCTTCTTATGAGAAATTAAAGAATGAAGATTTGCCACAGGCAGTAGCAAATGAAAGGTATAAGGTTAACCAAGTTTACATTCACATGGGACTTACTTCGAGTGCATCAAAGTTAGATAAATCAATCCTTAATCAAGAAGATAGGGTGTTGATTGGAAAGCAGAAACTTGCATCATTAGGCATTGAATTATCTTATGACAATGGCAAAGTAATTGCACTAAATAAAGAAACAGGATTGATGCCACAGATTGGCGAAAGGACATTTAAGCCAGAGCAGATTGATGAATTACTATCTACTGTTTTGGATGGTTACAATCAAAAATCAAATCCACCTCCACCAAGTCCAACAGGTCAACCAACACCAACAGGAGTTAGAGTAGATGGGCAAATGTCAGAGGCGGCAAAAGCGAAATTAGCATCTTATGATTCATTTAATAAATAAATAAGAATATGGCATGTTGTGGTTCTAGTGCTACTCCTCCTACTCCAGCCGTTCCAAGAATGGTTGATAGTAAGACACGTTTTGTTTCTTTTTTGCCAAAAACTGCAACTGTAAAAGATGTCGTTAAAAAACTTAAAAAATGAGATTAGGGGATTGGTTACATTCCTTAAAGAAAGTGAGGCGCAATTACAAGTCTTAACGGCTAGTAATTACGCTGCTATCTTTACGCAACGGGCGTTTAATAACCAAGAGGGGAGTGAGAATGCAACTGGTCAACACTTAGGTATTTATTCGCCAGAATATGCAAAAATTAAGGCAAAGAAATATGGTGCATTATTATCTACAAAGGTGAATTTATTTGCTACTGGTACATTATTTGGGAGTGTAAAACCTGTTTTAAAAGATGGTAAAACGACACTAGCAGTTACAGATGTGAAATATCCAAAAGGTCAAAGCACAGTAGAAGTTTCAGAATTTTTAGATAAACAATATGGAGAAGTTTTTGCCCCACAAGAAAAAGAAATTGAGCAGATTGTTGCCATTGCAGGAAAATTCATTAATAAGCGTATCAATGAATACGTTAACAGAACAAACACTTAAAGAATGCTTAATACGATTGTTGACAGCTTAACGGTAACAGATTACTCTAATTTTGGAGTTAATTTTGTACGTAATAATAAGAGCGGAAATCCCGAATATTTCAATCATTTAACCCAAGAAGAAATTGGTATCAATGATAGTTTTGAAAACTATTTTTTTGCAATAAATGAAGATGTAACAACCGAGTTAGACAGTTGCTATATGACTGTTATAAGGCAAATATTTACTTTAAAATTCGTTACTAAAGCACCTAGCGCACTTTATATTTTCGATAAACTTTCTAAGGGTACAATTACTGATTCAGCAAATATAAATAGTGTAAAATTTAAGATAGTCGGTTCTTCAAATGAAGAAAGTATAAATAAAACACTATTTGTAAATACTTTTAAAATTGAAGTGTGGGGCGTAAAAAATACTTGTCAAGTTGAATTCCCTTGTAAGTGCTAGAACCTTTGTATTAGCCAATTACTTGTAAAAATAGTTGGTATAATAAAAAGTATAGGTATAGGAAATATAAACAAGGTAACGATACCAAATACAGCCATAGTAAGCCATACATTAGCACACGTCTTGCAGAAACCTAAAGGCTTAATGAATTGCTTATAGCCATCCATTACTTCGCCATCTTCATCTAATTTAACATCTCCAATCTTCATTAACCATTTATAGTAAAAGTGGAATATCTGTCCATGACCTAGCCATGTGTCAAATACATAAGATGCAAAATAGCATAGTACAGCTATTATCATTGAGTAGTAAAAATTCATCATTTTCTTACTATTGCATAGGTTGTAAATGAGATACAAAGGAATGTTTCGTCTGGGTAAATTATTCGACCAGTATAATCATAGTTTTCATTTTTAGGCATATCGAATAAATACGGTTCATCCGGACCTACAGTTATGGTTTGAGTTGTAACCATTCCATTATAATCGAGTTCAATTATCAATGTATATGGGTCAAGTGTTGTGTTAGACCCCATATCAATAGGGTCACATGCGTTTAAGCATCCAAGCGAAGTGTATTCAGAACAACATTTCATAGTTTAAGGTTTAGCGTAAGTATATTCAATAGTATTACAAGTAATGCAGCAGCAGTTTTCACGACCAACAAATTTCTTGATTGATTCTATTGCATGTTTTAAAAACTTATTTCTACTTATTACAAATTCACTAATAAGTGAAACAGCAATTTCTTGATTTTTTATTGTAGTCAAATTATATCTATCGGTAGCTATAATCTCCTTATAGTACCATTCTCCTGCAAGGTATCTAATAGCTGGAGCAAGTTCTTTTTTAAACTGACACCAAAATAAATCTTCATCACATTTTTGTTGAATTGTGCCTTTAAAAAATGAAGTATTATAAAGGATGTTAGTTCCTATAATTGATATATCAAGATTGCTATTATAAGAAGCATTTACATCAACGACCGTATCGATATTAGCAACTAAAACAACATCACTATTTACACCGTTTATAGTTAGTACAGCAGTTTGACTATTAGTGCTTTTAATAGTTAAAGTATCAACGTAAAATGATGTGTATTTTGAACAATATTCATTTAGTGTAAGTGATAGAGCAGTTGGATTTGTTACTGCATCCCCACTATTAAAGTAATCAAATGATTTTATTATTGAACCAAATGTGAAATATTCTGCTAATTGATTTGTTGCTAACAAGACTATTTCTTGACTTGCATTTTCGATACAAGATTTTAATAATTCAAACCCACTTATGGTTTCGCTATCAGCTACACTTGATGCGGATTTAATGGATATACCGGGTAATCCTTTTAATCCATTAATCCAATAACCTGTCGTAGATTCTGCATTAGTGCAACCCTCAACTCCTACTATATTTGTGAAACAACCCATATTTATTTACTTGTAATGAAAATAAATTTAATAAAAAATTTGCATTTACATAATTTATGTTATATTTATTTTCAATAGCACTATAAAAAGGCTACCATCGGAGGGTTCACTCGTTAAGTTTTGAGATGCTTTAAATTCTCATTTGTGGCAGCACTTACTGAAATCAAATTAATTTTCAAAACTTAAATTTATAAAACAATGGCATCAGTAAACGCATCGAGCGTAAATGTATGTAGGACCTTAGTTCAACAACTCGACCAAAAAACAGGCTTACCACAAAACTTCGTTGATTCAATGGGGATGTATATGGCTATTAAATCACCTACAAACCGTAGAGGTTATGAAGAGCAATTACGTAAGATTGAAGATTCTTACATTGACAAAGGATTAACTTTCCCAACTAATCAACTTCGTTACAGAAAGCCAAGTTGTGATACTAGCTTAACTGATTGCACCGCTGACTACTGTACACCCGTTGCAGTTGGTAGTGACCCTTATGGTTACATAAATGTAACTGCGGAGGCTTGTAAGGCTGAACAGTTCACAATTACAAATGACCAATTCAATTCAGTTTGTTATGGTAAAGATGAATTTCTTGCTATTGCGATTGATGACGCATCAAAAGCCTTGTTACGAAAAGTGAATGTTGATTTACTTACTAAAGTAAACGCATTGATGGGTAACTATGCGGATGGTACTTCTTCATTATCGGCAACAAAAAACATCAACATTATCAATGCAAACGGTACTGTAACTGTTGGTATGGGTACTATTGACAATGAATTTGCAAAAATAGGTGTTACTGGTGACATCATTAAAGTTGGTGGACGAGCATTAAATTCTTACAAGAATTATGCTTCTTTAAACATTCCACAAGCCTATACAGGACTTGACCCATTAAAAGCAGGTATGGGAGATTTCTATTACGATTCAAAACTTGATACAGTAATTACATTACCTTCTGCAACATGTAAGATGTTAGCTTGGGAGGCTGGAGTGATTCAAATGGTTGAGGGCTATAACAATGATGGAAGTCGTAAGTTATTCCACGAAACAGACGTTTGGGACACAATGGAAGTAAACGGTATTAAATTCGATTACTACATGCACTTTAACCCTTGCTCTGGTGGTGGTACTTGGACTATTACTTTAAAGAAAAACTATGGTTTGATGTTTGTACCTACTAGTGCATTTACTTGCGAGGTTGAAGGAGCAAATAACAAATTGAAGTTCACTTTGGGTTGTGGTGAAATGACTTGTGACATGCTTTCAATCTGTTAAAATTTCGCTTGTTTCTTTTTCATATAAGGGGTGGGGATTTCCCTACCCCTTTTTTTAATTTAATAATATGTCAATAGGCTGTAACATAATCACAATAAGTAGTTTAGATTGTCATTTACTTTTTCTTGATGGCTCTGGAAATGTTATTTATGACTTAGTTTTAGGGGAGCAAACAACGGTTACTTATAGTGCCAACTTACTTACTATTTCGGATGCTACTTCTACAGCTATTGTAAGTATCAGTCAATTACCTTTAATTAATGGAGGTTTTTTTGCTACATTTTCTGCGTTAGAAACTTATGTAAGGGCTGAATCTGATTTATGCGTGTGTCCTTGTCCTACTGGTGGTAGTGAAACTACTGCTACAATGGGTGCTTTAATAGATTCTGCTATTGAGAAAAATCCTTTGGTAGATGCTGATATGTTTGCAATTCGGGATTCTGTTAGCGGACTTTTACAGAAGTTTTCTTGGTTAAATTTAAAGAGCAAATTTATAGATGGAATACTAACGGGTTACGTAAGTGGTGCAGGTGTTATAAGTGCTGCTGATAGTATTAAAACTGCTATCCAAAAGCTAAACGGCAATATAGCTGCATTTGTTGGTGGTGTTTCTTCGGTATTTGGCAGAACGGGAGCAGTAATTGCTCAAAGTGGGGACTATATAGTAACTGACATAACGGGTGCAGAAGCAACTGCCAATAAGGGTGCATCTAATGGCTATGTAGGTATGACTTTATTTAATATTAATTTCAAGAATGTATTAAATACTTTCACGTCTTTATTATCTAACTCCAATACGGGGGTAAGAACATACCAATTTCAAGATAGAAATGGCGTTATAGCAGATACGGCAGACACAGAAAATAAAAGGACTTTCAGCAGAACGATAGTAGGAGATGCTAATTATAATGTGCTTTTTAGTGACGACTATGTTACTACAAGTGTAGCTTTTACGGCAGCTAGAACATGGACTTTACCGAGTTTTTCGGTATTTGCAGGTGAAGAAGTAATTATTTCAGATGATTTTCAGACGATAACAAGCGTAAACACATTGACTATTGCGGTTCAATTTGGTAAGTCTTTAAATGGCGTAATAAATGGTACAGAGGTTATGAATGCAGCAGGTTCATGGAGGCGATTATGTTGTGATGGTGCAGGTAATTATTTCTTTGATAAAGGTATTGCAAGGCTAGGTAAGACACAAACTTTTACAGGTACAAATTCTTTCTCAAATGCTATCGTTGCAAATTCTGAAACAGCCAACACAATAGCTCATTTTGACATCACAAAAAGCCTTAAAAGTTTACCACTAATAACTTATCCATCGTTAACAGAAATAGCTTTTGTAAAAGGCGTTACAAGCGATATTCAAACTCAAATAGATGGCAAACAAGCTACTTTAGTAAGTGGTACTAATATAAGACCGATAAACACTAATAGTTTATTAGGATTATCTAATTTGCGTATTTTAGGTGCGGTTTGTGGCTTAATAAGTGCAACAGCAGGAGCAGGAGCGACATTATATTACTCTTTAATCGGAACAGCTGCAGGAGTAGTAATTGCAAGTATTGCAGCTAGGCAAATACCTTTTAGTGCAAATACCTTTCAAAACTTATCAATTCTTACAAGTACGGCACAACCTGCCACGGGGTCACAAGTTGTTACAATATTTAATAACTCAACAGCTACTATAATTACATTAACGATTGCAGCAGGTTCAGCAGCAGGAACATACAGCGATAGGGTAAATTCATTTAACACCGTTAATGATGATAGATTAACCATTCAAGTGATTAACAATGCAGCAACCAATGGGGCAACAATATTGTCTTACTCTTTAAACTTATATTAAAATGACTTACGCTTACACCCAAAAAGAAAACATCTACGGATTAATTATTGATTGCAAAATTAATGCAGAGGATGAAGCGGATTTAGTATGTTTCAATTTTGATATTAACGAACCTGACCATGCTACTTTGATAGGAGAGTTTTCGGACGTAAATAAACTAGAAAAATATGTAGTTTATTTATGTGCAAATCCCGATAGACAATTTAATTTAACTGAAATTTTAATAACCATAAATTTATAATGGAAGTCTTACTAATATTAATTGGCAAGGCAATATTTATAATTAAAATTATTGCTTTTCCTTTTTTCTTTTTTTTCATCAGTAGAAACATAAAAGATTACAATAGTTGGTTTCACCAACATTATACAGAGATTAGTAGTTATACGGTAAGTGGGGCAGTAGTTCTATTTACTCCATTACAGATACATTCACAATTAGGCTTATTGACGTATAACATTGTGGAGTTATCATTAAAAACTATTATAGCTGTTTCGATTACATTTTTTCTCAACAAGGCATTAAAAAAATATTCTAAAAAAATAGATAAAACCGAAAATGAAGACATTGATAAAATGGATGAGAAGCCATAAAGAGATACTGATTGTATCTATAATTTTTGTATTTTTTATGGTGTGTTTTTATTTTGCTAGTCAGATTGGGATTAACGAGAGGGATTTACATTTA
>Ga0105050_10010179_pt1 | contig 10344 bp, 10 predicted proteins | sample FRY01_FD_78088 | JGI IMG/M metagenome (GOLD analysis project Ga0105050, IMG submission 78088) | Freshwater microbial communities from Lake Fryxell liftoff mats and glacier meltwater in Antarctica - FRY-01 | ecosystem: Environmental > Aquatic > Freshwater > Ice > Glacier meltwater ... | reverse complement strand
GACAAGGCGGCTGTTGATAAGGCGGCTGCTGACAAGGCGGCTGTTGACAAGGCGGCTGCTGACAAGGCGGCTGTTGACAAGGCGGCTGCTGACAAGGCGGCTGTTGACAAGGCGGCTGCGGACGAGGCAGCCATCCAAGGTGTTGTTGAGGAACATTTTGAAGTTGAAGCTGTGTCAGTGCGCGAATGTGCCAACGTTGTTGATCTTTGCCTCGCCCATTCTATGGACGAAGAAAACAGCTATGGAGACGACCAAGAAGCTGAATACAGCTCTCGCCGACAAGCTGAGTTGCGAGAATGCTTCCGGGCCGATACAGCTTTTCGCAAGGCCCGCCAGGTACTCAAAGTTGCCGGTGCCCGAAGTAGAGCCAGCAGGAAGGTCTCTAACGCTGGCAACGAAGCTCGCCCCTCCACGTGTATTGTGGGAGCTGGCGCGGACCCGGTTGCGTCACAGGAGCCTATTGACGCTATTGACTTGCTTTTGAAGGCCGCGAAATCCGCCGATGAAGCGGAACAGTGGGTGCAGCCTAAGTCTCCGTGGTTACTTCGCAGACGCCCGTTGTTTCGGAACGTCTCTCCGGGCGCCTTTGAGGACTACGAGGACGATAAGGACGTAACGTATTACCCGAGCAGCAGCGCCCGCAAGGAAGAGTCCAAACGGCGTTTCTGGATGACTGCGGGTACCCAGGTCTGCTGCGGAGGGTTGAGCGTTTGCACAATCCGTGAGTCGAAAAAGCCAAAGTCGTCCCCAATTTAACTCCGGACGCCTGGAGTTCTTAACCCTTTCATGACGGTGCGAGCGAATTCGCTCGTTTTTGACTGATTCGCCCTAGAACAAGCGCGTGCATTTGACAATGTCCACACTGCCGTCATGAAAGGGTTAACGACTGTACGAGAAATGTATTTTCAGAATGCACTGACATCATTGTGGTGTGTTATGCAATGTGTGCACGTTTCTACGGCCTGCCCAGTCCTTTGCTTCTTTCGGGGCCTGTATCTCGTTCCGACGGCGTAGGTAACAGCAAAGACGGACACCCACGTCCGGGCAAGTGGGGGCGTGGGGGCACGGCCAGAACACCTGCCCCTACCCCCATTGGGGCTTCTGTGAACGCGAACTAAATCCTTCGCGCGGGCCCTACGAACATGTCGCCATCGTCCAAACCTCAGCAATTCCCACAACGCATGGCTGCATACGACCTCTACTGGGACAGCACGTGCTTCGTCAACTTGGTTGAGCCAGAAGCCGACATCGCGAATGCAGTTGCAAAATCAGCGGCCGAAGACTTGTTCGTTGATGCCGTTGGTAACGAGGCTAGGCCAACGTGCATGTTGCCCGCCCTGGCTGCCAAGGCTGGATTGAACACATCTGTCTCAGAGAGTCCGCGTCATTTTTGCATCCTGCAGCTCCCGGCACTGCGCCGTGTCCAGGAGCCATGAATGCAACTGATTGGCGTGCGTACATGGTTGAAGACGAAGCACCTGTTTGGCGACACATTGTCACATTTCGGGTCTTGTGCCCGTCGGGTCATAGTACTCCTTTTGGTTTGTGTGCCGGCGACTGCAAAAGTTCCCACGGAAAAGGAGATGCACCCACAGACGCAGGGAAGGCTTGAGCCCAAATAAGTCTGGCATGGTAACAGTCGGCGGCGGCGATGGAAGACGCGGTGCTGTACCTCGTCTGTCCTCACTGTGAAGGCGCCGTTGAGGTGGCCGTCGCTCAAATCAATTGCGCCATTTTTAGGCACGGCAGCTTCAAGGAGACCGGACAACCCATGAACCCCCATGCTTCGGAGATAGAGTGCGATGCCGCGACTGCATCCGGGGCCATCCACGGCTGTGGGAAGCCATTTCGGTTGGTGCAGCAGGACGGTGCATGGACGGCAGAGGTTTGCGAATACATTTGAAACGTCACAACAGGACGTGTGGGGGAAGGGGTCACGGCTCACACTCCAGACGCATGAGCACAGGGTAAAACTCGCAAAAGGTGTGGGCGGACACCAGGATCGGGATCCGTCCCAAGTGGGCGGCAGAAACGCTAAGGCTGAGCGGCGCGCGCAGCAACGCGGGGTCAAACTCCAAGGTCTTGAACGTCATCAGCTGGAAGCGGTTGGGTCGGTACTGCTTCACGACCGCGACGACTGTCCGTTGCGAAAACGACCGCCCCACCGCCAGCGCCAGGTCAGTACAGTCCGGCAACACAACCACGGTGTACGTGGTGTTTCCCATGCCGGCAAGGGCTAGTGCTTCCGAGAACTGCAGCGCTCCCGCGCTGGACAGGAGTACGGCCAGAATACAACAGAGGAGGCCCATGGAAACTGGGAATGGACTGTTTTTCTCCTCACGGCGTTTTTGCTGCGCCGGTTTGTCTCCCGGCCAACGGCACAACGACCGCCCAGAAGTCCTCCAGACGCATCTCTGGCCACACGTACACGGCCGGCAACGGGTTCTGGGAACAGCTGAGGGTGTGCAGCTTGGGGGGCCGGGCGCGTGGCAGCCAATGCAGGCTGTTGCCGCTGCAGTGCAGCTCCAGAAGCCCCGGTGGCAGCACGCCGAGATCCCAAAGGTTGTTGAACTCGCACGTCAGGTCCTCCAAGTCCCTGGGGCACTGCGGCAGGACTCTGATGCAGTTGTTGGAGCAACGCAGGCTGCGCATCGCGCTGGGCATGCGGGGAAGCACGCGGAGGCAGTTCCACGTGCAATCGAGCACTACTAGGCACTGCGTCAACACAGGCAGCTCCTCCAAGAGGTTGTGGGCACACAGCAGGGTCTCCAAGAGCCTGGGCAACCTCGTGGGCAGCCGCTTCAGGATGTTGCGGCTCACGTTCAGCCTGCGTACAGAGAGCGGGATGGGGGGCAGCTCGCAAAGACCCAACCCGCTCAAATCCAGCATGGCCGACGGCCGTCCTAGTTGCCAAGCGGTCACACGACACTCTGCCTCATTCATGCACGGCAAGCGGGTGCACAGTCGGCAGCCCCCCTCGCAGCCGGCGCCAGGTGGCTTTGCCGCGGCCGTATTGGGCCTCCCCCCTCCCGCCCCGTCCCGGTGCCCAAGTTTGAAAACGCGCTTGCCGCCGACCCCGAAAGATTGCAACGGGTCGCGCTTTCTGGCTGCTGCCCGCACAAATTGTTGCCGGCGGGTCAACCCTGCCGTTGCAGACCCAGTTGCAGTGTGCTTGCAGCCAGCAGACTGAAGATGATCCGGCTCGTGTGCACTGCGCGCGGCGATGGCATGGGAGATGGCTTGCGCATTTGCAGAAGAGCCGCCTAGCAATACAGGCTGTGGACCTGTTCCATGCCGCGCAACATCTCCGGAAACCAATATCGGTTGCGCCAGGGACCACGGCCTCCAGTCCACAGGCTTGCTTACCGGAACCAGCTGGAGCTTGGTGCCCCATGGACCACAATCGATCGTTCGGCGGGCGCGTCGGCAGGTTGCTTGCCTTGGCGTGCACCACGTTGTGCGGGGAAGCGTTTCTGTATGTGGCGGCAATCGCGGCGTACGACCACGGAGGCAAACAAGAGGTCTTGGTCTGGGTGGCGTGCATGGTGATCCTGGCGGCCGTCATGGGGGTGTTCATCCACCGGCAGTATGCCGAGGTACGGACAGCTCTAGAGGGTGAGCGGCAGGAGGAGCTGGTTGAACTAATGTGGCAGATGGAGGAGCCCGGCGCTCCCGTTTGACAGCCCACGTCCCCCAGACAGGGCCCCCCACCACGCACTTCGGTGCACTGTTGAAGCGGCCAGAACCAAAGACTCCTCGGCCATGCCTTCCCCTCCCAGAGCTGCCGAACGTGAACTGCGTTGGCGGGAGGTTGGCGCCACAGCTGCAGTGGCATGGGCGCGGGCTTGTTGCTCCTGTTTCGGTACATGCACATATTGCTTCGGATGCCAACATGAAATTCACTCGAGCGGGGTGTCCATTGTTAACACGGTCAAAAGAAACACATCACGGGGCATGGGTCATGGAGGATGCCGCCTGCTGCAACGGGTCGCTCTTGCAAATGGGGCACAGTGGCACGAACTCCAAGGCCATGCCCAAGCATGCCGTGTGCAGCACGTGGAAACAGGGCAGCACGGAATACCTGCTGTCCGTTTCGTTCGCAGACAGACAGACGCAGCAGTCCCAAGATCCCGTGCATTCGGGCAAGAGACGCATGGTGATTTCGGCGCGGCTCTTGGAGTATGGCACAGCAAACATGCCAATGTCCCATTGCGCCATGAACAGCGCGCAGGCCGGGTGTATGCCTGACGAGGCCTGAAGAGCAAGGATGCAGTCCGGGTCGTCCCGAATGCTTTTCTTGAAACGGTGCAGCAAGGCGCCCTCGCCGGAAGTCATGATGGCGGAGAGCAATTCCAGGGCGTACGTCAACGCTGTCCCGTCCACGGAGATCTTGTCCGCAAACACGCTCTTGGTGATGAACTCCAGCAGAGTTGGCTGGTACGAGCAGATGAGGTCGAAGCAGTGGACGCGCTTGACCAGGTTGGTGAGCACGACACAGGTGGGGACAAAGGAGCGCCGGGAGAACAGGGGCTGGCCCAGGACCCGCACAATGCTGTTCAGACACGCAACCACGAGCTTGGAGGCAAACGCTTCCACGGTGAACACCTTGACCTCCTTGGAGCATTGCAGTATCCTGAGCGCAGCGATCATGAGCCCCGAGGGGTCCAGTTGGAACATGTCACAGAAGGTCCCGGAGAACAAGTGGTTGAGGAAGCTGCCGACGTTGCTGTCCCTCAGCTTCAGAGTAGCCAGATTGCAGCAAACCTGAAACTTCGGCAGCATGTCGGTGGCAAACTCCACGACGTGGGCGTCCTCTTGGCGCAGCAAGGCCGCAAGCGCAAGTCCAAAGTGGGTCACACAGTCGCGATGGATCTCCATGATGCCGAAAAAGTACTTGGAGGAGAACTTGACAATGGCATCTGCGCAGAACTTGACGATGGGGCCGGAGAGGCACAGGGAGAACGGGACTGGGCGGCTGGCAAGGGCGCGCAAGAAATAGCCACACGTGCTGATGGCCATGTCCGTCGCCTCCGCATTCTGCTCGTCCAGAGGGGCTGCCAGGATGTCCAGGACCACGTGGAACACCTCGTTGGTAATGTGCCCGGAGCACGACGGAGAGATCATGCAATCGGTCAGGAATCCAATCGCGGAGAGAAAGCTGGTCTTGGGAAGCTTTAAATCGGGCTTGTGGAAGAGCCGGAGGGCCAGGAACCGCAGTGACAGGACGCTGAGCCGCGTGAGGCTGCCGTTCTCCAGCATAATTCCGGGCAGAAAGTGCGAGTCCAGCACCTTCATGCAGGTGAACAAGAGGTCTTGGGGCGGGCGCGTGACCAAGACTTGCATGCAGCTGGTCTTGATGTCCATGTGCGTGCCGTGCAGACAGCACATTCGAGTAATGTGGTCCATCACGTCGGCGCACACGTCACCGCCCAAGGCCAGGTGACACTGAATAAGTTCAAGGCACGAACGCACCATGGGGACCAAGTCCTCGTCCGAGGTGAGATGGAGGATGGCAACGGCAAGCACGGCGGGCGGAACCGGACAACCCAGCCACTTCTGCACGGCACACTGGGCTCGCAGTGAGCGGCTTAGGGATACCACACCTCCAAGCGGCGGCAGGGGTGCCATAGGAAACCTAAAGACACAAACGCGTTTGCGAGCCCGCGTGCGCAAGGAATCGCCGTGGTACCCTCTTTCCCAGGCGTTCATCTCGGCAGGAGTTGTAGCGGTACGGGACGAGGCTTGGGACAGAGGATGTTCAATTTTAGAACGGGAGAACCGGGACATGGCAGTAACGGGAGTGGGGGGGGGGCGAGCGGAAGATGGAGGAAGATGGAGGAAGATGGGGATTTGTGGTATTGGTGGGTTGCCAGGATGACCAGGAAACATTTAAAAATCGGCGGATCGGGCTCCCTCGGGAATTATTTCAGTTGTGCCTGACCAAATAGTGCCCCCCCCCAATACTTGCAATTCCGTGCACGTTAGCAAGATTCCCAGTGTACATTCGGGGTTCAGGGGGGTGCACGTGTTTCGCAGTTTGCGCCTACACCGCTTGCCTCCCTGCGGATGCGTCGCCCTTCCCCAATGCTACGAATGCTGGCAGGTGTTTTGCACGAACAATCTTCGTGCACGCACAACCACCCAACGAAGGTGATGCTCACAGCATACATTTACGGTCAAGCACAACGGTCCGAGCTGCCGGGGGTTGGAGTGATTGCGCAAACGGACCCCTCCTGCGAGGACACGGAGGTCGATGGTTTCACCACAGGTGCCGTCCAAGCCGCAGCGGATGGTGACCCCGGATGCATACACGGCCCATACAGTGAGGGGCCATGGGGCGCTCTTGGTAGTGGATGTCGAGACGCAAGGTTTCGGTCCCTACCATGATCGTGTCATGCAACTGGCAGCGCGCTGTGTCACGTTCCGCATCACGGCCGCCGGCGACTGGGAGTTTCATGACGTCGCGAGCTTCGTGGACTACAGCCAAACGGTCGCCATCAGTCACAATTTGCCACAAGCAGTGACGCGACATGTGGACAGAGAGGCGCTGCGAAGGGCAAAGCCGGAGGTGCAGATGATGCAAGCTTGGGTGGACTTCCTCCGTGGATGTCATGCCGACCTTCCCGCCGACTTCCCCACGTACATGGTTGCACACAACGGTCTGGTGACCGACGCACCCGCCATTCACCGGGCACTTCACCGGGCGGGCATTCGTTCGTCTGACTTGTTCACCGAGCTGAACTTGGTGGGCTTGGTGGACACCCTACAGCTGTCGCGGTCCCGTGTGCCCTGGCGCGAGTGGACAGCCCCAAGGCCAGCCACGGGCCCGGAACGGACTGCTGAGCCGTTAGCTCCAGTTGCCCCCATCCCCGATGGGGATGCTACAGCACCAGACCTGAAGCTCCTGCACAGTCAGGGAAGTGTGCATGAACGCCTGTTTGGGTGCACCTTCGCCGGTGCACACGATGCAGAACACGATGTGAGCGCATTGTGTGACATCGTGCGGCACAAGCTCTTCTGGACACAGGTTGTGGGGAAGGAGGCTGCTGTGCCGTGGGGCTGGATAGCTTCTCGCGCTGACCATCTGTACTCGAAGCACTTGATCACGACGCGGGGGTGGCGGGTGGAGGCGTGTCCGGCTTGCGTCCACGGTCCCATGAAACCCAGGGCGACAGAGGACGCGCTCTCAGCTGCTTTCACAGATGGCTGGCGAGTTGACTTTGTGTGCGTGGCCCGAGACGCGGAGTGTGGGGTGGAGGCGCAATCCACGTTCCCCGGTTGGGTCGCCCTGGCGGACGGCCGGACACGAGAGCCATCTGGCATCTTTGGCAGCCCTGGTGCCTGCACTTGCAACGCAACGTGTAAGCGCGGGTGTCCATGCAAGTCCGCGCAGCAAACCTGCACGGCTGCCTGCCACCCAAAAAACAGGAAGTGTGCGAATGCCGTGGCGACGGTGGGCCCGAGCTTGACGGGACTCCTGGTGCTTGCCGCTGCACTGTGACGTGTGTTGTCTCGGGAAGACCGGGGCTGCACCCGGTTCCCACCACTCCCAGGCCCGTAGACCGGGCTCAAACTGGCCACGGCCCGCGTGTACGGATTGCATTGCCATGCTTTTCGCAAGCACTCTCCGACGCTTCTCCACCGGCTCCAGCGCTGGGCTGGTGCGTCACCTCAGCACCTGACGTCCATCCGTGCGCAAGGACGAGCCCCCGGGGGCCCTCCCCGAGTCGTTCACGAAGTTGCTCGTGCTGGCATGGCCGGCACCGCGGAGGAGGTTGTACGAACCCACGCGGTATCGGACGCTAGCGCTCGCAGACTCAAAGCACTGACCGCGGTCAAATGTATGCCGGCGGCAGTGTCATGAACCGCTGGCCCTCTGTAACCAGGTCCGGGTGCACCGCGCCCCGGGAAGCACGGTGTCGGACTTCTGCAGACAGCGGGGCGCCGGAGTGGTAGCAGTCGGCCAAGGCGCCATGGCCGAACCTAGCATCCATGTCTTTGCGTAGGTACACCGCTATCACATAGAACTCGTCGGTCATTTCCCAAACGGAGTGCGGCGAGCCTTGCCACCCGGAGGGGTCGGTCAGCACCTGGGCTAGCTTTACTCGGTCAAGCCAGTCCACTGACACACTGTTTCCTTGCGAGTCATACAGCAGGCCCTCTGGCCCAGGCTGCAGGCACGCGACGCAGGCGTCGACGCTCCTACATATGGCGAACTGAAGCTTGTATTCAGCGCCATGCACGCTCCTCAATACGGGCAAGTGTGAATCTTCCTCGTCTTCCTGGGTCTCCTCAACTTCGTACAACCAGTCAAAGTCGTGAATGTAAACGTCTGGCGGGATGTCGTATTCCATGAATCCGTCCCCTGCAATGTAACACCAGGACAAGCCGGCCGCAGTGAAGAAGGTGGTCAGAAGACTTACGGGGGAGTTCCCGTAGCTCTGGGCGGCCTCCTGCAGGGCCGCCGTCACCAGCTCCAAGCTCACGGTGTCGAACTTCTTCCTGTCCTCGGGTCGCGCACACACGATCTTATGCACGGCTTGCATGAGGAGGTGCTGGTACTCCGCGACGCTCCGACGGTCCGTGATCATGTACGGCTCGTCCAGCAGGGCCATCGTTTCAACGCCCGACACCAGGCTCTTGTTCAAGACGTCCACCAGGTAGTTCCGGGTGGCGCGCGTGTTCAGCAGCACGTTCAGGGCCGTGGAGGCCCAAGCGGCGCCGCTGAAGTGACCGATTGCAAATGGCGCGCCGGGCGGTCGGTGTGGTGCCGCGTCATTCTTGCTGCGGTACACCCGGCCGTTCAAGTAGAACGCCGCTGACGCAAACTCTCCGTTTGGACGCAGCCGCACCGCCGCCGGCCCGGTGCTGTTGGTCACCACTCCGTGCCGAAAGTAGGTCAAAATGATCACGCCTCTCTTGCCCAGGACCACCTCCACTTGTGCGGGCTTGCCCCTGCGATGCAACCAGGGATCGAAAAGAGCCGGCTCTTTTGCGTTTTGTAAATATATTTCTCGTACAATCGCCAACAACTCCCGGTGTCCAAAGCAAAAGAGCCGGCTCTTTCGGAACTCTGGATGCAACAGCCCCTCCGCGTCATAGTAACTCTCTTGCCACGCGTGCCCGTTGGAGAAAATGTCGTTCCTGAGCTTGTGGACCTTCGGTTGCACGCGGGAGCCGCTCAGCCACATCTCCGCGAAGGCGCCGCGCGCATACGTCCGTCGGACCGAGCACAGCTTGCCCCTTGCCGAGTCGAATGTCCCGCCCGGGCAAGGCCCCTCCATCCAGAACCTGTCCACGTCGCCGGTATGTTTGTTCAACACCTGAATGCTCGGCGGACCGTTGCGGCTTCTGGACGACAAGTAGTATCCGCGCTCGTCGATGCGCTCCTCCACCCGGACCGTCTCGCTGTCGCGGGTCAGCAGGTATACGTGTGCAGCCAGCCGCCGCCTCGTGTGCTCCTCGGGGTATTCAAGGTCAAATACGGGTGCGAACCGGTTGCCGTAGGACTCCCGGGTGGTTGCAAACGCCTCTGCTTCCGCGATGGCCGCACGGATAGTGGCGGGGTCCTCCGACTCGGCATCCATCAAATCTAGGGGGAGAAAGCCTTGGGCCACGATTTCTTGGAACCACGGCCGCTCACCGTACCTGGCTTCGAAGAAGTGCAGGTATCCGGCTGCAGTAGCCCCCCTGGGGGGACGCGCAACTTCGGCCACGGGAACATGTGCGGCCATGTCAGCAATGACGTTCGCCAATATTGTGGGCGCGTGGCCGGCCCCGATCGTCTCCTCCAATATGGTCGCAGGGTTTAGTTCCGTTAGGCACAGCTGGACCTGATACATTCGAAACGCTTTCAGGAGGGGAATACGGTCGGCCCCTTGGTGAGCTCTCAGCAGCCGCGCAATTTGAAGCCGCTGAGCGAACTCGGCAGCCTCGCGGGCTATGTCCACGTTCATGCTAGATTACCCATGGCCACATAAAAAAAATATCACCGCCGACTTCCTATGGAGTGTGCGGTATTCTTTTGGGGGAAACGTGTATTGTTGGACCAGTAAAGCCGCGGGAAATCGATTGTTGCCATTGGGAGTCACGTCCGTAGCCGTTAAAGGGGTTTCCGACATGCGGGTCGGCCTGACTCCCCCGCTTCAAACACAAGTCAATTCCCTGCTTCTCCGCATTCGGTGTCCGTGTGGCAACTAGCGGAGCGCCGCAATGGGCAGCGGATTCCCAAACCGTGTGCAAGCAGAGACACTGCTTGGCTCGCCCTCCGGCCGGGATTCCGTACGACTCCGTGTTCTCGACATCCCGCCGCCAGTGCGGCGTTCCTGCAACAAATAGAGCGGG
>Ga0105050_10010175_pt1 | contig 10348 bp, 9 predicted proteins | sample FRY01_FD_78088 | JGI IMG/M metagenome (GOLD analysis project Ga0105050, IMG submission 78088) | Freshwater microbial communities from Lake Fryxell liftoff mats and glacier meltwater in Antarctica - FRY-01 | ecosystem: Environmental > Aquatic > Freshwater > Ice > Glacier meltwater ... | reverse complement strand
ATCTCCGGCGGGTTCCGATCCGACGAAGGGGCGCAGGACTTTGGAATCATCCGAACCTTCCTCTCAACCGCGAGAAAGCAGGGCTGGGACTTGCTTCAGGCACTGATCGGGGACCCGCAGACGATGATCGCAAAACTGCGCTGCGCCTAAGCCGGACGGGAACCTGGGCAGTTACCTTTTTCTTCAGAAAAAGAACCGCTTGCTTCCTACCCCCGAGGATGCGCCTTCCGCCAGACCGCCATGAGCTGCGCCGTATCCACCGCCGTATAGCGCTGCGTGGTCGAAAGGCTGGCGTGCCCCAGCAGGTCCTGGATCGTCCGCAGATCCGCCCCTTCCGCCAGCAGGTGCGTGGCGAAGGAATGCCGCAGCGCATGCGGCGTCGCGTGCTCGGGCAGCCCGTTCTGCTGGCGGAACACGCGCAGGGTCCGCTGCGCCACGCCGGGATTGAGCCGCTCGCCCCGCACTCCCATGAACAGTGGCGCGGTCGGGTCGCCGGGCGCCGGGTGGTGGCGCAGCCATGCCGCCATCGCCGCGCGCACTGCCGGCAGCACCGGCACGATGCGCGGCTTCGATCCCTTGCCAACCACGCGCAGCATGGCGTCCGTGCCCTCGCGCGGCGCATCGGCCACATCCAGCGCCAGGGCTTCGGCGATGCGCAGCCCGCTGCCGTATAGCAGGCTGAACAATGCCGTGTCCCGCGCCTGGGTGAAGGCGCTGTCGGTCGCCTCGCCGATATCCCCCGCCACCGAAAGCGCCTCCCGCGGCGTCAGCGCATGCGGCAGCGGCGGCTTGGCCTTCGGCGTGGCCAGCAGCGCCACCTGCGCGTTTGCCACCCCGTGCCGCCGTGCCAGGAACCGGAAGAAGCTGCGCACCGCCGCCAGGTGCCGCGCCCGCGTGCTCTCGCCCGCGCCGCGCCCGGCGTCCCAGGCCAGCCAGGCGCGGAAATCGGCCGCCCGCAGCCCCGCCAGCGCCGGCAGGTCCGGCTCCGCCCCCAGGTGGCCCGCCAGGAAACTCAGGAACGCCCCGACATCGCGCGCATACGCCGCCACCGTCAGCGGCGAGCCCCGTCGCTCATGCGCGAGCCACGCCAGGAAGCCCTGCCGCTCCTCCTCTGCTGTCATCGTCCTAGAGCTGCCGCCGCCGCGCGGGCCAGGAAGGCCAGCGGCCCCAGCCCCTGCGCCGGATCGAGCGGCCCGGCGTCGCGCGCCGCCAGCGCCACCAGGCCCGGCACCCCCTCGCCCGGCAGGCGCAACAGCGCCTCATGCCGCGCCAGCCACGCCGCCTCTCCGTGCAGCGCCGCCGCATCCTCCCCGCCGGCGCGGAACACGACCGCCCGGTGGCCCAGCAGGCGCACCACCTGCCCAGGTGCGAGCGGCCGGGCGCCCGGATGAGCCGTACCCTCCAGGCACAGGCTCGCCGCGTCGATCGCCAGCAGCGCCGGCCATTCCGCCGCGACACACTCCGCCACGTCGTCGCCGGCGCGGATCAGCGCCAGCACCGCCTCCTGCACCCGCTGCGCCATTCCCGCCGCCGCGCGCCCAGCCGCCAGCACCCCGTCGGCCCGCTCCGCCATCGCCCCGGCATGGGCGCGCTCGGCCATCAGCATCGCCGCCATATGGTCGGCCATGCGCTCGCCATGCACCCGCTCCGGCGGCTCCAGCGCCCGGTACAGCTCCGGCCGCCGCGCCAGGAATTCCGGGTGGGCGCGCAGGAACGCTACAACGTCCTCCTCGCGGCTCATGGAAGGAAGCGGTTCTTTTTTGAAAAAAAGAACCAAAAAACTTTCATCCCCTGGGCGTCCGGCTCAGGCAATCGTCTGCCCCGTCTTGGCCCAGTCCGCCAGGAACGCCGCCAAGCCCTTGTCGGTCAGCGGATGGCCATACAGCTGCCGCAGCACGTTAGGGGGCAGGGTGGCGACATGCGCGCCAAGCTTCGCCGATTCAATCAGATGGATGGGATGGCGGATACTTGCTACCAGGACTTCGGTCTTAAGGGAGCTATAATTCCTGAAGATCGTCATGATATCGGCGATCAGCGCCATGCCGTCCTGGCCAATATCGTCCAGCCGGCCGATGAAGGGGCTCACGAAGGTCGCCCCCGCCTTGGCCGCCAGCAACGCCTGCGCCGCGGAGAAGCACAGCGTCACGTTCGTCTTCACCCCCTCCCCGGTCAGCGCCTTGCACGCGCGCAGCCCATCGGGGGTCAGCGGCAGCTTCACCGTCACGTTGGCGGCGATCTTCTTCAGCACCGCCGCCTCGCGCATCATGCCGTCATAATCGGTCGCGGCGACCTCCGCGCTCACCGGCCCCTCGACGATGGCGCAGATCTCGGCCACCACATCGAGGATCTTGCGGCCCGACTTGGCGATCAACGACGGGTTGGTGGTAACCCCGTCCAGCAGGCCGGAGGCGGCGAGGGAGGTGATCTCGGCCGTGTCGGCGGTGTCGACAAAGAATTTCATGGCGGTCTTCCGAACAGGGACTGGCGAATAGGTATAGCGGATGGCCGAGCGGAACGGGAAGCGGCGGGCACCAGGCGCCCTGGCGATGACGGAGGCGGAGCTCCTGCCGGCCGCCCAGGGAGCGGTGGTGCCCGTGCTGCTGCCCTACCCCTTTGCGGGACCCTTCGACTACCGCGTGCCACCGGGCATGACCGTCGCCCCCGGCGATGTCGTGATGGTCCCCCTCAATCGCCGCATCGAGGTCGGTGTGGTGTGGGACGGCCCGCCCGAGGGCACCATCGGCGGCAACCGCCTGCGCCCCATCTCCGCCCCGATGGACACACCGCCCATGCGCGCCGACCTGCGCCAGCTGGTCGACTGGATCGCCGCCTATACCGTCACCCCGCCCGGCGCGGTGCTGGCGATGGCGCTGCGCGTGCCCGCAACCCCGGCCGAGACGCTGCCGGTCGGCTGGCAGCGCGCCGAGCCGTTGTCCGCGGCGCGCATGACCCCGCAGCGCCAGCGCGTGCTTTCCGTCCTCGCCGACGCGCAGATGCCGGGTCCGACCCTGGCCCAGGCGGCCGGCGTGTCCTCCAGCCTGCTGCGCGGCATGGCCGATGCCGGGCTGATCGCGCCCGTGACGCTCCCGGTCGTGCCGCCCTTCCAGCGCCCCGACCCCAGCCACCCTCGCCCAACCCTCTCCGAGGACCAGGAAGCCGCCGCCGCCGAGCTGCGCGCCGCGGTCGCCGCCCGCAGCTTCTCCGTCACCCTGCTTGATGGCGTCACCGGCTCCGGCAAGACCGAGGTGTATCTGGAGGCCATCGCCGAATGCCTCCGCCACGGCCGCCAGGCGCTGATCCTGCTGCCCGAGATCGCGCTGTCCTCCCAGTGGCTCGCCCGCTTCGAACGCCGCTTCGGCGTGCCCCCCGCCGTCTGGCACTCCGACCTGTCCAGCCGCACCCGCCGCATCACTTGGCGCGAGGTTGCCCGCGCCGCAGCACCCGTCGTCGTCGGCGCCCGCTCCGCCCTGTTCCTCCCCTTCCCCGACCTCGGCCTGGTCATCATCGACGAGGAGCACGAAACCGCCTTCAAGCAGGAGGACGGCGTCGTCTACCACGCCCGCGACATGGCCGTGGTCCGCGCCCGCCTCTGCGCCGCCCCCGCCGTGCTGGTCTCCGCCACGCCCAGCCTGGAGACCATCGCCAACGCCGAGGCCGGCCGCTACCGACGCCTCCACCTGCCAGACCGCTTCGGCGGCGCCACGCTGCCCCATGTCGAACTCGTGGACATGCGCGAAGCCCCGCCCGAACGCGGCAAATTCCTCTCGCCCAAGCTGATCGAGGCCATCCACGCCACCTTCGCCCGCGGCGAACAGGCCATGCTGTTCCTCAACCGCCGCGGCTACGCGCCCCTCACCCTCTGCCGCACCTGCGGCCACCGCATGCAATGCCCCAACTGCACCGCCTGGCTGGTGGAACACCGCGCGCGCCGCATCCTGCAATGCCACCATTGCGGCCACACCATCCCCATCCCCCCTGCCTGCCCGGAATGCGGCGCCGAGCACTCGCTCACCCCCGTCGGCCCCGGCGTCGAGCGCATCACCGAGGAAGCCCGCGCCACCTTCCCCGCCGCCCGCATCCTGGTCATGGCCAGCGACACCCTCACCGGCCCGCAATCCGCCGCCGACGCCGCCCAGGCCATCGAGGACCGCCGGGTGGACCTCATCATCGGCACCCAGATCGTCGCCAAGGGCTGGCACTTCCCCCACCTCACCCTGGTCGGCGCCGTCGATGCCGATCTGGGCCTGGCCGGCGGCGACCTGCGCGCGGCCGAACGCACCGTGCAACTGCTCCACCAGGTCGCCGGCCGCGCCGGCCGCGCCGACGCCCCCGGCCGCGTGCTGCTGCAAACCTTCTCGCCGGACCACAAGGTCATGCAGGCCCTGCTGTCCGGAGACCTCGAATCCTTCCGCGAGAACGAAGCCGCCGAACGCCGGCCGGGCCACTGGCCCCCCTACGGCCGCCTCGCCGCCATCATCGTCAGCGCCGACAGCTCGGAGGCCGCCGACATCGCCGCCCGCGACCTCGGCCGCGCCGCCCCCATGGGCGACGGCATCACCGTCCTCGGCCCCGCCCCCGCCCCGCTCGCCATCCTGCGCGGCCGTCACCGCCGGCGGCTGCTGCTGAAGGCGCGGCGGGATGTCGCCGTGCAGAAGCTGATCCGCGAATGGCTGGCAAAGGTGCCGACCGGGCGAGGGGTGAAGGTGGAAATTGATATCGACCCGGTGAGTTTCCTGTAAGCAAGGATTCTTCTTTTCGTGAACAAAAAGAAGCAAAAAAACTTCAACCACTTGCTGGCCGTGCGGCGGGTATCTGGGGAACTGGTCTCGATGCAAACAGATGGAAGTTTTTTGCTTCTTTTTTTCAAAAAAGAAGCGCTTCCCTTCAACTGACCTGCTTCGCCCGCCCCGCCCAGAACTTCTCCCGCAGCACCGTCTTCAGCACCTTCCCCGCGCCCGACAGCGGCAGGCTCTCCGCCCGAACCTCCACGCTGCGCGGCACCTTGTAGCCGGCGATCAGCTCCCGGCAATGGGCCACCACCGCCTCGGCCGCGATCTCCCGCCCGGCCCGCGGCACGACGACCGCGTGCACCGCCTCGCCCCATTTGTCGTCGGGAATGCCAATCACCGCCACTTCCGCCACGCCCTCCAGCGTCGAGATCGCGCTCTCCACCTCGGCGGAATAGATGTTCTCGCCGCCGCTGATGATCATGTCCTTCAGCCGGTCGACGATATAGACATAGCCGTCCTCGTCCATCACACCGCCATCGGCGGTGTGGTACCATCCGCCGCGCAGCGCCGCCGCCGTGGCTTCCGGCAGGTTCCAGTAGCCGAGCATGATGTTCGGCCCGCGCACCTGCACTTCGCCCACCGTCCCGCGCGGCACCTCCGCGTCGTTCTCGTCGGCGATGCGAACATCCACCAGCACCGCTGGCCGCCCGCAGCTTTGCGCCCGCCGCCCCTCCGGCTCCGGCTGGTCGATGTCCATCGCGGTCACGATCGGCGCGGCCTCGCTCATCCCGTACACATGCAGCCAGCGCACCGTCGGCATCGTCGCCTTTGCCCGCTTCAGCACGGCGTCCGGCATCGGCGACGCCCCGTAGGGGATCGTCCGCAGGCTGGAGATGTCGTGGCGCCCGATCTCCGGGAAACTCGCCGTCGCGTTGATCATCGTCGGCACCAGCAGCGCGTTCGTCACCCGGTGCTTCGCGATTTCCGCCAGCATGTCGGCGGGGTCGAAGCGCGGGATGAACACATGCGTGCCGGCCACCATCGTCACCGCGAAGGTGCTCGCCCCGTCCGCCAGGTGGAACATCGGCCCGGCGTGGAGGTACACGGTGTCATGGCGATACCCCATCGCCGGGAGCACCATCGCCGCGTTGCTCACCAGGTTGCGGTGCGACAGCATCACCCCCTTCGACCGCCCGGTCGTGCCCCCGGTGTAGAAGATCCCCGCCATGTCGTCCCCGCCCGCCGTGCCGAACCCCTCCGGCTGACTGTCCAGCAGCGACTCCCATCCGATCATCCCCGATGGCGTCGCGGCCTCGCCGATGTGCACCACATGCGCCACCGCCCCCATCTGCCCGGCCAGCCGCTCCGGCATCGCCACGAAGGCATCGTCCACCAGCAGCACCCGCGCGCCGCTGTCGGCCAGCATGAAGGCGATCTCCGGCGGTGCCAGCCGCGTGTTCAGCGGCACCATGACCGCGCCCAGCCCGGGGATCGCGTACATCGCCTCAAAGTAGCGGTCGCTGTTGAGCGACAGGATTGCCACCCGCGCCCCCTGCCCCGCCCTCAGCCGCGCCAGCCCGCCGGCCAGCCGCGCGATGCGTTCGGCCACCGCGCGCCAGGTGAAGCGCCGGTCGCGAAAGATCGTCGCCGTCCCGCCCGCATGGATCGTCGTCGCACGGTTCAGCCCCTGGATCAGTTGCATGGCGCCCCCCTTCCGATTGATGGTTGTTGCCGAAAGGCTAGGCGGCTGAACCGGATCGTTCAACACCACCCGCGATCGGCCTGCCCGTCATACCAACGGTCATAAAGAATGACCGTTGGTGTGAGTCTTTGTTTCGCGCGCCGCCACCCGCCAGCCCGGCGCGCGATACCCAACCGCCCCTGATGCCCGAAGGGTCGGCATGAGGGGCGGTTGGTATCAGTTCTCCACCGGCGTCCAGCCATTGCCCACATAGCAGGCCCGGCGCTCCTGCCGCCGCGGCCCGGTGTGGTCGTCCACGATCATGGTCTGCGGCGGCTCCCACCAGCCGCCATACCAGGCGCAGCGCCCGTGCCCGTCGCAGCTGCGCACTGGCGGCACGAAGCGCGCCGGCGCCATCAGCACCTCGCGCAGCCGCGGCGGCCAGCGATCCGTGGCATGGGCATCGCACTGGGCGACCATCGCGCGGAACTCTGCCTCCCCCGCCCCCGGCTTGGCCCAGCGCTCGGCGCAGGCCCCCAGCACCAGCAGCAGCGCGACCAGAACCGCCCTCACGCCGCCGCCGCCAACACCAGCCGCCGGCGCGTCCGCGCACCGGCCGGCACCGCCGCATACATGTCCTTCACCGCCTCGGTGATCGTCACCCCCGCGAACCGCGGCAGGAACCGCCGCCCCGTCCGCTCCCACAGCCGCGCCCCGCGCTGCACCAGCCGCAGGTTCGTCGGCGGCACGAACAGCGCCGCGTCCCGCCGCTCCACCCGGAACATGCAGGCCGCCATCAGCCGCCCCACCTGCCCCGGCGAATACGGCGTGCCATGCCCGAACGGCGTGCTCTCCACATGCGCCCACATCCCGCTGCGGTTGGGTGCCACCACCAGCAGCCGCCCATCGTGCTTCAGCACCCGCCACGCCTCCCGCAACAACCGCCTGGCACTCTCCGCCGCCTCCAGCCCGTGCACCAGCAGCACCCGGTCGAAGCACAAATCCGGGAACGGCCACGCATCCTCCTCCGCCGTGCACGACAGGTTGGCGCTGCCCACCGGCCAGCGCGCCGCCCCCACCTGCGCCGGAGTCAGCGCGATGCACCGCGCTGCCTGCTCCCGCCACAGCCGCAGATACGGCGCCGCGTAGCCCACCCCCAGCACCGCCTGCCCCGGCAGCACCGGCCAGATCAGCCCCAGCCGCTCGCGCAGCAGGCGCGCCGCCAGCGCACCCCGCCGCGTGGCGTAGAAATCAGCCGCGAAATGTGCATCGGACACCATGCACCGACATATAGCAGAGCCCGCCGCGCGCCGCCCGTCAAACGCCGAACACCGTTTGCGGCAAGGCCGCGCGGTGCTAAGGTTTGACCATGATCAAGGTCACAGCCATCCCCATCCTGCAGGACAACTACGCCTGGCTGCTCCGCGACGAGCAAAGCGGCTGCACCGCCATCGTCGACCCCGCGGAGGTGGACCCCGTCATCCGCGCCATCGACGAAGCCGGCGGCAAGCTCGACCTCATCCTGCTCACCCACCACCACGGCGACCACGTCGCTGGCACCGACGCCATCCGCGAGCGCTACAAGGCCCCTGTCGTCGGCGCCAAGGCCGACGCCTACCGCCTCCCGAAGCTCGACCGCGAGGTCTCCGAAGGCTCCGAAGTGGACCTCGGCGCCTCCACCGCGCGCGTCTTCGAAACCCCCGGCCACACCCGCGGCCACATCAGCTTCTTCTTCCCTGATGGCAACGTCCTCCTCTGCGGCGACACCCTGTTCAGCCTCGGTTGCGGCCGCCTGCTCGAAGGCACGCCGGCCGAAATGCACAAAAGCCTGGTCCGCTTCGCCGCCCTCCCGCCCGATACGCTGGTCTGCTGCGGCCACGAATACACCGAAAGCAACGCCCGCTTTGCGCTGCACACCGACCCCGACAACACCGACCTCCAGGCCTACGCGGAACGCGTCAAGGAACTTCGCGCCATGAACCTGCCCACCCTGCCCAGCACGCTGTCCGACGAACTCGCCTGCAATCCCTTCCTCCGCGCCACCGACGTCGCCATGCTCGCCGACCTGCGCAGCCGCAAGGACAGTTTCCGGTAAAGGACGACAGGCCCGTTCCGGTAAGGGACGACAGGCAAGGGCGCCGCTCTGCCGGTCACCCCTCCGCCAGCGCCGCCGCCACCTCCCGCGCCACGCAATCCCACTCCCCGGCCCGTCGCTGCCGGAACAGCCGCAGCGACGGGTAACACGCCGTGCCGGACCCATTCAGACCCCAGCGCCAGTCCGCCGGCCGCGCCAGCATCAGCCAGCACGCCCGCCCCATCGCCCCGGCCAGGTGCGCCACCGCCGTGTCCACCGTCACCACCAGGTCGAGCTCGTCCAGGATCGCCATCGTGTCGGCAAAGCCCGCGATCTCGGGCCCGAGATTGACCACCGGCGCGCGCCAGAAACTGCCGCCGAGCGCCGCCTCCGCCCCGCCCAGCTGTAGCGCGACCCAGCATACCCCCGCCACGTCGCCCAGCGGCGCGAGCCCTGCCAGCGGCGCCGAGCGGGCGAAATCCTGCGGATGGCTTGCCCGCCCGGCCCAAACCAGCCCGATCCGCCTTAGTCCGGGCCGCCGCAATCCGGGCCGCCGCATCCCCCGCGGCGCCAGCTCGTCGAGCCGCGCCCGCCAGCGCAGCCGGTCCTCGTGCCCGGCGGCGAGATAGGGCACCATGCTCGCCGGAATGCTCTCCGCCCGCGTCCCGGCCAGCGCCGGCAGGTCCGACAGCGCCGCCCAGGCCTGGAACGTCCCCAGCGCGGCCCACTCCGCCACCTGCTCCGCCACCTCGAGGAACTGCGCGATCAGCGGCCGCAGCTCCGGGCTCGCCGCCACCACCAGCCGCGCGCACCGCGCCGCCGCCCAGGGGATGTAGCGGGCGAACTGCACCACGTCGCCGAAGCCCTGGTCCGCCACCAGCAGCAGCGTGCCGTCCAGCGCCCGCCCCCGCCACCGCCGCACCCGCCGCCGCCCCAGCACCTCCGGCGGCAGCGGCGCCGGCACGCCCGGCAGGCGGAAGCGCCACGCATAACCCTTCCACCCCTGCGCATAGTCACCGATCGCCAGCAGCACCTCGCCGCGCCCGAACTGCGCCCCTGCGTTCTCCGGGTCCAGCGCGATCGCCCGGTCGTAGCAGGCCAGCGCCGCGTCCAGCTCCAGTGCGGCGAAATGCGCCAGTGCGAGGTTGTTCAGCGCCACCGGATCGTCGGGCGCCAGCGCAATCGCCGCCTTTCCCGCCGCCACCGCCTCGCGCGGGCGGTGCAACCGGCGCAGGATCTCGATGCGGTTGCGCTGCACGATCGCCAGCAGCGCCGGATCGCCGCCCAGCTGCGCCGCCCGCCCCAGCAGCAAGGCGGCACGCTCCAGCCCGCCCTGCCGCGCCGCCACGACCCCGGCCAGCAGCAGCCCGTCCAGCCGGTCCTCCACGGCGACCCCCAGCTCGGCCAGGATCGCCACCGCCTCGCCGATCCGCCCCTCCCGCTCGGCCGCACTGGCTTCCGCCAGGCGCGCGCCCAGGGTATCGCCGCTCATGCCTCGTAGCCCAGTCGCGCGATCGCCGGCGCCAGAATGGGCATCACCGGCGCCAACTGCTCGCGATAGGCCCGCCAGCGGAAGCGCGAGCGGTCGTACACCTTCTCCGTCACCTGTGCGTAGCTCGCGGTGCGGGCGTACCGCGCGTTCTCGTGCGGCGCCACGCAGGCCGGGTCGAACGGCAGGCCGATGAAATCCAGCATCCGCCGCACCGTCGCCTCCTGGTCGTCCACCAGGTCCTCGTAGCGCACCGGCAGCAGCCGCAGCGCCAGCGTGGCCCGGTGATGCGCCACCAGCTCCGCGGTCAACGCGAAATGCCGCGCCGCCCCTTCCAGCGAATAGGCGCAGTGGAACCCGTGCGTCAGCTCGTT
>Ga0105050_10010171_pt1 | contig 10351 bp, 9 predicted proteins | sample FRY01_FD_78088 | JGI IMG/M metagenome (GOLD analysis project Ga0105050, IMG submission 78088) | Freshwater microbial communities from Lake Fryxell liftoff mats and glacier meltwater in Antarctica - FRY-01 | ecosystem: Environmental > Aquatic > Freshwater > Ice > Glacier meltwater ... | reverse complement strand
GCATCGGTGGCGGCCAGGCGCTCGCCGCCCTATTCCGCCGCCTCGACTGAAGAAGCAAATCGTATGAATGATCAGAGCATCCGCTTGCAGGTGGCCGATGGTGTCGCCCACATCGGGTTGAACCGTCCAGGCAATTCCAACGCTTTCGACCTGCCGACAGCCCGAGCCTTCGACGAAGCCACCCGTACGGTCGAGGCCGACGTAACAGTGAAGGCGATCCTGTTGACCGGTGCCGGCAAACGCTTCTGCGCGGGCGGTGATGTGACAAGCATGCTTGCTGCACCTGATCCGGCGAGTTACCTCAAGGAACTCGCCGACGTGCTCGACGGAGCCCTGCAGCGCCTTGACTCGATGAGCAAACCGGTCGTCGCCGCCGTGCAGGGTGCCGTCGCCGGCGCTGGGCTTGGTGTGATGCTCAGCGCCGACCTCATTGTGGCCGCACGAGGGACCAAGTTCCTCGCCGCCTACGCCGGCATCGGATTGACCCCCGACTGCGGAGTGTCTTGGCTGCTGCCGCGTGCTGTCGGCCAACCCCGGGCACTCGACATAGTCGTGAACGGACGGGTCCTGGATGCCGAAGAGGCACTCAGTTGGGGGCTCGTCACCGAAGTCGTCGACACCGGCGCGCAAGAGCACGCCAAGGCGATTGCCAGCCGTCTCGCCGCTGGGCCCAGCTTCGCCTTCGGCCAGGCCCGCCGACTGGTACGAGGCGCCTGGGACGTCGACCGTGTGGGTGCCGGCGCCGACGAGGCTGTCACCATTTCGCAGGCGGTAACTACCCCGGAAGCCACCGCCATGATCGTGAAATTCGCTACCACATGAGCCCGATCATGCGTCCTGGAACCCTGTGATTCGAAGATTTTGCCGCGCGCCAGACCTACCTCACGCCCGGGCGCACCATCACCGAGAACGACTGGGCTGTGTCAAGGTTTTGGACATGTTGTCTCTTAGCAAGAGGATGGGTTCATGTCCCAAAAGGGACGGATGTTCTCACTGCAGTTCAAGGCCGAGGCAGTCCAACTTGTGATCGAAACCGATCGTCCGATCAATGTAATTGCTCAGGAGCTGGAGATCCATGAGGGGACTGTGAGTCATTGGGTGAAGCAATAGAAAGGCGAGAATCCAGAGCCGGAAACGGCACTAACTCCAGCAGAAAGAGCACGGGTGGCTGGGATGGAAGATGAGATGCGCAGGCTCCGAGTGGAGAACGAGTTCCTAAAAAAGCGGCGGTGAACTCAATGGGTTAATTCAACACTTCGGTCACATCTATGTGTTTGCTGTTGAAGGTATCCCGGTCGAGTTATTACGCGTGGGTAAACCGCGTGAAATCGATGAGGGGTAAGCGTCGTGAGGAGCTCACGGCAGTGTTGATCGACGTGTTTTTCGAGTGCCGGAAAACTTATGACTGTCGTCGACTCGCGGACAAACCCGCCTGACCCACCCAGCGGTAACCCCAATCCGCGGACACCCCAGCAGCTGCTGCAGCCTTCCTTACCGAAACACCACGATCATAAGTTTCATAAAAAACTTCCTTCTGCTCATCCGTACATCTCCTGGCAGGCATAGCCATCCCAACTCTCAAGTGTTGCGACGATCGCTGGAATCCAAGGAGTTTTATGTTCCGTAATATCGCTGACCCACAGCTCGTTTAACCCATCACGGTTGAAACGACGGTTCACAAGATCATCGTCGGTGGGAACACCTGAATTACTAGAAGCTCTGCCAGGTCCGGGAAGGCCAGCAATAGCAGCGTTATGCATCAACAGGTTCACAAGATTCGCGCTCACGAAAACTCCGTGAGCCTGCGTGAGTTCGGCATGCACCCGGCGGTACCCATACGTTCCACGAGAAGCCACACGAACGTCTCGGATGATGCCTGTTAACCAAACCCGGGGCAGTCCCAATGGTCGTAAACGGTATTTGTAATACCCCTGGGAAGAAACTCCAAGAACACGAGTGCATTGCCTAACCCGATAACCATCCGCGACCAGGACATCAATTATCGGGTGAAGCCTTTTGGGTGACGAGAGCTCCTTCCTAACATGACATGGGCCCTGTGAAGACTCTCGACCTCGTTTTCCAACTCACGAATACGTTTTCGTGCTTTACGTAACTCCCGGGACTCGGCAATCGGAACGCCGGGGAGTTCTCCTCCATCTATCTTGTCTCACTTGACTGGGCGGTGAAGGATCGCGCAACTCACGTCCAAATCAGACGCAGTCTTCCGTACGCTTTGACCAGCTCGAATCAATGAAACAGCTCTCACTCAAAACTCATCAGGATAGGCACGTGGCATGAAACTAGCCTTTCATCAAGGCCGAAAATCAACACCAAAACAGGGAACAGTCTCTGGGGCAGGTCATGTTCAACCAAACCGGGGGCACTCCCTATGTTCTTTTGGATATTGCTTTGGCATAGGAACCATCATCCTTCACAAGAAAGGAAGTGGCAAGAAACCCACTACGGCTTAAGGTCGTGGATATCGGATAGCGCGCATGGAACCGCAAGCGTGTGTGCACTACCGCGCAGAGTCGTTCTGCGGCGGTTCCGGGACGCCGCTCGGCTGCGCGCATGTTGTCGAAGAAAAGCAACGTAGCCGGGTAGTCCCAGACAGTTGCCTTCCCCCGACTACCATGTACCAATGCTCACACCGCCCGCTCGGCACCGCTTTTGTGAGGACACTGACATCGACTCCGTGATGAATTCGACGCCGGCCCCAAGTCTCCTGCTGCTCATCCGCCATGCGGAGCAGGAGACTCTCCGCGAGCTCGATCCGCCCCTCAGCGATAGGGGACGAGCACAAGCAGACCGCCTCGCCGATCGACTGTCAACAATACCGCTCACCGCGATTGCATCGAGCCCCATGGCCCGCGCACGAGCCACCGCCAGACCACTGGCTGAACGGCTGGGACTCACCGTGGAAATCATCGATAACCTGGCGGAGGCAAGTCTCTCGTCAGAGCAGAACCGTCACGTCTTCACTAATACGTCGGCACGGCACATGGAGCCAAACGTTGATGACTACATGGGTCCAACGCGAGCCGCAGTCGAGGTCCTTCCACGATTCCAGTGGGGCCGCGACGGACGCTCGGAGACGGGCGAGCAACTGCGTACGCGGATGAATGACGCGCTCGACGAGGTCGTGGCTAGGCACCCGGGCGGGATCGTCGCTTGCTTCTCGCACGGTGGGGCAATTAACGCGGTGATGGGCAGGTGGCTGGGGATTGAGCGTGACATGTGGTTCGTGCCGTGGCACGCGGGAATCACCGCGGTTCTGATTGACGACGACAAGCGGACAGTGCTATTCGTCAACGATTCATCACATCTCGAAGGAGGTCAGGACGCGATCAGCGTCATGTCCTCTTCGTTCGTATCGCCATCCTGAGAGGCCCCCATCTGAGTGGGCCCCGTGATTCACGCACACCCCCGCCTACGGGAAGTCCATCTACGTCCTGCCGCCGTCGCCCGTGGACGGCTAACTATCCGCCCGAGGTCCCGGTTTCGTCCGAAGCGTGCGTACACAGTGGCGCGCAGATGTTCCAGATCTGTGTGGCGGCCCGTCCGGACGGGCCGGCGATCCACTTCTTCGACCAGACGATGACGCATCGAGAAGAGCATGTCTTCGCGCACGCACTCGCTGCGGAATTGATCGATCTCGGCATTCGGCCCGATGACAGGGTGAGACTGCACCTCCAGAACAGCCCCCAGTTCGTGATCGCCTTGCACGCGACCTGGCTGGTCGGTGCCATCGCGGTGACACACAATCCGATGCTGAAGGCGCGTGAGCAAGATGCTGGTGCCGGGGGGCGATAGACGCCACTATCGACTTGACGCCAATGAAATGCTTCAAAATGCCAAGTGAGGAGGATGCCTGCGGAGCACTCTACCTAGCCAGCGATGAATCCAGTCACACAACAAACAGGCCTTGAGCTTGCCGTGAATTGCTGATACGTTTGTAGTTAGTCGGCCTACTCTGGGTTCCTGAGTACTCAGCATCCGGTCGGCCTCGCGCAGTTTACGAACGATCTGCTCAAGGGATTGGTGTATTCTTTTCTTTTAGTACTCCCCCACCCATAAGGGCAATCGCGGGCTACTAAAACACTGGATCAGAAATCGGCTAGCAGGTCAGGTGATCATTGACAAACAACTGCGAGCATCGAAAAAGCGACATCTCTGTTTCGACACCGACCATGGCAGACGCTCACGCATGAGCCCACCACTGACGGTCAGCGTTGTCTATTGGGTCTGAAACACGCCTCTTATCCTTCTCGATGATCTCCCTTCCTGCTGTCCACAGCGCCTCGTCGGTCCGAAAATCAGACCGGTCTAGGCCCCATCTGACCTCACGAAAAATATCACCTGACAGCGTCCATAGAGGAGGGCATACGCACTCCCCCTGGCAAGCGCGTCGAGATCATGATGGCATTCGGGCCACGTCGACAAGGATGCGTGAACCACCACCGGTTTCGCCGCGCTGAACGCGGGCCACGCCCTCAGCCACATCGTCTAGCCCGATGGTGTCTCCTACGACACGTGGGAGCACTAACCTTCCCGACGTCAACAAATCCAGGCAAATTGCTACTTCGCTCGGCTCACTACAGTAGGAACCTACAACTTCCCGCTCGCGAAGGACGAAGCTCGTAATGCGTCCCCCGACGAGCGGCTGGCTCCCCACCCCCACGATGACGGCACGACCGCTATGGTCGAGGCTGCGGACAGCCGCCTCTGCCGTCGCAGACTTCCCCACAAACTCGACCGCCACATCCACCCCACCCAATTGGTTGATGCGCTTCAATCCTTCTTCCGGGGAATACGCCTCGTCCGCTCCCGTCTCCAGCGCCCAATCACGAGCCGCCGGTCGCGCGTCGACAGCGATAATGCTCGACGCACCGAGAGTGCGAGCGACACCGACGGCAGACAGGCCTAGACCACCTGTTCCCCAGATTGCGACTCGGCTGCCCTCCTTCACGCCACCGCGGAAGGCAATAGCGTGATAGGCCGTGGCCACAGAATCCGTGGCCACGGCTGCGAGCTCGTCACTCAATCCGTCAGGCACTGGCAAGCAATTCCGCTCGGGCACAGAGATGTACTCAGCGAATGCTCCCTCGCAGTCGGTCCCGAGGCACATCCGCTTCTCGCACAGCACGGTCCTACCTGAAAGGCAATGCCTGCATTTCATGCAGGTCACCAGTGGCACGATGCTGACGCGTGTTCCGATGGCCAGGCGACTTACCTCGTCACCCAGCGCGACTACCCGGCCCACAGCTTCGTGCCCCAGAATAATTGGCGTGTATGCGGTCTCAGTCGTTCCGTCAAGGACAAAATGGACGTCGCTGCCACAGATTCCGCTCATAGTGACGCGCACAAGTACCTCACCCAACTTCGGCTCGGGAATGGGCACCTGCCGGATTAGTAGCTGGCCGATGCCCGCCGGTCCGGTAAGCACAGCCGCACGCATGATCTCTGGGATTGGTCTCATTGTGGGCAAGTTCTTCTCCAATTTGTTTGGGCCTCTTCGGCGGATGAGTCCGGCTCTCCGATCATACGAGCCCAGAAAATTTTCGCGACAAGGGCATGACGCGTCGCTGCGCCGAGCTAACTGAGGGGCAAGGACGAACTCCCAAAACGCGAATATTAAGTGCCTCGTTGGGATGTGGAAAGTCTGCTCCCGTGCGACCACCCACTTCGAGGCACTACTAAACCTTGGTTCAACGGGCAGATCTCCACCAGAAGCTGGGGAACAATCATTGGTGGACCATGGAATCCACAGGAACGCACACCGTCGATTGATCGAAGTGATGCTGGCTTCCGTGACGTCTCGATTCAACTTTTCCTCATTTCATCGATTGACCAAAGGGTCGAACTGCCTCTGGGGCATTACCGATGAGTGGTTGCCCACTGCATTGAATAATGCGCGTGTCCAGTCGCAATATTTGTCAAGGAAGTTCGGAAATTTGTTAGTCGAACACCAGTTAGTTGATTGAACCGCGAACTTTCAAATCCATCTGGCAGGCGCACTATGGGAAAGGTGAGCACTTCAATGACGATCGACCATGCAGGTGGCTTAATCTTTCTGGGCGCCCTTCCTGAGGCAGGACTCTTCTCCCGCGCGGCACATCCATGCTGGACCCTCAATTCTCCTGGCCTGCCTCGAAGCGTTTGCGGATCTCGGGTACCGCTAGACCACTACCGCGACATAAAATGTATGGCAGGAATCAGCTCCAAGGGCTTTACACGTACGTCGAATCTAAGCAGGGAGTCTTACAGAGGATTAACCGAGTGACGCATGAGGCCCTGTACAAAAGATGCTTGAGGCATCGCAGAAATGTAATCCCCTGTCAAACAGCTGGAGAAGCTTGTACGCGAGCCGAGATGCAAGATTATCGGCGGGCGACAGAGGATTTCGTCATTTAATTACCGAAGATTGGGTAAACAGACCGTGAGTTCCGGATTCCCACGTGAAGATCTTCAGCAAGTTCATCCTTCTATCCGGAATCGATATCTCTAGATGGTTCAAAGCCAGCGGGCAGCTTGGATTCAACGACCTATCTGACCTTTACTCGAAGATGGTACACGGGCCAATTCTATCGCAAGCACCGCAATTCCAGGAGACGACTTCCCGGAAGAAGTCACGTATATCGGGCGCTCTTTAACCCAACCAAGGGTGTCGCCCCAGGTTTCGACAGTGGAGATTTCCCTCGACGGCTCGCGTCGCCCTTCCCGCAGCGCTCGGGTGGACCTACGCCTGTTGGATTGGCATGGGAGGGCCTAGCAACATGGCCCTTCTACTTGACTCCTTGAATGATGGAAGGGACGCGCTGCGCTGGGCACCGTCCCGCAGTGGGCCGTAGTATGATATCACAAAACACGGCACTGCGATGAGTTCAAACTCGTCAACACCCGGTTTTCCGTCGCTTTAGCAGTGGAAACAATTCGCGGCACGATTAGGAGGCGGAGAATGGGCAGATCGGCGACAGGCATGTTCAGCGTTGAGGGAGCAAGGGTCTGGGTGACGGGCGCCAGTAAGGGACTTGGTCGGGCAATTGCTGAAGGTATGCTCAACGTTGGAGCCCGAGTCGCCCTTACGGCCCGGTCCGAGGAGTCCTTGCGCGATGTCGTTCACGCTCTTCCCTTCGGGTCTGAGAATGCGCTGACCATCGCCGGATCGGTAGCACGACCTGAAGACGTCACGCGTATCGTCGGGCAGATCGAGTCCGAGTGGGGAGGGCTAGACGTTCTCGTCAACTGCGCGGGCATAAGCCACGACTTTACCCGGTCGGAAAATCTGAACTTGAGCGATTGGCAAGAGGTGTTCGACATCAACCTTACTGGCGCGTTCTTGTGCAGTCAGGCGGTCTCCCAGACGATGCTGGAAAACCAATCCGGATCGATTATCAACGTCTCAAGCATCCATGCAAGTTCTGGCGTGGCGAGACTCGCCCCATACAGTGCCAGCAAAGCTGGACTCGAGTCGTTGACACGGACGCTTGCACTGGAATGGGCCACACGCGGCGTCAGGGTCAACACGGTTTGCCCCGGATACTTTGCAACAGAGATGACAGAGGGATTGCGGGGTCACGATGCATGGAGCGCCCGTCTCACGGGACGGATCCCAATGGGAAGATTCGGCGAAGCGGACGAACTGGTTCCCTTGATTATCTACCTAGCTTCATCCGCATCGAGTTATGTCACTGGGGCCAACTTTAATATTGATGGTGGTTGGCGAGCCGAATAGCCCCCGATCCAATATTCATCGAAGAACGGCGGCAACACGTCAATGTCTTCTGACGAACTAGAAAGCCGGTCGGAGAGTTCAGGTTCATCTGGCCCGCCGTACGTTCGTTGGATCCGCCGAGTAGGGCGTGTGTGTTTCTGGTGCAGTCCCACCGCGTGATTCACGTCCAAAGCGTGTGCGGCTTAGTTGTTACGCCAGTCAAACTATGACCCAATCATTTCGAATGTCACCCTTCCATGGCCTTTTTCGAGCTGGCATGACCCCTTGTGGTGGGTCCGGGTGATTTGAGAGTCTTAGTTCACCCATTCTGGGTGGAAAGGCTCGGTTGTTATGGCAGGTCGAAAGAATCATTCATCGGATGATCATTTATCACGCTGATCGAACAGCGCTAAGCCTAATAAAAACCGCAAGCCTCTCGGATAGGGAAAGACGAAGATGGGTCGGCGCTGATGTCACCACTCCTTCAACGGCTAACGCCCCCTCCAGCGTGGGGCTCGCTTTTCGACAAAAGCGAGGGCGCCTTCCTTGGCGTCATCCGAGGCTGCAATCCGCCTGCCCCACTCGGCCTGACGTTGCGGGATTTCATCAACTGGCCAATCTCCGCTCTCTCGAATCACTTGCTTAGTTGCCCACACTGCGAGTGGACTATTCGACGCGATAACCGAAGCAAGCTCCATCGCGACGGTCAACGCATCACCCGGGTTCGTTAGCGTCGTGACCAACCCCAACTCGTACCCGCGCCGCGCATCAATCATCCGCCCGGTAAGAGCCATCTCCATTGCTACGTTTGCAGCAATGCGTTGAGGAAGACGAACCAATCCACCAGCAGCAGCAATGATTCCACGTTTCACTTCAGGGAGACCGAACCGTGCTTCCTCACTCGAGACAATGAAGTCACATGCAAGTGCGATTTCGAAGCCGCCGGCGAGCGCAAATCCCTCCACTGCCGCGATGAGCGGCTTGGTCGGCTGCGAATCGGTGAACCCCGCGAATCCACGACCGGGTAATACCGGGTATTCGCCTCGCGCGAAGGCTTTGAGGTCCATTCCGGCACAAAAGTGCCCACCTGCCCCTGTGATCACCCCAACGTGCAGGGCCGGATCGGCGTCAAGGCCCTGCATCGCACTGGAAAGGGCAACAGCCGTAGCTAAGTCAATGGAGTTCCGAGCGCTTGGCCTATTGATGGTCATGAGCCGGATGTCATCAGCATCGATCACAGTTAGAGGCACTTGATTATCAAGCAACATAAGCGATCCTTCCGATTGTGTCTCCGTTGGCAAGACGCTGCAGCCCCTCCGGAATCTCCGGCAAAGTAAGACGCTGACTGATCAAGGGTGCAACTAGCCCTGCATCGGCGAGTCGAGTGAGCTCCTTGTGACAGTGAAGCACCTCTGAGGGATTCTTCGATCGGTAGAGACCCCAATGTAGTCCGACAATCGCGTAGTTCTTAACCAGCGCATGGCTCAGCGCCGCACTCTGAATTTCGCCACCAGCAAATCCGATCACCAGGATGCTGCCCTCGAAGGCAACGCACTTTGTAGATTGAGTATACGTATCGCCACCTACAGGATCGAATATGACGTCCGCGCCCCGCCCGTCAGTTAATTCCTTGACCATTTCGACGAAGTTCTCATTATTGCGGTCGATCACAGCATCGGCGCCCAACTGACGAACGACATCAATCTTCTCTGTCCGACCGACAACTCCGATAACTGTCGCTCCCGCAGCCTTACCCAACTGCACGGCCGCACTGCCAACACCACCTGCGGCAGCATGCACAAGTAGCGTTTGCCCTGGCTGAATACTGATCCGACGATGTAAAGCGAACCACCCAGTCTGGTAGCCGATGTAGAAAGCGGATGCTTGTGCGTCATCAAGGGACACAGGCGCTGGAAAGGTAAGAGCCGCATCCATGAGCGCAAACTCACCAAAGCCCCCGGTTGGCAGCAGCGGGCTACCCACCACACGATCACCGAGCCTTAAGTCCTCGACGCCTCGGCCGAGCGCCACGATCTCCGCGCAAACCTCGATGCCCGGGGTGAAGGGAAAGTCGGGTTTCTCTTGATATTGCCCGCGACACATCAGCACATCTGGGAAGTTCGCTGCTGAAGCAAGAACGCGCACGAGTACCTGACCAACCGCTGGCTGGGGAATCTCTGCATCGCAGAACCTCAGTACATTGACCGGCTCGCCAAATTCGCGCACCTGTAAGGACTTCATCGACTTTCCTCCTTCGGGAATCCAACGTGCCATTGCACGTCGGCAACACATACCGGACGCTCGGACGCATCCGATTCAATTGATGCTCGCAGAGCGACGCGGGTACCTACTGAGGTATCCAGAACGTCACTGATAAGGACACTTGCACGGATACTCGTGCCGACAAATAATGGCGCTGGAAATCGCACGCGATCAAGGCCGTAGTTGACAGTCGTCACACCAGTGAACGCCACCACCTCGGCGATCAACATTGGCAGCAAAGATAGGGACAGATAGCCGTGCGCGACGCAACCGCCGTAGGGACCTTCCCTCACGGCACGCGTGGGATCCGTATGGATCCAATTGCAGTCCCCCGTGATCACAGCAAACGTATTAACACGCTCTTGAGTGACCGGG
>Ga0105050_10010167_pt1 | contig 10358 bp, 15 predicted proteins | sample FRY01_FD_78088 | JGI IMG/M metagenome (GOLD analysis project Ga0105050, IMG submission 78088) | Freshwater microbial communities from Lake Fryxell liftoff mats and glacier meltwater in Antarctica - FRY-01 | ecosystem: Environmental > Aquatic > Freshwater > Ice > Glacier meltwater ... | reverse complement strand
ATCGCGCGCGCGGTCCAGCCGGGTTTCCAGCCGCATGACTCGCACGAGCATGTAGATGAACATTCCCGACACGAGGGCGGAGCACGCGACCATGAGCCAGAGCGAGCGGGTGCTCATTGGTCCCGCCATTGGTCCCACATTGGAACCATTTTGCGCCGTTGACTCCCACGGGGAATCTCATCGCGGTGCATGGCCTCCTCGATACATGGCGCGGCGCATCATGCAGCCACCCCCGCGTCGATGTTTACCACGACGGTGTCGGCGTCGACTGGCACCATCACTCGCTGGACGAAGTTCCCCGCTCCCGGCTTCGTCGTCGTCAGGGCTGCCGCAGTCGCGGCGGAGAGGTAGTAGTCGCTCCCTGCCGTCTTGCCGTGCGCGGGCACGCGGAAGCGGCCAGCAGTCGCCACCACGAACGTATCGGCCGAGGGCACGGCCACGACGATGCCGTCGGCAAGCGTGCTCTCCGCGTCCGCTCTCGCGCCCACCCACGTAGACACGCCGGACGAATAGACGGCGTCCAGCAGCGCGAAGCCGTGGGCCACGACGTAGATCTCGCCCGCGGCCGCCTGGACCGCCAGCGAGACCGAGAGGGCATCGGAGACCAGGCCGCCGGCGGCGACCGCGCGGAAGTAGCGGGTCGATCCCACCTCCTTCGACTGCAAGTCGACGCGCGCGAGCGATCCGTCCTCCACGAGCACGACGAATCGATCACCGTCCACGTGCGTCGCCCGGGCGGCCACGGTCCCGCGGCGACCGCGCAGAAGGTGCGATAGGACGTAGACCCCCGCGTAGGAGAGCGTCGCCGTGCCGATGCCCAGGACCTCGCCGCCGAGCACGCACCAGTTTTTTCCGGCGCGCACCTCCGCGTCGGTCGCATTGGCGAGCGTGCCGCCGACGAGCTGCACGGTGACCGTGTTGGTGTCGTCGAACTCCCCCCCGAATGCGGTGTTCCCGAGGGCGCCGTCGGAGGCCCCTCCGGTCGCGGGCACCAGGACCGGCGCGATCTCCTCGAAGGATGAGTCGTCGGCACTCTTCCATACCGACCCTCCGCGCCACTCCTCGCTCCCGCCGGCGACGGCCGCGAACCAGAGGCGGGGGCAGCACGGGGGGCAGTCCTCGACGAGCGAGGCCGGCAGGACGAAGAGATCGAGGAACGGAGGCTGATAGATCGACACTACAGCACCTGCCCCTGCTCGATCACGGCCTCGACCGCGACAACGCCGTTGCGGCCGCGGTTCGCCTGCACCACGAGCATCGTGTAGCTCTCTCCGTCCGACTCGACCGTTGCGAGGTCGTTCTCGGCCAGGTGCCACATCGAGGGGGGCAACTGAAGCCGCATCACCTGGCGGTTCACGTGCCGGGTCCACAGCGCGCGCTTCGCCAGCGCGAGCGCCTCCGCGGAGGTGAGGACCACCGGAGCCCCGAAGAGGTCGACCACCTCGACCGTGAGCTGGTCGGGGTCGACGCGCCTGAATTTTTGCAGGCCGCGCTGGTAGTCCGCATCCGGGTCCTGGTAGGCGACGTTGACCTCCGCGGGGAGATCGAGCCCGCGCGCGTCCTCGATCTCTAGCGGGCGCGCCGTGTCGGTGCCCGACTCGTGGGCGGCGAGGTCCGCCTCGCGGAGCGTGATCGCGTCCGGGGAGGCGCGGTGCATGAATCGCAGCTTGCCGCCGACCTCCTGCACGATGAGGCTGTAGGCGGTGATGAGGCGCGCGATGCTGTCGCCGGCGGCCTCGGGACCGGGAACCGAGTAGCCCGCCACATTGCCGCTCAGGGCAGAGACGTCGTAGTCGGCGGCGTCGAGACCTGCGGCAAGCAGAAGCGAGCCGATGACCGTCTGCATCGTCTGCGAGGACGACTTGCGCACGAGTGCCTGGAATTGAGGCAGGCGATTCCCGTAGGGACCGATGTACACCTTCTCCAGCACGCAGTAGTGGGTGTCGCGGAAGGCGGGGACGTTTCCCGCCCCCTCGAAACTCTCGATGATCGTATCGGCGGTCTGGGTCGTGGTGCCCCGGTACTTCGTGAGGCTCGTGACGCGGGACTTGTCGAGGGCGTCGACCGTCTGATCGATCGTCGCGCCGGCGCCAGCCGCCTCCGTCACCGCGCCGGTGTTCGCGATGTGCATCTTCGTGCCGCCGCCGCTCCACGGACCCGTGAACAGGACCTTCCCCGTGACGTTGTTCCCTCCGTTGTTGAATCCGGTGACGGTCGCATTCTTGCCCGTCTTGTACTGGGTCAGATCGGGGCCGCCCGAAGTGGACCGGATCTCCATCCGGTTGACGGTGATGGACTGCCACTTCACCGTGACGACGCTCATCAGGTCGCTGGTGTTCGACAGGTCGATCCCGTCGATGTTGTAGATCTGCTTCCCGTCGGCCCACAGGATCAGCGGGGAGCTGGGGTTGTGCGACCCGTCGCCCATGGAGATGGCGATGCTCGCGTAGTAGTTCTTGTTCGTGATCTTCCCGCTCTTGGTCGAGCCTGACGTGACTGATGCGCTGATGACGGCGGAGTGCCAGATGACCGTCCCGGGCACGCGCACGGCGGCACCCCACGGGCGAGGCAGGGGCGTTCCCTCGCTCCCGAGCGAGAGGGCGAAGTCGTCGACTCCGCGTGAAGCGGCGGACTTCGAGGCGAAGAGATAGCGGGAGTCGATGTAGCCGCCGGCGATCGCGCTCGCTGCCCCGACCAACCCGGCATGGAGGGCCGCCGAGCCGAACAGCGTGAATGCGTATCCGCTGCCGGCGAGCGCCGAACTGAGGGCGGGACCTGCGAGCCCGAGCGCCAGGGTCGCCATCAGGTCGCCACCCGGAAGCGCCACGCTCCGGCGATGCGAGAGGTCCAGCCGCGGCTCAGGCCGTGCTCGACAACCCGGCCGACAAGCTCGTACGTGTGCAGGATGCCGTGGGGAGTCCGGATCGCGAGGTGGCGCGGGGAGATGGAGCCCTCGCAGTGGAACGCCATCACGTCGCCGGCGAGAGCTTCATCCGTCCGGTCCATCCGCACGTCCATCTGCGCGACGAGATCATCGTCCCAGAGCGAGTAGTCGCGCCGCGCGGGCTCCATGGTTCCCAGTGTACCCCCCACGGCCTCGATGAGACCCACGCAGTCCACGCCGCCGTGCACCCCCTTCACCCTCTGGTGGAGCGCGAAGGGGGTGCCCAGCCAGGACCGGGCCTCGATGACTGCGGGATGCTGCTGCGTGCCGATCACGGGGGCGTCTCCAGCAGTGCGTCGGTTCCCGGGATGTAGCGGAATCCCCGATGGTTCGCGAGGTTGCTGAACTTGTCCTTGCACGTCGTCGCGAGCTTGTCGCAACCCGGCTCGATCGTGAACTCGTCGGTCACCGCGGTATCGAAGGGCGTGGCATCCCATAGCGAGATGCGCGCCTTCCCCGAGGACGGCTGGTTGTGCTCGTGCAGGAGGATCTCGGAGGCGAGCCCGGAGTTGTCTCCCGAGGTCCAGACCACGCGCCCGAGGGAGTAGTAGCCGTCGACCGTCGAGAGGGATGTGTTCGTGCAGGTGAACTTCTGGCGCTGGGTGACGATCGTCTCGACCGCCTTGCCCGCCACCTTCACCGCAGCCAGGCCGAACGCGCACCGCGCGTCCCCGAGCTTCGCGTCGCACAGCTTCGAGTGCACGCGCCCCACGGGCTGCTTGAGCCATCGGGCGATCCCGGACAGGGTCGCGCGCCACACCTCGCTCGTGTGGCGGGTCGAGTCGATCCAGAACCGTTCGTAGCGCAGATGACCCTTCCACGGATAGCGCCAGTCCACGAGGTAGACCTCGACGAGCGCCTCGCGGAAACGGCCCGCGCGCAGGTCATCCGCGGTGATGGCGGAGCTGGAGAGGACGCCGACCGCGTCGAAGTTCTTCTCCGCGAGTTGGCCCTCGGATTGCGAGGCCGTCGCGCTCCATCCGCCCGCGGGAATGAACGCATCGGTCGCGTTCTCTGCCCCGGTGATGCCCATATTGAGCCGCGCATCGTGGTCGGTGAATCGATAGATCGTGCCGTCCACCCGGGTGATTTTGAAGCAGGTCGCGTGGAAGTGCGTGCGCACGAGGCGCCGCGCATCGGCGTAGGCGGTCAGCGTCTCGCTCACAGAATGCTCCGTATCGCGATGCCCCAGCGGCCCGCGGCGGTGGCGTTCTCGATCAGGTGGCAGATCGCACCCTTCGTCGCCGCGAGCGCCTTGACGAGAGTGCCGCCCGCATCGTCGAGGTCGAGGCTGTTCGCGCTCACGTTGACGATGACGAACGAGCGCCCGGGCTTCAGCTTGCGCGCATCGGGCATGTTGACGGTGCGCCCGGCGTCCGGGTTCAGCACCTGCAACCGCGACGAGCCCGGCACGAGCGTACGGTCGGCGACCATCGAATGCGCGCTGGCGCTCCCGCCGTAGTGCGTCGCAGCCGAGACGCTCATCCGAGCGCGTACCACTTCTTCGCGGCGCCGGAATCCAGACCGAGGAACACGACGCAATCCTCACCGGCCGCGAGCGTCGCCACCGTCACGCCGCCGACCGTCTTCCGCAGCGTGAAGCTCTGCGTCGATGTCGAGTCGTTCTGCACGTAGTGGTACGGGCCACCGAGGTTCAGGTTCGTCACACTCGGCAGGATGACTTGCAGCGACGCGGTCACCGTCCTGATCGTGCGGGCGAAACCGTCCGATATCGCAAGCGTCAGGTGCGCAGTGATCGTCGTGAACGCCGCCCCCCCCGGGTCCGCCTCGTCCTGTATCTCCCCGTCGTCGCGGATCTCGATCAGCGGGACGCGGGCGCTCCCGAGCGCGCGATCCTCAAGCGAATGCTCCATCGAATCGTCGATGAATCGCACCGGCACCCGGTACTCGAAACCGGCCTTGACCACGACGGCCGCGACCGGCGCCACCGTGAACGTGACGATCCCGGTCGTCGTGTCGACGGTGTACCCGCTCGCGGCCTGCGTCGCGTCGTCGAAGGATATGACGACCGAGCCGCCTACCGGCTTCGTGATGTTCCGAGTGCGCGTCACCGATCCGCTCGCGTACTTCTTGACGAGCTGGAACTGCGTCGCCGTTCCGTCGCCAGTGCCTATCGTCACGTCGCGCGGAGTCGTCGCGCCGATCCCGTCGCCCGCGCTCGTGTGGTCGAGCCGGTCGAGGAACCGGAACCCGTTGGCCGGGCCGGTGCGGGCGACGAAGAAACTGTAGACGTCGTACAGCCTCTGCCGGGACTGGATGCCCGTGCCCACGTCGTACTCGCGCCGCGCCCCGTTCCATCGCGCGATCCGCTCCTCCGCGCCGCCGTCGACCTCGATGATGGACGTCGAGAATCGCGTCGTGCCGCGAGCGCCGAGCGCGACGTCGACAGGGAACTCCACCTCGTCGAATGCCATCAGGACATCGCCCTTCTGGCGGCGAGGCGCACCTGTCGCTCCGAGCGCCGGAAGGAGTCCGCGTCGGGCGTGTAGACGTTCAGGGCCACGCTCTGGAGGGAAGAGCGCCGATCGAGGAAGTCCTGTATGGGGGCGCGACCCGCACCGGGGATGGGGCCCTCGGGACCGAAGGGAATGCCGCCGCCGGGACCGGACGCGGCGGGGAAGAGCGAGTCCGCGATGCCCGTGAGACCGCGATTGAGAAAGAGGTTCGCGAGCTGCGATGCGATGTTGTCGAGGATGCCGGTGAAGTTCCCCGCGCGGATCGCGGCGAAGTCGATGGCGTTGCCGATGGTCATGAATGCCGAGCGCCCCATGTCCTCCACGTTGGCGAGGTTGTCGGACAGCTCATCCAGCTCTAGATCGACATCGACCTTGTCCGGGAAGGCGCCCGAGCCGAAGGATAGCACCGCGTCGGTGCCCGCACTGACCGCATCGACTGCCCTCTCACCCAGCGCGACGAAGTCCTGCCACCATCCGACGGCTGCCTCGCCGAGCGGTGAGTCCGGCGAGAAGAGCGCCCGCGCCAGGTTGCGCTGGCCCTCGGCGATCTGCTCCGCCATGAGTTTGGCGGCCGCAGCCGCACGCTCCGCCTCGTCGGCGATGCGCTTCGCGATATCGGCCTCGAGGCCCGCGGAGATCTCCAGGTTCCTGCGCTCGTCCGCGCGCTGTCGCTCGATCTCCAGCGTCTCGCGCTGGATTTCGCGCAGGACCACCAGGTCCGCGGACTCCCGCCGGATGCTCTCCTCTAGACTCGCCTGCCTCTGCGTGATGCGGTCGAGAATATTCCCCATTCGACGCGGATCCCCGGAATCGCCCAGCCGGAGGTTCTGGAGGAAGGCCTGTTGCTGCAATTTCTCCGTTTCGATCGCCGTGGCGAGATCCGCCCGCCGGCGATCGATCGAAGCGACAGCCTCGTCGATCTGTTCCTCGATCGGAGTCGGATCACGGCCGAACTGACCACGGAGGCGCGAGACCTGCCGGAGCTGTGACAGCTCCTTGTCGAGGGCGGCGGACCGAGCCGAAGCCGCCTCCTGCTCCTTCTCGATTCGCTTGCGCGTCTCCTCCGCCGCCTTCTTCTGCGCCTCCTCGAGCTCCTTCGATTTTCCGATCACGAAACCGATCCCCGCGCCGATCGCCGCGAGGCCGCCCGCGATAGGCCCGCCGGCGGCGAAAGAGGCGAGGATATTCACGCCGACCGCCGTCCAGTTCTTTTCCATCGAGGCGGCCGAGGCTGCCACCGCCGTGATCGCACCCGTCATGCCGCGCGCGACGCTGCTCACCGTGCGCGCGACCTTCTTCATGCCCGCGTTGAAGTGCACGGTGTGCGCCCTGACTTCGGCCTGGATTACACCGCTGATCGACACTACGCGAACCTCGCGGCGTAGGCCGAGCACGCGCGCTCGATGGCGTCATCGTCCATCGGGCGATTGCGCTTGCCGCCGCCCACGTGCATCAACCCGACCGGCCAATCGCCGGAGAGGTAGCGCCGCAGCCACACCATGAACTCCCGCCAGTCCATCGACAGCACATCGCGGAGACGGCAGCGGAGAGCAAGGGACAGCGTGACGACGAAGCCGCTCACTGCGTCCCCGCCGCTTTTCCCCCCTCGCCCGTCGCGGCCTCATCATCGCCCACGCGATCGGCGGACTCGTGGAGCCCGTTGTGACGCTGGACCGCGCTCGCGATCCGCAGCACCACGCTCGCGGCCAGCGCGAGCACCTTCGGCTCGTCGTCGTCGCCGAACACGCGCACGCCCATCGCGTCGCACGCGCCGTACAGCGCCGCGTGGACCGTGGAGCTGCCCTTGCGCTCCATCATCGCAAGCATCTCGCCCACGGTGTAGGAACGCACGTAGAGGCCCGGGATGGACGCCACGCCTGCGGAGACTACGTTGCGCGACAGCGCGAGAAGATCGTCGCTCAGGGCCATCAGGGGATCGCCACCACGATATCGGACCCGGGAACCACGGTCAACGGACCCGAGAACTTGAAGCCGATGTCCTGCGTCATTCGGTCCTCCATCGGGGTCGCGCGCCCGAGCGTGGTGACGTGCGCGAGCGTCGTCAGTTCCGCGCCCTTGATCTGCGTGCCCCGCGGCTTGAACCGCACGACGAACGGCAGAGGCTCGCCGCCGCGGCTGTACGCGAACGTGACGTCAGGATCCAGCAGCACGGACAACGTGCACCCGCCCGGATCGACGAACTCGGACGCGCCGAACACCTTGTAGGCGGGCTGCCCGGGGGCGGCCTCCTCCTTGTACGAAGTTGAATCGAACGTCGACCGCGTCTCGCCGTCGAACGTCACCCCGACGAGAGAACCGATCTCGGCACCGTCGTAGAAGAACCTGATACCCGCTCCGCTCCGTCCAATCATGACTTCACTCCCTGCTCGCGCATGTGCGCGCGGATCGCAGACCAGATATGCGTCGCCATCGTATTCAGCACGAACGTCCGCGTACGATCCGCCGCGGGCTTCAGGTACGCCTGCTTCCTGTTCCTGCGGCTCCCGAACTCCTGATGCGCCGGGTAGTAGCCCGTCGCGTTCTTGCGGATCCCCAACCGTGACCGCGTGCCCGCGACGATACGCACGCCGACGGAACGCCTGCTCTTCAGCGGCTTGATCGTCAGCGACGCAGCGAGCCGACCGCGACGCTTCGGCGCGAGTTCCCGCGCGAGCGCAAGCGTGGGCTGCGCGGCCGCAGACAACCCGGTGGTGACTAGCCGGCGCTGCACCGCGCGGTCCATCGTGGACAGCGCCAGCGCAAGCTCGCGGTCGCCCGTGAACCTGATATCGACGGACAAACTCATGCCGCCACCACCACCTGATGCCCGATTCGGCAATCGAAACGCGCCGTATACCAGCCGCCGGGTCCGGCATCGTCGACCCACTCGAAGGCGTCGACGTCGCCGACCACCGCGAGATATTCGAGATCGCCGCCGCCATCGCGCATCGCGTAAAGCACGCCGCGCACGGCCTCCGCCACCGCGTCCCGCGACGCCGGATCGTCGGCCCAGACGGCGACATGCAGGCCGGTCGCGCCAGTCGCGCCGAACCCGTCCTGCGTCCGCTCCCGCGCGTGCGACGTGCGCTGCACCGTGATGTGCGGGAAGGCGCAATCGCGGGGCGCGGCATCGGCGTAGACGCGCGCCTTGCACAGGATCACGACCCCGCGGTCGCCTGCGATGGCGGCGACGACATGGCCGCGGACGGCGGAAGGCGTCACTGACCCATCTTCCTCTCGCACAAGCATTCCATGCGCGTGCGCCGCTCGTCGGGCTTGATGTGGCCGATGTTGAGGATCGTGCCGTCGTGCTCGCGGAAACGGTGCGCGACAGTGAGCCCCGCGAGGAACCATACCGTGACGCGGACAGTCGCCTGCGGCATCACGCTCGCCGCCTCGAACAACTGGCGACCGCCGAGATGCTCGACCCGCGCGGCCACCCCCGACCACTGCGTCGAGTACGTCGTGCTCACGCCGCCGCCCTCGCCCTTGCTCTCGACGGGCCGCTCGATGTCGAGCCGTTCGCGCAATCGGCCCGTCTGCATCGATCACGCCAGAGCCGCGTCCGCCGCGCCGTAGGCGACCACGCGGTGCAGATTGCTCCCCTTGCAGACGGTCACAACCGTAAGGTTCTCGCCGCTCGAGGGCGTCGTCGCGTCCGAGTGCGGCGACAGGCCGCCCGCCGTCCCGCTCACGATGTAGATCAGCCCCGCCGTCCCGCCGCCGAGGTCCACGATGCTCCCGGGACCGGCGTAGTTCACCGGCTGATCCGCCGTCGCACCGTTCAGCGCGATCCCGACGCAGCGCGCCTTGGCGACGTCCGCGGCGGCCGCGAGCTTCAGACGGTTGTCGGCGGAATCGAGGTAGAGCCCCTGACCCGCCGTGATCGTCACACCCGCGGTCCCCGCGCCCGGCTCGCCGCTCCTGAGCTTCACGCTCGCTACGCTTAGATCGGCCATGTCAAGCAGCCTCCGTTGTCGCGTGCCAGAGGACCGGCACCGCGAGTTGTGAAACGTACGAATGGAATCTAGGGTTGTCCGGCGTCCTGATCGTCCCGGTCCCGCCGATCCCCCGGTCCCCGTCCGCATCCTCGACCATCATCAGGATCGCCCGGCGAGCCGCCGCGGGGACCGCCGCGCGCTGGGTCTCAAGAACCGCGCTCGACGAGTAGCCGCAAGTGAACCGCACCACCACCTCGAAAGCGTGGTCCTGACCGTACAGCGACGGCCACGACTGGCCGCTCTTGCGATAGATCCCGCCGAACGGCGTGTCCGCGCCCTTCGCCAGAACCCCGTAGACCGTCGCCGACAGCGTCTGCGCGGCGTTGTCGGTGTCGTAGTAGGTGATCGAAGTGATCGACAGCAACGGCGGACGCGGGATCGACAGCACCCCCGAGCCCCACCAGCCGTCCAGCTTCATCTCATAGGTGGCGAGCATGTACTGCCGCCGCGTCTCGTTCTCCAGGTGTTCGGTCGCCGTGGGGATCAGATCGCTCTCCAGCGTGCGATCCTCCTGCCCGATGTGCTCGGCCCGCAGACTGCGCTTCGCGTCCTGAAGCGTCACCGGGTAGCCGGTGGCCGCCGTCACGAGGTCGAGCGCGTAGCCGCTCATTCAAGCCTCGCATCGACGTAGAGGATCGCCGTCCCGCCCTTCGCGGCGCCCGCGTTCGTGACGTTCAGGGTCAGGAGGCCGAACGCCACGCTGTACGCGGTCGGGACCGCCGTCTCCGTGTTCGTGTTGTGACGGTTCATGCCCGCCGCCTGCATCACGTCGTACCCCTCCGCGTCCGCTACCGTGATGTCGTAGTTGACCGTCGGCTCGGCGCCGCCCGCGGCGGGGATCGTCACGAGCGCAACCACCCGACCGTAGTACGGGACCACCGTCACGAGGTCAGCGGCACCGCCCGCCGTCGAGACCCATACCCACTTGATCTTCTT
>Ga0105050_10010164_pt1 | contig 10360 bp, 3 predicted proteins | sample FRY01_FD_78088 | JGI IMG/M metagenome (GOLD analysis project Ga0105050, IMG submission 78088) | Freshwater microbial communities from Lake Fryxell liftoff mats and glacier meltwater in Antarctica - FRY-01 | ecosystem: Environmental > Aquatic > Freshwater > Ice > Glacier meltwater ... | reverse complement strand
TTCTCTGGCAGCACCCATAGCTTACGCTCCCCCGACTTATCGAGCCACCCCTATGATAGCGTCGCAAAGCCGATCGCTGTAGGATGCCAGTGGCCCGAAATAAAGTCAACATTTCAATGACTTGGTTCCGTTGCAAAGGATCTGCACCCAAACCATCTTGGCGAACATGTGCCGCGAGTAGCCGAGGACCATCACGAAAACCCAGGCCTTACGAGTCCGCCCAGTATCAGGGTCAAACCACTTTCCGACGTAACCGAAGTCCACCTGTGCCACATCGCCGGCCTCGGTCTCGACGCGGATCGCGACGTCCTTCGCCGAGACACCATTTGCCTTTCGAAGACGCGCCGCGAATCGCCGCATCGCCGAATAGCTGGGCGTAAATTCAGGATGTTGACGTGCAAGCTGGTCCCACAACGCCTTCAGCCCAGGAGGGTCGTCTGACTCGAGAGCCTTCGTGATGGTCGCCGCCCACGGGTCCAGAGACGTTGTTATGGGCCTCGACGCAGCTGCTGGATGCTCCGCCAACAGGGCGGCCTTGAGCGCTTCGATCGTCGGCAGATCACCGGCCGCACCGGCAAGAAAACCGGCCTTCTGCAATGTTTGCCGATACTTCACCTCGGTCTTCGAACTCATCTTCAGTAGCCGTCGTATTGCCCGCGGCCGCTCACCCATGCGGTGTAATCGTACAAGCTCTTGTAATTTATGCATGTCTGTCCTCTTGGCGCTCATGAGACCTCCCGGTTAGGAGGTCGAGCTACCATGCTGGGACGACGTTTCCTTTGACCCGGTCCTAGTCGTTTCCATTGACCCGGTCCGGGGCGTTTCCTTTCAGGCGGCTCTGGTCGTTTCCATAGGCCGGTCCGTTACACCGCAGCCGCATTCGCGGATATCGCCTGCGCTCCCGAAGTCTACTTCGACTTCAGGATGCAAGACGAGAATTCTATCGTAGTGCAGTCATGAATACCGTAATGCTTGGCAACCGACGGGCGAGTCGCTATACGTTAGGGTCGTGGACGCAGGGCGATACATTCGGGTTCAGGAGGCCCTTGAATCACAATTGTCAGTCGCCCTCTCGATGTCTTTTGTCTTATCAAGCATTAGCCCCTTACGTGAAACGGGCTGGTGCACCCTCACAAAAGCGCACCAAGCCCATTCTCACCGCGGATTGACGCTCGTTTGTGGCTATTTGTCCTTCTTCGGCAATAACACTGCGGCGTTCGCATGGGTGTCGATACCCACGCGCAGGTCCCTAAGGTTGGTACCCGCCTTGATCTTGCCTTCCAGTGGGTTGGTCGCCTCTTGGCCTACGATTTTAACGAAGCCGTACGAGTCTAGAACGCCGCCGCCGACACCGGCAGTGCCTGAGCCGATACTTGCTGTCGTTTTGGTCCCACGATCCTCTTTCGTCATACTAATGTTTTCAAGCAATAACTGACTCGCGAACGTGCCGTCTCCTTGTTGCTGGTTGAACTCGAGCCGTATTCGACCCATCGAGAGGCTAGTTCCGTTGATGTTGAACTGTTCAGGCTGCTCCTTCCCACCAATTTCTAACGCTCCGGTCATCGGGCCTACTTCGATCTCGAAATTTTCTGGATCTGCGGCGCCTACGTCCACTCCAAATGAACGCAGCACGTTGCGACCCAGCGCGATTTGCTCTCGCAGTTGCTGCAGTTGAACTCCTAAATACATCTCGCCGTTCAACATCAACGTTTCGCGTAAATCATCGCTTTGTCGTTCGATGTCCGCGATCGGACCATCGCGCTTGGCCGGCTCAGGGTATTCCTTGCCCTTCGGATTTTTCGTCGCCCGCCTTCGTAAGTCGTTCGCTTTTCTCAGGATTGCGACCTCTTCGGCTAGCTCGCGTTCGATTTTGACCAAGGCATCTATCGCCTCAAGTACGATCTTGGCGATTTTGTCGCGGCTCCCTGCCAATAACCTCGCTCCTTCCTCTGTGGACGGGTCAAGCAGGCGTAGCTTCTGGATTTTCTCAATATCCGCGGGGTCGGCTAGTTCGGAGAGGGCCACAACAAGCGCGACTTGGTTGGGCGTCCCTGGTGTGAAGTCGGCTGGTAGGACTAGGTCTCGCCTGTCGCTGGTATAGACCGTCTTTTTGCGCCAGAGCTCTGGCCAAAAAGGTGACGCACAGGTCACAAACATCCCACCAAGAAACGCTGTAACTCCGGCAGCCGCCCCTACGACTCCACCAACTGGCGCGCCGACATAGATACCCGGCAGGCCATACTCCCGGCTCAACCATGCCCCTGCCGCAATGCCAACCCCCCCAAGAAAGGGCGAGGCAGCCATTGACAACGCGCCGAGCTTGGCGATGAGGGTCTTGCTGAGCGTGACCTTCACGGCAAGACCCATACCTTCAACCTCTTGTGTGATGGTTAGGTCTGTGGGGACGATCTTGTAGCCATAAATTTCCGTCGTCCCGAGTGAATCCAGGAGGGTCTGGACGTCGAGGACGCCATTATTGATCCGGATTCGCGGCATACCCTTAACGATAGTGGTACCATCTGCAGTCATCTCAACCCCAAGTATCAGGTCACCGCTGGCGGCGTTGATCATCGCGGCGAGGCCAGGCCTTAGGCTTTGGATGTTGTCGTTTCTGCGAAGATCCTGCTCTAACTCGTGCGCGCTCTTCTCTTCGTTTGACTTCTTGCGCTCGGCGATGAGCTGCTCGTCTGTCCGCCCATTTTTGAAGTCATCCCCGGCTTTGGCCACATAATATTTCGCGGTGGCATCGTCGAGTACCACTAGGCTCTCGACCCATATGTCATTCTTACTCGTGACTTCGCCGTTCTGGCCCTTTTCGATGTACTTCGATAAGGACGAACCCTCGACCACGGTGGTCGTGACACGTGGGGCGTCGAACTCCAGTCTACTGCTGCCGAGGGGCTTCTCTCCATGGACCCCTGCGAGCGTGATACGCGTCGCACCGTAGTCGACTTTGCCATGGTCGAAGTTGCAGAAGAGGCCCTCTGCCTCAAGCCCACCACCGAGCTTGAGATTCCCCATCGCCACGCTCGCGTCCATCGACGCGCGGGCGAGCTCGATCTTGCCTGCCTCCATGACGCCGTCGATCTGCCGCAGACCGACGATGTCGAGGTTTTCGAGCGTGAGCTGGTTCTTGGTCGCCCCCTTTGGCGCGTTCATCACCGTCGTGCCATCGTTGTAGGTAAGCTCGCGTCCATGAACGGCATCGACATGTAGCCGTGTGATGACGAGGTCAGAGGTAGGCAGTGACATGCCACGGACCTGCTTTTCGTAGTTCCGCATATGACCATCGGCCCTAATTCCCTGCGCGGCGATGCCCTTGCCTTCAACCACCATCCCACCGCCAGCCCAGCGAATATGTGGCAGCCCCACCTCGCGCACGGAAATCTGGTTGAAGAACGTTGTGTCACCCTCCAGCCGAAGTTTGCCGTTCGCGTTCTTAACCCCAAAATCGACCTCGGTGCCATCGGCCTTCGTCGTGGCCTTGGGGTCTCCCTCTTTGCCCTTGGCGCCTTTTTCATCGGCCGGCATCTTGACGTTCCCGTGGGCGTTGAGGTTCGTGAAATTCAGGTCCGTGACGGGTTCGCCCTTTTCATCCTTAAAGACCTTATACTGGAAGGTCTTCACATCGAGCCCGCCGCCCAAGGTGAGCCCATCCATCTTGGCCCCCAATCCGGCGAGCTTGCCGTTTTCGAAGGTCACATCCATCGTCATCGCGTCGAGGTCGAGGCCAGCGACTTTCAGGTTATCCAGAGATCCGCCGCGGATCGAGTAGACTTGGGCGTCTTTGCCCTCTCCCATACGGACTGTGACTACCGGCAGAATCGCGTGGGCAGCGCTGACCTCATCGACGAGGATCTGTGTGCCCGCGTCGTCCATTCGCGCCGAGCCCTTGGCTTTTACCGTGGTCAGATCCATGCCAGCGTGCGCGTTGAAATCGATCCCACCGTCGGCATACCGGATCGACCCGAGCTTAAGGGCGTTTAGGCCAAGATCAAAGTTGTAAACTCCATTGGTGACATCGGCAGAGATCTTCCCACCGCCCCCGGCGATCTTCTCGATACGCACGTCAGTGCCCATCTCAGCCATCTTAACGTCGAAGTCGGCCGCGTTGAGGTCGGAGAGATCCACGTCGTACTTGCCATCAGCCACCAGCCCCTTGACAGAGAGCCCGGTTTTTAGGGACTTGGCAGAGATCTCCATGCCACGGGTCAGGTCCATCGTGAGCTGCTCGGCTGAGACAGACTCCGCATCCATATTGAAGTTGTAGGTCGAGAGGTCGACTCCGGAGAGACGCACGCACTTCATCGCCAGGGAACCGCCAGCTTTCGTCCCGAGGAGGTAGTCACCATAACGGAACGAGAGCTGCCCTGCCGAGACTTGGTCTATATCAATGTGATCAATCACATTTTTGGCGCCTGGCTGCAGCGACAGGGTCGCATTGAGCCGCAGATTGTCGAGGGCGACCTTTTCAGGGGCGTGCACGGACATGGTGCCGCTATCCCATGCGATCGATGACAATGACAGGCCGTCGACTCCGAAATGCGTCAGCTTCACGGCCTTCGCCTTCGGGTCGTAGGAGATGCCGCCGCCGAGGCCAGCAACGCGCATGTCTTTGACGACGGTACGATCCCCCTGCTTGACGCCAGCGATGTGCAGGTTGCCTTGGGTTCCACCGGTAACCTTGTCGGAGTCAGGCGCACCTTCACGCGACGCAGCATGGATCCCGAAATTCTCGAGTTCGATAAGGTCGACGTGGGTCGAATCACCCTCCGTCTGGGCCACCTTGGCAAGTTGGATCATTTGCGCGGCAGAAATATCGACGAGCTTTAGCTCATTCGCTTCCGCGATCGCTGACAGTCCTGAGGTCTGGGCGAGCTCGACAATCCCGCTGTAGGCCGCGTGCAGACGCGCGTTCTCATCCACCTTCGCTTGGAGAGTCGCGCGGACACTTCTGAGCTCTGTGAGCTTCTTCATCTCAGCTTTCTGGGCATCGACCGCGCGGGCGCGTATAGCCTTGCGCTCGGCGATGGCTGCGTCCGTGGCTATCTTTTGTTGGGCATCGAGTTTGCTGGGACCGTCATCCCAACTATATTGTGGCCGTCGGACAAACTCGATCTCGGCCACCTCTTTGTCCAGGGCCTCGATGCCGCTCGCATATTCGCCAAGGCGCTTCTGAATTGCCCCCTCTGCTCCGATATTGTCGTCGACATCCTGTCGTGCCTTGGCCAGCTCAACGGCGAGGGAGCTGAGGCTCGCCCCGCGCGACAGATCGATCGCGACGGGGTCCTTGCCTTTGGGGCCCTTCTTCATGACCGTCAGCCCGGCGGCCCGCGTCTCCAAGATCGCCTGAAGCTCGGCCATACGCGCCCGTTTATCGATGTGCTCGACGGTCAGCGACGCCGATTCCGTGCGCAGATTGGCGATTTGGGCCTCGATGGCCAAGGCGCGCTCTTTGTCGCTCGGGGTCTGAGGCGTGCGGCCTCGTATGGATGCCAGCTGCGCCTCGAGCGCGATCGCTGCCTTACCATTGTCGTCGACCCGCGCAGTCGCCTCGTCCCGGGCGCCGTCAATATGGATGTCCTCGACCTTGAGTTTTTCGACGGCGGCGCCTCCGCCGGCATTTCCCGCCCCGGATTGTGTCAGGAGTGCCTCGAGGTCGCTGGACGCGGTCAGCGCGATATTGTCGACCGACGCCGAGCGTACCGAGAGATCTCCGCCCATGACACCGCGCGCGTCGTCTTTGGACTCCACGCCTTCAGCGCCGATATGTCCGACCATCACCGTGGTGCTGCCGGCGTGCTTCTCCTTGCCGTTCGCGTCGACAGTCATGTTCATCGTGATGTTCGTCATCTCAAGAGACTTTGCCTTGAGGGTCGGAGCGCACTCAAGCTGCTTGCGAAGCTCGAGGAAGCGCGCGCGGTCCTCTTCATTGAGCTCCCGCACATGGGTGCGCAGGATCTCATACTCGCGGACGACGGGCTCTAAGAAGCGCTGTTCTTGGTTGAGAGTCGCGAGCCGTTTCTCGAGCGGTTCGCGGGCGACCTTGTCGCTCGGCGGCGTCTTCGCGAGCTGCGCCTGCAGGCCCTCAATCTCAAGCTTGAGGGCCACGTCCCGGCGACGGTCCCCGGCTAGCTCGAGTCCTTCAATTTTGATGCCTTCGTTCTTCAGGACGAGAGTCGGGTCACCGCCGTCGGATTTACCGTGTTCCAGCGTGGCGGTGGTCTTGCCGATGTGGATGGCGTCGGCCTTGACACCGGCGTAGTCGACTCCCTTGACGTCGATCGCGCCGAGCTCGGCGTCGATGCTCAAGCGGCGGGTCTGGACGAGGTTGCGTTTCACCGATGTGTTGGCGATCTCCTGATTCAAGGCCTCGATCTTGGTCTTGTCGTCGTCCTCTTTGGCCCTGGCGAGCTCTCCCTGCATGACGGCGAGCTGCCGGTCGAGGGTATTCATCTCCACTTCGTCGGCGATCGTGTGCTCTGTGCGCTCCTTCACACGCTCTGCCTGCGCCTTGCGCTCGACGAGCTTGTCGGCCCGCTCGGTCTTGCCGCTGGCCTTCGCCTTGATAATCTTCCGCTCGGTACGCGCGATCTCGTTATTGGCCCGCTTGCGCTCTTTCAGGAGCTTTGCCGGAACATGGTCTCTCTCTCCCTCGGCCACGTTGTCAGAGGTCGCGAGGTCCGTCCGCGATTTGTCGAGGCGCCCTTGTCTCCTCTCCTCGCGAGCCTCTAAGCGCGCGATCTTCTCTGTTTGGAGCTCCGATCGAACTTCGCGGATGACCCTGCCCGCAGCGGTGGTCTTGTTGCCCTTAGCGTTCTTGTTGGTTTCCAACTCCCAGTCATTAACGCTTTGTTTTTCCTTGGTCTTTTCCAGATTTCCTTGAGTCGATTCGAGCTTTCGCTCACGCTTCGCCTCTATCTTTTCGGCCTTGGACTGCCGACCAAGATGAAAGCCGATGCCTCTCTCGTCGGCGATATCGACCTGGCTATGGCCGATACCGATCTCATCGATATGGTCGCCAGCACTCGTGGCGAGGCCGTCGATCTCCAAACCACCGAGGGTCGCGTTGATCTTCGAAGTGTCATCGATAGCCGCCAGCGCCTGTAGAGCTGTGTTGGCGGTCTGCGCAACCATCGACGCAATCTTCAAGGGCACGCCCAGCGTCGCATTGAACTTGACGACCTCGGCAACAGTGGAGGCCAACGTTGTCGCAAAGTGGCGGAGTTTCTCGATCCACACCGACGGGTTGGTCTCCGGAGACTCCAGATTGAAGCTGAGACCGCACAGCTCGACGCGCTGAATGACGGTCATACCTTCCGGGCTGGTGATCATCAGATCGTTGATCATGATTGAGCTAACGCCCACGCTAATACTTCGTTTTTGGTCAAACGGATTTCGCTGTTTGAAAGCGAGTTCAACCCCCATAATCGACGCAGAGCCACTCTTTGTGAGTGTGGTTCCGCTACGGCTGTGAACGGCCGCGATGGCGATCTGAGGGATAGAGATCTTTGTGTCCCCCTTGGATTTGTTGGATTCGACCACCAACATATTGGCTGGCTCAGCCTCCTCCTTGGCGGGCAAATCTTCGCCGTTCTTTCCCTTCTTTGCCGTCTTGTTGCCCTTCTTGTTGCCCTTCGTTGGGTCACCAAGACCCAGTATGGCGTTGAGTTCGTCCACGCCCTCAAGGATCGCGTCAGCCTCTTTCAGCCGCTGAAAGAGCCATTTGCCGGCGTGATCAACGTGATTGAGGATCTCCATGAGCGCCGCGGCGTCGGGCACCCCACACCATCCCAAGACCATCTCAAGGTTTGCGGCACCGCCAAAAACGTAGCTCAGAATCGACATGGGGTCGGTCGGGCGCTTGCTCTCCTCGAGTCGAAGGCCGGAGAGGAGGGGAAAGCCTTTGCAAAGTGTCTGCAGGTCGATGCCGCCTTTGAAGCGCAGCTTCGGCAGGCCGAAGACCACGGACACTGCTTGGCTCATTGCGACCGTGGCCGCGATACTACGCTCGAACCATGTGCTCGCAGTCTCGTCTTTGATGACCTCCTTCCACTTGCCGTCTTCTGTGAAGCCCAAACGCCCTAAAATAGACCCGCGGGTGGCCCAGTGGGACTTGACGAGGCCGCTCACCGTCGCGGCCTCGTCGGCCTGAACGACCATCCGCATAACACCCTGAAAGTGCGCCTCAGTCGCTGTGGTCCAGAGCTCGGGGGCAATAGCGGTCGCGATGAGCGATTGGCGATCGGTGTCCTCGGTCGTTTTGATTAATTCCGGGGTCTTCTTGGCCGGTTCGGGGTCGAGCTCGATGAGCTCGGTCATGGGATCAGGGAGCTCGTGCAGATTGGCCTTGTCGTCCTTTTCAAGTGCCGTGGCCCGATCGGCTGCCAACTTGTCCTCATCCGGTTTCTCGGTGGTCTTCTCGGCATTGCCTCCATAGGTATCGACACGTGAGCTCTGCTCGAGCTCCTGGGACATATTGCGTTCGATGCGGGCCTCCCCGACGGCCGCGCGCCTCGCCTCTTTTTTGCTCTGTCGGATCTCCTTTCGCGCGTTCCTCTTGGCCTCGCGTAGCTCGGGCCCCCACTTCATCTCGGCCTTGACCTCGGCCTTATGTGCTTTGGCCGCCGCCACCTTCTCGGCGGCCGCAGCGTCGTCGGATCCGGTGAGGATGGCCTCACGCTCGGCTTGGGGCAGCACCTGAAGCATTTCCCACGCCATCCGTGCTTCCCACCGGTTGGTCGCGAGGTCGATACGGCCGAAGATGTTCTTCTGGATGGTCGTGAGAACGTGAATATCGGCGCGACATTTCACCGGGTCGCGGGCCTTGAGGACGTTGAGGACGGCGCCAGCCGCAGCCTCGTCCTGCCAAATCTCTTTGTAGCCTGCGAACCTCAAGAGATCGCTCATTCGCTTGTCCCGGTCTAGCTCGCCGACGACCTCTGCGACCAACTCTGGGCCTTTGCCACCGAGTTCAGTGATCACCGCTAAGGCGGTCGTCTTTCTGACCTTCTTTCGTCCGTCTTTCTTCGTCTCGGGCCGATCAATGCCCAAAGCCACCTCTACTTGGTCTACGAGAGCCTTGGCAGCGGGGGAGAGTTCAGGTCCGGGTCCGGTCTCAGGACCTATATCCGTCGGACCCGGGCCGGGCATGATCTCCGGCACTGGTCCAGGTTCGGGCGTGATCTCGGGCTCCGGGCCCGGCCCAGGCATGATCTCTGGCCCACCCTTAGGCTTCTTAAGCTGGAGTGCGGCAGTGGCCTTGCCGCCACCGCCGTCCTGTGCGAAATGCTGCGTGGGGTCGTAGAGCTGGGTATAGGCGGCGAGCGCGCCCTTTTCCGGGGCCTTGGCAGGCGTCGGCCTGAGCATCGCCTCCTGGGTCGCGAAGTCTTTGCCTCGCAGCGCAGCCTTGGTTGTAGCGGCACCCGTGGTCCCCGTAATCGAGGGGTCAGGGCCACTGGTCTGTGGCGACGCTTGGGTGGTCTCAAGGTCAGACGGAAGCGGGGTTTTATCAGACGACATACGGTGCCTCCAAGGCGCGACAGCCCTACTATTCCACAACCCGCGCAGACGCGTCACGGGTCGGGTGGGCAGGGCAGGGCAGAGCAGATTATTCATAGCTGCCAGAGGTTGTTCAAGAGGCATCGAGCATTTTTACGCCAAACGTAAGAACCGCGTATGACAAAGGCTTCAGCGAGCCATGGAAAGGGCCTGTGACGGGCCATCAACCGACTTGTCAAGGGCTGAGGCGGCCTAAATGCCAAACGTATGAACCGCGTATGATCGGCCGATCCACACGGCTCGTAGGCCGTATGCGCGCGCCAGGATCGATCTCCTTCGCGATCTTTTTTGTCGCGTTCGCTGACACCACGACTAGGATTGTGGACACGCTCGTACGGGTGGTCGGTAACGTCATCGACCTCGACGCGCTGAACAACTATTCGCTCGCGCCGCTTACCGTTATCGCCCCCTGCACAGCGGCCACGACCAACGACAACAACGCATGCACCCTCGACGCATGCGACCCCCTCACCGGCATTGTGACCCACACCCCGGTCGCGACCGACGACGACAACGCCTGCACCGACGACTCCTGCGACGCGACAGCTGGCGTCTCCCACGTCAACAACACCGCCCCCTGCAACGACGCGACCGTCTGCAACGGCGCCGAGGTCTGCGGCGGCGGCACGTGCAACGCCGGGACGGCGTATCCGCTGCACGAACCCCACATGGCCATGCTCATAGGTAATTCCTTAAGCAACTTTTTCATGCAATTTCAGTCTGTTGATGAACAGTCCTGAGCCCTGGAAAGAGCCTTCCCATCGCCCTGTCACGTTTGGGATGAGCCCGCCCAGCCTTA
>Ga0105050_10010163_pt1 | contig 10361 bp, 10 predicted proteins | sample FRY01_FD_78088 | JGI IMG/M metagenome (GOLD analysis project Ga0105050, IMG submission 78088) | Freshwater microbial communities from Lake Fryxell liftoff mats and glacier meltwater in Antarctica - FRY-01 | ecosystem: Environmental > Aquatic > Freshwater > Ice > Glacier meltwater ... | reverse complement strand
TTCACTCGCACTTCACTCGCACTTCACTCGCACTTCACTCGCACTTCACTCGCACTTCACTCGCACTTCACTCGCACTTTGAAACCCACTATGAAACAGCGAAAACAACCGTTTTTCTTCCACCTGTCGCCGCGCATGGCGCTCGTGTCTGCCATGGTCACTATGGCCTTTTTGTGGGCCCTATGTCGCGATGCCTCAGCCGTCATTATTATCGGTTCGACCACCGGCAATACAAGCGCACCCAGCAACTCCGACTTAGCCACCCGCTGGAATCAGGTGGGCAATTGGGGCAGCTACCTCGGCACGCCGATTGCCACCAACTTTTTCATGACCGCTAAGCATATCGGTGGCACGATTGGTGACTCGATCACGTTTCCCGACGACAGTTCGTCCTATCAGACAGTTGCTCGTGTTGACGATCCTTCAAGCGATCTTTCAATCTGGCAGATTTCGAGTGCGTTTCCCGCAAGCAAAGTCGTGCCAATGTACTCCGGAACGTCGTTCTCGGCGAACGCACCCCTGACTGTCTTTGGCCGTGGCGTGCCACGCACCGGCACGGCTGTCACAGGAGCGCGCGCGCCCAATGGCACCGAATCGAAGGGCTGGACTTGGGGCAGCCCTTCCCAGACCCGCAGTTGGGGCACAAATACATTGGATGGAATAGCCAACGGCGGGTCAGCGGGCCTTCAACTGGCCTACGACTTTGACTCGAACGGCGGCTTCGATCAGGGCATCCTTTCGATCGGAGATTCTGCTGGGCCGGTGTTCATCCAGCAATCCTCGCAGTGGAGGTTGGCCGGCATCAATTATGCGGTTGGCCCCATTACTGTCCGCGAAACGGCTGGTGGCCCCGATATCACCGCTGCTCTCTACGATTCTAGCGGGCTCTATTCTTACAACGCATCCGCAGGCTCGTGGCTGCTTGAGCCTGCCACCTTGGCCAAACAACCGGCCTACAGTTATTCCACCTCAATTCCAGACCGCAGTGCATGGGTCAGCAGCGTCATCGCCGTGCCTGAGCCAACGAGCCTTGTGCTGCTTGTGACAGCCCTGCTCTTTGGACCGCTCGGTTTGCGTCGCTCGAGCAGGTTTTTTGCACATGCGAAACTGCGGCCCTCAGCCGACGCGACGAATCGTTGAAAAGAAGGCCATCGCTCCGCCGGTAGTAAACTCCGTCCCGGGGATTCCACTGACCGATTCGGACCGCGCGTCCATCTGCACCCACTTGTACCTGCGGCGGCGGAAACCAGCGAGAAATCATTGCCGACGTCAACCTGTTCGCGTAGCGTTTTTGAACTGCTCGAGCACTGCCCACAAGCCCTTCCGAAAAAATCGCCATGCGCATTCTTAGCCTCGTTCCTGTCCTCGTTGTATTCCTGGTGGGATTTTTCACCCCTACGCTCAGCGCCGCACTTTCAGAACCGACTGCAGTTCCACTTCCGCCGCGACCGAATATTCTTTTTATCTTCTCCGACGACCATGCCACCAATGCCATCTCGTGCTACGGATCAAAGCTGATCGACACGCCGCACATCGACCGAATTGCCCGCGAAGGGGCGCGATTCCGTAACTGCTTTTGCACCAACTCAATTTGCGGCCCCTCCCGCGCTGTGATCCTCACTGGCAAACACAGCCACCTCAATGGCTTTATCGACAACAGCAGCACGTTCAACGGTTCTCAGACTACATTTCCAAAATTACTGCAGCAGGCTGGCTACCAAACATCGCTGTTTGGCAAGTGGCATTTGGTCAGCCATCCGACCGGTTTTGACCATTGGGAGGTGCTGCCTGGACAGGGCGATTACTACAACCCGGTCTTTCTTGGGCCACCCAAAGCCGACGGCCAAGCGGCGACCAAACGGACCATCGAGGGTTATGTCACCGACATCGTCACTGACCTGGCGATTGAATGGCTCGACCGCGACCGCGATGCTTCTAAGCCGTTTCTGATGATGCTGCAGCACAAGGCCCCGCACCGCGAATGGGCCCCCGGCCCAGAGGAACTCAATCTGTTTCGCGATGCCATCTTCCCAGAACCAGCGACGCTTTTTGACGACTACTCCGGCCGCGCTGGCGGAGCCGCCAAACAGGAAATGACAATCGCCCACCACATGAATAATCTCGATTGAGCGATCGTGCCCCCGAAGAATCTCAGCGCTCACCAGCGAGCTCGTTACGAAGCGGCCTTTGCTGCTGAAAACGCCGCCCTGCTCCGTGACAACCCCAAGGGCGATGCCCGCACTCGTTGGAATTACCAGCGTTACATCGTCAACTATCTCCCCTGCATTGCCGGCGTCGATCGCAACATTGGCCGCGTGCTCGAGCATCTCGACACGACTGGATTGGCAAAAAAACACAATCGTCATCACGGCGTCCGCACATGAACCCACAAGCTCATCTATTACGACGCAATGAATGCCTGGGAATTATTTGATCTCGTCAAGGATCCGAATGAGATGCAGAGCATCCACGCGGAGCTCGCATCGCAGAGCGTGTTTAACTCGCTGCGAGGCGAGCTTTCGCGATTGCGAATCGCAGCCGGCGACAACACAGGCAAGCCCCTGCCCACCGGGCAGTAGCCGCCGGCAGGGCAGCGACCGCGCGAGTGCAAGACGATCGCAAGAAGAGACGCATCCTGAATGCCACCGCTCCAACCGTCATTCCCGCGAAGGCAGGAATCCATGCCCTGCCAATCGGCGAGCTGGAGGGCTACTTCCTGGCTGTCGATTTGGCCAAGCCGCGTTTTCCGATCGTTTTATGGGCTGCCCGAGTCACTGAGGTTTTTCCCAATTTTTTAAGTGCAGATGCCGTTTGACCGGTGCGGCCGTCAATCAGCACGTCGATTTTGCCAGTCTCCACACGGTAGAGCCAACCGTGAATCCTCGGCAGTTCTCCCTTCTGGTGCATATTTTTAATCAGTGCCAGATTTTTTAAATGCTTGATCTGAAGTTTGACATTCTCGGCTGAAAGCAATTCCAATTTTTCGTCACGCGAGAGCTTTTTTTCCTTGGCAATCCGATCGGTGATGTCCTTGGCACCGGAGGCAATACAGAGCCAGTCGGAGATGTAATTTTCATGCACGCCGTCTTCAATCGCCGCGATCCCACCGCAGCGAGTGTGGCCACAAATAACGATGTCTTCAATTTTTAAATGCACGACACCGTACTCCAGAATCGACGAAATATTGACATCGTTGAATGCGACGATGTTGGCGACATTGCGATGCACAAACATCGTTCCAAGTCGCGAGCCAGTGATTACATCCTCGCTGACACGCGAGTCGGAACAGCCAATCCAAAGCACCTTCGGTGTCTGTTTGATGGCAAGCGATTGGTAATACTTGTCGTTTAATGCAAATTCGCCTTTGACAAAATCCTGGTTACCTTGGAGCAGATTGTGAATCATGGTCAATCGTTCTCCTTCGGGCTTAAATGGCTGTTTTGAACTGTGGTTGAGAGAATTGTCGGTAGCTTACCAAGGATATCTCTTGGCCCACAAGCTTCTGCTGCGGGCCGGGAGGCCGATTTTGGCCTTGCGTCTCTGGGGTTCTCAAAGACAAATTGACGGGCTGACCATTCTAACATCTTGCTCCCACCTCAAAGAATCCTCATGAATCTGGAGCCTCTTCTTTCTCACTGGCAAGCGGTGCTAACGGCAATGGTCGTATGCGTCACGCTGTTGATGCTGCTTGTGGGCAAGCGTGCCCCCGACATGGTGATGATCGGCGGCGTGGTTGTGCTTCTGGCTGCGGGCGTGCTCACGCCGGAAGAGGCCCTCAAGGGCATGAGCAACGAAGGCATGCTGACGGTGGCTGCGCTCTTTGTTGTGGCAGCAGCCATCGAACGCACCGGCGCCTTGGCTGCAATGGTGGACAGGGCTCTGGGCCGGCCCGAGTCGCTGGCCTCGGCACAACTGCGCACGATGGTGGTGCCGGCCGCCCTCTCGGCATTTATGAACAATACGCCCGTCGTCGCCCTGATGGTGCCGGCAATTCGCGATTGGGCAAAAAAACACCGACTCAGCGTTTCCAAACTCCTGATGCCAATGAATGCGGCCGTCGTGCTCGGGGGCTTGTGTACGCTGATTGGCACGAGCACCAATATTGTCGTCAGCGGATTAGTGTCGGCCAAGCGAGGCCACGGCTTGGGCATGTTTGACATCACATGGCTGGGCGTTCCGCTGCTGCTAGCTGGCTTCGTCTACCTGATCTTTGCCAGCAAGTATCTGCTCAAAGATCGACGGCCTGCCATGAGTCAGACCGATGACCCCCGGCGGTATTCGCTGGAAATGCTTGTCGAACCCGGCAGCCCACTTGTCGGCCGAACAATCGAGAAAGCGGGTCTCCGCGGTCTCGATGGATTATTCTTGATGGAGATCGACCGCAACGGACATGTGATCGCGGCAGTGGCCCCAACCGAACGGCTAGAGGCCGGGGATCGATTGGTATTTGTCGGCATCGTCGATTCGGTGGTGGAACTGCAAAAAATTCGCGGTCTGCGGCCGGCGACTGATCAGGTTTTCAAACTCGATAACAAGCGGTCTGAACGCGTGCTGGTTGAAGCGGTTGTCTCAAACACATGCCCGCTCGTTGGCCGCACCATCCGCGAGGGGCGATTTCGCTCCACCTACGATGCCGTTGTCATCGCTGTTGCCCGCAACGGCGAGCGTCTGCAGATCAAGATCGGTGACATAGCACTGGAGCCTGGCGACACGCTGTTGGTCGAGGCCAGCCCAGCTTTTCTGGAGCGACAGCGTTCCAGTCGCCACTTTTATCTTGTCAGCGAAGTCAGAGGATCAACGCCGCCCAGGCACGATCAGGCCTGGATCGCCTGCACTGCCCTGGCAGCAATGGTGCTGGCAGCCACACTGGAGCTCGTGCCCATGGTGGCTGCCTCACTCTTCGCCGTAGTCGTTGTCATCTCAATGCGATGCATCTCGTCGAATGAGGCCCGGCGATCGATTGAGTGGGAGTCGCTGCTGCTGATCGCAGCCAGCTTTGGATTGGCTCGGGCACTGGACAAAACAGGGCTTGCCGAGGGGATCGCGCAGTCCACAATCGCGGCGGCAGGCGATCATCCGCATCTTGTGCTGGCAGCGATCTACTTTGTGGCGATGCTGTCTACAGAATTGATGAGCAACAACGCCGCAGCAGTGCTTGTCTTTCCAATTGCCTGGCAGACAGCCTCAGACCTAGGCGTCAATCCGATGCCCTTTGTGATGGCCGTCACGGTGGCGGCAAGCTGTGGCTTTGCAACGCCAATGGGCTACCAAACAAACCTGATGATCTACGGACCTGGCGGTTACAAATTCACAGACTACGTTCGCTTTGGCGGGCCGTTGAATCTGCTGGTGATGGCGTTGACGGTCGCACTCGCGCCCCTGATCTGGCCATTCCATTTAAAATAGGCCACGATTCGCTCGACTGCAATTCCGCCACAGTCGCCACGGGCTCATCGAAGCGAGACTATGTCACACGTCGAGACACTCCTTGCCCAGCACGCCCCATGGGCCAACACTGATCTCCAGTGGGCATTGACGCCGCTTGAAATGTTTCTGTGGCTCGACGATCGGCCGCAGTACCCGCTCTTGTTTGAGATCACTCTGCGATTCGCTGGTCCGATCGATCCCGAAGCCATGCGAGATGCTTGGCGATTTGCACTGGGACGCCACCCCCTGCTGCGTTCGACGATTCGAGCAAACTCACAAGGTGCCCAGTGGCATGCTTCACCGACCGGCTGGCAGGAATTGACCGTGGTTGGCATGGATCAAGAAAATCCTCGGCAAGCCGATCGGATTGATCTGGAAAAGACCAGCGGCCTGCACGGCTGGCTCTGCCAGACATCGATTGGCTGGAATCTCGACATGCTCTTTCACCACGGCTGCTGTGACGGCCACGGAGCTAGGGTTTTCCTACAGGATTTAGCGCTTGCCTATTCTGTGTTTCGTCGATCGTGCTTGCATGATGACCCATTTTTTACGACTGACATCGCCCATCTGCTTCGACGGGACAAGCATGCGTTGACCGAGGTCGCCAACGATTCGGTCTGGTTGCGAACATATCGCTCGCTGCGCTTCATCCTGTTGCATCCAAAACCTGTTGCCCGTGACGCGTTGCTGGAAAAGATTCCTCTGGCCAGCGATCAATCCAGCACTGTTATCGGCTTTTGTGCGCATACGTTTTCAGCCGACCAAGTCGCGAGGATGCAAGATGCTCGCAAGCGCTACGATGCGTCCTTGAATGATATCGCCGTCGCTATGCTGTTTGATGTCCTTGGCGATTGGCAACGCGCTCACGGCATGCGGAGCGATTCACGACTGCGAGTCACGGTGCCGATTGATCTCCGCACTCGCGAGGATGAACGGATGCCGGCGGCAAATCGGTACAGCTATCTCTTTCTGAACCGTTCCCTGAAGGAGTGCAGGACGTGGCACGAATTGCTCCCCGATCTTCAGCGTGAAATACTCCACCTGCGAAACTCGCAGCGGGGCGTGGAACTTCTGGGCAATCTAGGCGTTGCGGCCTCGTGGCCGCGCATCATGCGGTGGGTGCTGCAGAGGCAACTTTGCTTTTCAACTGCATTGCTGACAAATCTCAGCGATCCGACGCGACGACTCCGCAAACGCCTGCGGGTCGATTCGGAGGGCTTTATGTGGCTCGATAAGGCACAGTGCATCGACATCCAACTGCAGACTCCGCCGCTCCGCCCAGGCACGCGTTGGGGCATCGGTGTTTTTGAGTATGCAGGACGCATGACATTCTCATTCCGCTACGACACAACCGCGATCGCTGCCCCGACTGCCGCGTCTGTGCTCAATGATTATGTGCAAAAGTGGCAGGGGTTTATCGATAACACCTAACATCCTACCAATTGCCTGGCGATTTTAGCCGGCTCGGTGGCGAAATGCCCGGTGGTTCTCACTCCGAATGAGTAGACTGCTTCACAATTGTCTCGATGCCCAACCCTTCCGCCGAAGGATTTTTATGTCCGGCACACGATCCTCAAAATCTCTCTCTCGCCGCGCCTTTGCCGGCATGGCGGCCTTGGCGGCCGCAGCCACAGCAACTCCTGCCGTGGCGAAGATTCGTCGCGTCGGCAACGAAACGATCCTTGGCGATGGTGCGCACACATTCCGCGTGCGCCACAATTTTCCGCAACTGCCCGACCGTTTCACATGGCAGACGACTCACAATGTGGCCGTCGACTCAGCGGAAAATCTGTATGTCATCCACGAGGGGCACAAAGACAAGAAAGAGCATCCCTCGATTTTTGTCTTTGCTCCGAATGGTACGTTTATCCGGGCCTTCGGCAGCCAGTTTCAAGGCGGCGGTCACGGCATCGAAGTTCGCAAGGAGGGTAACGCGGAGTTTCTCTATGTCTGCGGCTACCAGCAAGTGAAAGCCTTTGCAAAGCTCACGCTCGACGGCGAAACAGTCTGGTTTCGCAAGGCACCGATGGAGTCTGGCTTTTATGCTGCTGGCGAGGATACCTCGACAACAGCAAACTGGAATCGGCAGGGCTTTCTGCCGACCAATTTTGCTTTTCTGGATGATGGCGGATTTTTGCTGGCCGATGGCTACGGTGCGTTTCGGATTCACCGCTACGACAAGGACGCCAAGTGGCAAAGCGCGTTTGGCGGTGAGGGGGGTGGCAAGGGGACGTTCGACACGCCCCACGGCCTCTGGATCGACCGCCGCGAGGGCCGCGAACCCTCTATCGTTGTCACCGACAGGGCACATGATACGGTGCAGATATTCTCAATGGACGGGCTGTACAAGGAGACGCTTACTGGCTTTGGCTTGCCGGCCAACATCGACACGTGGAAAAATCTGCTGGTGGTGCCGGAACTCAAGGCCTGCGTGACGCTCCTTGACGAGCACAATGCCGTGGTGGCCCGCTTGGGCCGCGCGGTCGAACGCCTGGATCAGGTCAAGAATCTTCGCGGTCAACCCGACAAGTGGCTCGACGGCCAGTTTGTCCACCCGCACGATGCTTGCTTCACACCCACGGGCGATATTTTCGTGGCCGAGTGGGTCGCGACAGGACGGATCACAAAGCTCGAACGCATTGGCTAAGAGGGGTCGGCCTCGTGGATGCAAAAACTTTTGACTGCTTCCTGCGATAGACATTCCGCTGACAATCCCGCACGCGTGAGCTTTTACGCGTTGTCAGATTCAAAAAAGTTGAACACCAGGGCTGCGACAATGCCACCAGCCATGTCGGCCACGATGTGAATCCAAATGTCGGAGAAACTCAGCAGCTTCATCCCCGCCATACTGACTGCCACAGCCGGATTAAAAGCCCCGCCGGAGATTCCTCCGACCGAAAAAGCACCTGCCATTACGGTCATACCGATGGCCAATCCGTAGAATGAATTGCCGGCTGTGCCTTTGGCCGTCGCAACATTTAAAACGACATAGGCGAGGGCAAATGTAAAGAGAAACTCCGCCACAAGAGCTTGTGGGACATCTTTGATCTCCATCGGCAAGCCGCTTTTGCCGACGAGGAAAACGGCCACCTGGGCAGCAGTAAGTCCGGCCAGCACCTGCACAATCCAGTAGGGCACGACATCTTTCAGGTCGCATTTTCTCCGGATGAAAATGGCCAGCGTTACAGCCGGATTGAAATGAGCTCCGGAAATGTGTCCGGTGGCATAAACCATCGCCATCAGGGCCGCACCGATGGCCAGTGGCGGAATGACTCCGACTGCGGCAGGCAACACCGTCAAGCCGATCGTCAGAACGAGGAAGAATGTACCAATGAATTCAGCAATGTATTTTTTCATAGTGGCCAAAAAGATAAGATTTCAACTGCCTTTTTACAAGTCATTCCGGCTCGATGCACAGCCTGCGCTGGTGAAGCTCGACGCAACGGAGCACCGTAGTGGCCGGCAGATGGGCGTTTTTGAGCACTGCATCGCGACGTTCTAAATGCCTTGTGGCGGCCTCGCGGCCGTAGTGGCGCGAGGGCCAGAGCGTGAAAACTTTGCAAACACTGCCCCAGACCGTAAGGTTGGTCAGCCAAAGCGATCCAGGCATGACGACTCTCCACAACAAAGCAACGACGTGGCAGAACTAAAAAAGCCGCGTCTGGGTAAAAGCATCCGCACGCTGGCCCCACAAAGCCGCCCATGAACGACATCCTCTTTCACTACTATCGCGTCAATCCCACGACCTGGTTCTATTTTTCGTCGCTCTTGTCGATTGCGCTGTTCTTTAAGTTCAATCGCATCTGGAGCGTCCGGAATCTCGATCTCTTGGGACTTGTCCTCCTGGCGCCGGGATTGCTGGCCGTGGAATATGGTGGCTATAAGGCGAGTACCGCGACGCAGCAACTTGGCTTTGTCTGGATCTTTGTCGTGTCGGCTGCATTCCTTGTTCGCATGCTTTTTGACTCGTTGATGGTGCGACGCCCCATGCTGGAGCCAAACTTGTCGGCTGGAGGTCTTGTCTTTTTGGGCATCTCTCTCTTGGTGTTTTTGCTTGCCAATGTGATCACCACCCGGCCCCAACGCGACGACCTCGCCGGTGCGGCAGCTGCTACCAGACTGGAAACGGGTGACGCCAGCGTCGATGCTGATCAACTCACTCGGCTCGGCCCAGGCTATCCACTCCTTTTTTTGCTGCCGCAAATCTCAACACAGCGGATCTTTTCTGCGGATGCCGGCGCGACAGATGCCCGCGAGACAAATCGCCGGGTTGTGCACGAAACCACCGCGAGGATCATGGCAATCGTTTCACAACTGGCCATTGTGACGGGCATGGTATTGATTGGATGGTGGCACTTTGAAAACACTCGGCTGGGAATTGCCGCCGCCGTACTCTACCTACTGCTCCCCTACACCGCGATCATGACTGGCCGCGTCGACCACGCTTTGCCCGGCGCTCTGATCATCTGGGCGATCGCCACCTACCGGCGTCCACTGATCTGTGGATCACTGATTGGCCTGGCAATCGGTACGATCTACTATCCGGTTTTCCTCTTGCCGCTGTGGTGCAGCTTCTACTGGGAACGAGGCATCCGCCGGTTCACAACGGGAATCGGGCTGTCGCTGCTCGTGCTGGTTTTTGGACTTTGGTTTACTTCGCCCGACGCAAATGTGTTTGTTGGTCAGTTGCGACAGATGTTTGGCTGGGTCTTTCCTAACGAGGTATCGCTGGAAGGCTTCTGGTCCCTGCCAAATAATGACGCGGTCTTTCGACTGCCTGTGCTGGCCGCCTTTATCGCGATGATCGCCACGCTGGCCATCTGGCCGGTGCCAAAAAATCTGGGCACGCTGCTGAGCTGTTCCGCAGCAGTCTTACTGGGGAGCCAGTTTTGGAAGGCGCACAACGGGGGCCTCTTTATGGCCTGGTTTTTACC
>Ga0105050_10010155_pt1 | contig 10363 bp, 9 predicted proteins | sample FRY01_FD_78088 | JGI IMG/M metagenome (GOLD analysis project Ga0105050, IMG submission 78088) | Freshwater microbial communities from Lake Fryxell liftoff mats and glacier meltwater in Antarctica - FRY-01 | ecosystem: Environmental > Aquatic > Freshwater > Ice > Glacier meltwater ... | reverse complement strand
TTCGCTCGGCTGCGGAATATGACGGCATCAACATCCTGCGCGCCCTTGCCATGCCACCCGATAATCTCGTGAAACTCCTCGCCGCGTAACGGTCTACAGGGGGGACTTGGGAGTTACAAAAGAAGCAAAAAAACTTTATCCGTTTGTTCCGTCTTCAACGATCATCACACGGGCGCATCCAACCGAGAAGCACCCAGATGGTGCTCTGATCGGGCGCTGGACGCCCGGCGACAGGCCGCGCGGGATTGGCCGCCGTCGCGCTTTCACGGTTTGACCAAGCAGGCCACCTCGGCCCATGATGAACACTCGACGCCGTGATCTGCGGGTCCGATCGGAGGCCGCCATGAACGAGTCGACCCTCTACCACCATGGCAACCGCGCGTTGCAGGACCGCTTTGCCAGCCGCGCCCTGGCCGACCGGCTGGAACAGCGGTCGCGTCAGGCCTTCACCGACGATGACCGAGCCTTCATCGAAGGCGCCATCTACTTCTTCCTCGCCACCGCCGATGCGCAGGGGCGCCCGGACTGTTCGTTCAAGGGCGGCCCGGCGGGCTTCGTGCGCGTCACCGCACCGGCCGAGCTTGCCTTCCCCGACTACGACGGCAACGGCATGTTCAAGAGCCTCGGCAATCTCGGCGTCAATCCGCACATTGGCCTGCTGTTCATCGATATGCACGGTCGCCCGCGCCGTCTACGCGTCAATGGCACTGCCACCGTCTCGCGCGACGATCCGATGCGCGCCGACACCCCCGGTGCACAGCTGATCGTGCGCGTCGCGGTGCAGGCGATCTTTCCCAACTGCCCGCGTTATATCCCGCAGCTGAAACTGGTGGAGCCATCGATCTACGTGCCGCACCCCGACACCACGAGTCCCGAGCCAGCCTGGAAAGGCTTGGACGCATTCAGGGATGTGGTGCCGCCGCGCCAGGACGGCAGCTGATTCGTATACATCCCCGACCCCGACGGCCACCCATGCTTCTTCACCACCGCACCAGCCTGAACGTCGCTCACACCCCTCACCACCACGCAAGTCGCATCAGCAACGCTCCCTCCGATTTCTGCCACCAATACCGGACGACGTCACCAAAGAAATATAGCGAAAAGACACAGAAAAAATGTCAAGAAACATGGAATCTGTCCCATCTTCCAACAACAGGGAGTCTCCATCAAAAATTGATATTCTGTCCTTTTTAATTTCTCCTCCCTTGCCTTGCTTCTCTGTGCCTCTGTGTCTCCTCTCCCCCCTTCTTCTTGCTTCCGTCCCGTGCCCCAGGGCGCGTCATGCGTTCCCCAACTCCCACATGCGGCACCGGCCATCACCCGCTCGGCGTCCCCCCTGCGAGCCACCAAGAATTTTTTCTTGAAAAACCCTTGCAACGGCGAAAATTGTTAAATATATTCCCCCAATGTTAGATCAGTCGCCGCAACCCCTGGCCGAGCGCATCGCCGACATGGCGGCCGAATTGCGCGCCACGGCCGACGAAGCCGCCGCCCAGGCCGGGCTGGTGGCGGCGTTGCGTGCCCTGATCCTTGCCCTGCTGGTGCGCATCTGCACCCGGCTGGAGGACATGGTCGCGCTGTGGCAGTCAGGCCAGTTTCCGCCCCTCGCCCCAGCCCGCCGCGCCGAACGCAGCGCGCCGAACCCACCCCGCATCACCCGGCACATGGCCGCGAGCCGCCGCCCGCGCTCTCAAGCGCCCGAAGCGCCCGAATCCAATGCGCCGGAATCCGCCCGCCATGCGGCAGAACCCGAAGCACCCGCGCGGCCCGCCCCAGGCCGGCACACCCACGCCAATCGGCCCGCCATGCGGGCATCACCGCGGCTTGGCTGCAAGCTGCAACCAGCCCGATGTACAAAAACCGCCCCATTCAAAATGCGGCTTCGTACACCCAATTAATTACGATATCAATTCATTCCGTTACAGCCACCCCATCACTCCGCCGGAACGCTCATCCGCGCCAGCGCCCCCACATCGTCGCACGATTCAATGGCCAGAACGGCATCAGCCAGCGCCGCCGACCGCTCCACCCCCAGCACCGCATCCACCAGCCCGGCGAACTTCGCCCGCAGCTCCGCTTCCGACAGGAAATTATCCGGCTCCCCCTTCGGCACCACCACCGTCTTCACGAACACCTGCCCGCGCGCCCGAACCGTCACCTTGCCCGACATGTTGGCCGGGAACTCCGCCTCGATCTCCGGATCATCCTCGCACACCACCTTGGGCAGCAGCGCCCGGATCACCGGGTTCTGCAATTCGGCATACGAATCCCACCCCATCGCCCCGGTCGCCAGCGCGGTCGACAGCACGAACGCCCCGGAAAACTGCCCATCCACCACGTTCTGCGGGTTGATCCGCTTCTCCCGCGGCTCACCCACCAAAATCATCCCCGACCGCGAGGTGCCATAGGTGATCCCCTCGATTTCCTCCGGCCTCAGCCCATGCTCCGCCCGCAGCGCCAGCATCGCATCGATCCCCGCATGCCCATACCGGCACGACGGATACGGCTTCACCGCCGTCTTCATCAACTCGAACACCACGCCCAGGTCCTGCACCGCCCGCTCCGGAATGGGCGCGGGCGCATAGGCCGCCAGGAACCCGGCGCGGCCCTCCAACGCCTGCGCCGCCCCCTTGAAACCCTCCCGCGCCAGCGTCGCCGCCGTCAGCCCCGCCATCGCCGCCCAGCCGACCTGGAACCGCTTGGTCCACGCCCCATTGGCCAAAAACTGCAAGCTCCCCGCCGCCTGGCTCAACGCAATGCCCATCGCCGAGGCGATCTCATCCCCCGACAGCCCGAACACCCGCCCCGCCGCCGCCGCCGCCCCGAACGCCCCGCACGTCGCCGTCGGATGGAACCCGCGCTGATAATGCGCCCCCGCCGGCAGCGCCAACGCCACCCGGCACGTCACCTCGTACCCCGCGACAATCGCCGCCAACACCTCTGCCCCAGAAGCCCCCGCCATCTCGCCTGCCACCAGCGCGGCCGAAATCACCGGCGCCCCCGGATGCAGCGACCCCGCCGCATGGGTGTCGTCGAAATCCAGCGAATGCGCCAACGCCCCGTTCAACAACGCCGCCCCCGCCGGCGACCAACCCCGCGCCTCCCCGAACACCGCGCAATCGCCATGGTCCAGCCCCAGCGCCTTCGCCGCCGCAAACAACGCCGGCGTGCTCTCCGCATCCACCCGCGCCCGCAGCATGCTCCCCACCAGGTCCAGCACCAGGAACCGCGCCCGATCCACCACCTCGCGCGGCAACCCATCAAGCCGAATGGCGGCGGAAAAATCGGACAGGTCGCGGGTGATGCTCATGAACGTGCTCCCGTTGGCGGTACCGCATGGTGCCGCAAGCCGCCGCCATCGCAAACCCGTCGCCGATCCCCCCGACTTGTCGGCGATCTTTACGCTTTTGCCGGAATCGCCTTCGGACTCCGTCTCATGTGTAAGGTATCCTTAACACATTGCCCGGCCGCCCACGGCCCACTGCGTGCAACCGTCTGAAATGGCGGTATTCTTCGCGATGGCATCGAAATTGCTTCTGCCTATGCGAAGCGTGCCCTGATGGTGCCGTGTCTGTTGTGTTGGAGGTCCCATGAATTCGTTCCGAACCGCTGTTGTCGCCGGTGCCGCGCTTGCCATCTCGGCAGGGTCAGCCAACGCGCTCTCGATCACCCAGGTGTTCGATGCGTCGAATGCCAACGCCGCCACGAACACGCTGATCCCAGCGCTGCTGGCCCCGGGCTCCGGCATCACCGTCGTCGGCGGCACCCCGGCGCTCCAGGGCAACATCTTCGGCTTCAACTTCAGCCAGACCGGCACCTACACCGGCTTCAACCTCGCCCCCTCCAGCGGCTCCACGCCCACCCTGGCGCTGCCGAACGGCATCTTCCTGACCTCCGGCACAGCAAATATTCCCCTGAGCAATACCGTCAACAGTTTCGACCCGTTTACCCCCGCCTCAGGTTCGAGCACACAACTGAGCAACTTGTCGGTCAGCGCCGGCGGCAGCCCGGTCACCAACGACGCCAACGTGCTGGGCTTCAGCTTCATGGTTGCCCCTGGCATCACCTCGATCAGCGCGCAGTTCGTCTTCGGCTCCGACGAGTTCCCGACCCAGAATGTCACCGACATCTTCGGCTTCTTCGTCGACGGCGTGAACTACGCCAAGTTCCCCGGCGGCGAGTTGATCTCGAACACCCCCGGCAACCCGACCAACTTCATCAGCAACCCGGTGGGTGGCGGGCTCTACGACATCGAATACAACGGCCTGACCCAGGTCTTCACCGTCACCGGACTGCTCGACCCCAATGTCGCGGTCCACACGATCCTGATCGGCGTCGCCGACACCGCCGACAGCATCTTCGACAGCGGCGTGTTCATCGGCGCCCTCAAGGCCGGCCAGGACGGCGGCGGCGGCATCACCACCGGCGTGCCGGAGCCAGCGACCCTGGCGCTGTTCGGCTCGGGCCTGCTCGGCCTCGCCATGCTGCGCCGCCGCCGCCGCGCCTGACCGCACGGCCCCTGCGCCTACCCGCGCCCCCGCCCATCGTGGCGGGGGTTTGCATGTCGCGGTAGCGCTCCCGCCAGCGTGATTGCCGTCGACTCCGAGGCCGTGGCACAAACCCGCCATGCTCCTTCGCCGCCATCTGCTCACCGCCTCTCTCCTCGCCCTCGCCGCGCCCGCCTGCGCCCAGGCGCCGCGCCAGCCGCGCGCCGACAAGCCAGCCTCCACCTTCCTGCCCTACATCGAGGGCGTGAAGGCCGAGGCGCAGAAGGCCGGCATCCGCCCCACCACCCTCCAGGCCGCCTTCCGCGGCATCGCCAACCCGAATGCCAGGGTCATCGAGCTCGACCGCCGCCAGCCCGAGTTCACCCTCACCTGGGAACAATACCGCCAGAAGGTCATCTCCGACGCCCGCATCGCCCGCGGCCGCGAGCACTATGACCGCCATCGCGCCCTCATCACCGAGATCTGCGCCAAGTACCGCATGCACCCCGCACCGCTGATGGGCATCTGGGGCCTCGAATCCCACTACGGCCAGTTCACCGGCGGCTTCAACGTCATCGAGGCGCTGACCACGCTGGCCTGGGAAGGCCGCCGCGCCGCCTTCTTCCGCGCCCAGTTGCTCAGCGCGCTCAGGATCATCGACGCCGGCGACATCCCGGTGGACCGCATGCTCGGCAGCTACGCCGGCGCCATGGGCCAGCCGCAATTCATGCCCGACAGCTTCCTGCGCTTCGCCGTCGACCACGATGGCAACGGGCGACGTGATTTGTGGAACGACGTGGGCGACATCCTCGCCTCCATCGCCAACTATCTGTCCAAGTCCGGCTGGGCCGCCCCGCTCGGCTGGGGCCAGCAGATCACCGTGCCCGCCGGCTTCGACCCCTCGCTCGCCGGGCGCGACAACCGCAAGCCGATCGCCGAATGGACCCGCCTCGGCATCCGCCCGCGCGCGCCCCTGCCACCCGAAACCCAGGCCGCGGTGATCCTGCCGGACGGGGCAGGGGGGCAGGCCTTCCTCGCCATCCACCCGAATTTCCAGGCGATCCGCCGCTACAACCCATCCGACTTCTACGCCATCGCCGTCGGCCTGATCGGCGACGCGGTGACCGGCGCCTAGCATGGGGGCGGGACGGATGCTGCTGCTGCTCTGCACGCTCGCGGGCCTCGCCGGCTGCGGCATGCCGGGCGGCGAGGGCGCCGCCCGCTACGTGGTTGGCGCCCCCTACCAGGTCGGCGGACTCTGGCGCTACCCGGCCGAGGCGTTCTCCCTCAACGAGACCGGCATCGCCGCCGTCGCCGGCCGCAGCGGCGCCACCACCAACGGCGAGAGCTTCGACGCTGCGAACATGGCGGCCAGCCACCGTACCCTCCAGCTTCCGGCCATTGCCCGGCTGACCAACCTGGAGAATGGCCGCCAGGTCGTCGTCCGCATCAACGACCGCGGCCCCGCCGACCCCGCAAGGCTGGTCAGCGTCACCCGCCGCGTGGCCGAAGTGCTCGGCGCCGCCAATCCGCAGGCCTTCCGCGTCCGCGTCCAGGTGCTGGAAGCCGAAAGCCGCCAGCTCGCCGCCGAGCTGCAGGGCCGCGCGACCGGGCCCGCCCAGGCCGCCCCGCCCCCCCAGGTGAGCGCCGCCCCGCGCGGCGGCGTGCAGGCCGAATCGCTCGCCCCGCCCGCCGGTGCCGCCGCCGGCCGCCAACGGGTCGCCGCTGCCCCGGCCACGGTTTCCCAGGCCGCCGCCGCAGCGCCCGCCACCGCCATCCCGCTGCGCCTGCCGGAACAGGTCTCCCAGGGCTCGGCCCGGCCGGGCCAGCTGGCCATCGAATGCGGCGCCTTCGGCAGCACCCAGGCCGCCGGCATGATGCAATCCCGCCTGGCCGGCTTCGGCGCGCGCATGCAGGCCGACTACGACGCCCCGCGCGACCGCTCCGTGGTGGTACGCATCGGCCCGATGGCCACGCTGCCCCAGGCCGAGGGCACGCTGCGCCGTGTGCTGCCGGCCGGATGCCTCGACGGCCGGATCATCGTCGAATAGAAGCCCGACGCACGGTAGAGTGGCGCCCGAACCACAGGCCCGCCCGAACCAGGAGTCCCCCACCGTGCTGAACCGCCGCATCGTGCTCGCCCAAGGCCTCCTGGCCGGCACCGCGCTGGTGTCCCCGGCCGCCGCGCAGCCGCCGCCGCGCCCGGCGCCGCGCCCGCCCGGCCAGCGCCCGCGCCCCGCACCGCCGCCGCCGGGCACCCCGGCCACCACCCCGCTCGGCCCGCTCGACACGGCCGCGAAGTTCGCCGTGATCATCGACCACGTCACCGGCGCCGTCCTGCTGGAAAAGGACGCCGACGCGCCGATGATCCCCTCCTCCATGACCAAGCTGATGACTGCCTACCTGGTCTATGAGCTGCTGCGCGCCGGCCGCCTGACCCTGACCCAGGAACTGCCGGTCAGCGAGCGCGCCTGGCGTATGGGCGGCAGCAAGATGTTCGTCCAGATCGGCACCAGCGTGAAGGTGGAGGACCTGATCCGCGGCGTGATCGTCCAGTCCGGCAACGACGCCTGCATCGTGCTGGCCGAGGCCATCGCCGGGTCGGATGAGCAATTCGCCGAACTGATGACCGCCAAGGCCCGCGAGCTCGGGCTGGATCGCACGGTGTTCCGCAACTCCACCGGCTGGCCGCACCCGGAACACCGCAGCACCGCGCGCGACATCGCCATCCTGGCGCAGCGGATTATCCGCGACTTCCCCGAATACTACCACTACGAATCGGAGAAGTCATTCAAATACAACGGTATCGACCAGCAGAACCGCAACCCGCTGGTGCAAAAGAACCTCGCCGACGGGCTCAAGACCGGCCATACCGAGGATGCCGGGTACGGCCTGGTCGCCAGTGCGGAGCGCGGCGGGCGGCGGGTGATCCTGATGATCAACGGGCTCAACACCATGCGCGAGCGCTCCGAGGAGAGCGAGCGGCTGCTGGAATGGAGCTTCCGCGAGTTCGAGAACGTGACCCTGTTCACCGCCGGCGATGTGGTGGAACATGCCCCGGTGCATCTCGGCGCCAGCCCCACCGTGCCGCTGGTCGGTGGGCGGAACCTGGTGGTGACGATGCCGCGCGGCTGGCGCAACCGGGCCAAGGTGACGCTGTCCTACGATTCGCCCATTCCCGCCCCGGTGCTCCGCGGCACGCGGCTGGGCCGGCTGAGCGTGAGCGGGCCGGGCGTGCCGGAGCTGGAGGTACCGTTGCTGGCCGGGGCCGACGTGGCGCGACTGGGCCTGCCGGGCCGCGCCGTTGCGGTGGTCATGCGCTTCCTGACCGGCGGCTGAGCTTGGGCGCCGGACGGTTCATCACGCTGGAGGGCGGCGAGGGCGGCGGCAAGTCCACCCAGGCGCGCCTTCTGGCCGAGGCGCTGTCGGCCATGGGCGTGCCGGTGCTGCTGACCCGCGAGCCCGGCGGCGCGCCGGGCTCGGAGCACCTGCGCGGCCTGCTGCTGGGCGGCACGATCGACTGGTCGGCCCCGGCCGAGACGCTGCTGCACTTTGCCGCTCGCGCCGAGCACGTGGAGCGCACCATCCGGCCCGCGCTCGATGCCGGCCTATGGGTGGTGTGCGATCGCTTCGCCGATTCCACCATGGTCTACCAGGGCTGGGGGCAGGGGGCGGACCGTGACGCCATCGCGACGCTGACCGGCCTGCTGCGGGCGCGGCCGGACCTGACGCTGGTGCTGGATGTCGCGGTGGCGACGACGCTGGCCCGGCTCGCGCGCCGTGGCGCCGCGGCGGACCGCTACGAGCGGCTGGGCGCCCCCTTCTTCGCCACCATCCGCGACGGCTTCCGCGCCATCGCTGCCGCCGAGCCCGAACGCTGTGCGTTGATCGACGCCGAGCCCGACGAGGATGCGGTGGCGGCCGAGATCCTCGCGACGGTGCAGGCCCGGCTGGGCGTGGCGGCGTGAGCGCCCCCGCCCCGCGCGCCAACCCGCACCTGCTCGGCCACGAAGCCACCGAGGCGATGCTGGCCGAGGCCATCCGCTCCGGCCGGCTGCACCATGCCTGGCTGGTCACCGGGCCGCAGGGGATCGGCAAGGCCACACTGGCCTTCCGCTTCGCGCGCCGCCTGCTGGCCGGGGGCGACCCGGGGGCGGATCTCGCGCTGCCGGCCGACCATCCGACGTTCAAGCGGGTTTCCGCCTCAAGCCACGCCGACCTGCTGACGGTCGAGCGCTCCCTGAACGACAAGGGCAAGCTGCGCAACGAGATCGTGGTGGAGGACGTGCGCAAGGTCGGCGATTTCCTCCGTCTCACCCCCGCCGAGGGCGGCTGGCGCGTGGTGGTGCTGGACGGGGCGGAGGACATGAACCGCAACGCCGCCAACGCGCTGCTGAAGGTGCTGGAGGAGCCGCCGCCGCGGGCGATCCTGCTGCTGGTATGCTCGGCGGCCGGGCGGCTGATGCCGACCATCCGCAGCCGCTGCCGCCGGCTTCCCCTCGGCCAGCTGCCGGAGGAGGCGGTGCGTGCGCTGCTGGCCCGCTACGCGCCGGACCTGCCGCCCGACCACGCGGCCCGGCTGGCGGGCATCGCCGAGGGTTCGATCGGCCGCGCGCTGATCCTGGCCGCCGGCGGCGGGGTGGCGCAGGCGACGCTGGTGGACGAGGTGCTGGCCAATCTCGCCACACTCGACATCGCCCGGGCCCATGCGGTTGCCGACGCGCTGGGGCGGGACGACGATGCCTTCGCAACCTTCATGGAACTGCTCGCCGCCGGCATCGCGGCCGCGGTGCGCGATGCCGCGCGGGGGCGTGAGGACCCGGACCAGACCAGGCTGCTCGGCGATCGCCCCCTTGCCGCCTGGGTCGACGTGTGGCACGCGCTGAGACGCCTGCAGCACGAGACCGAGGATGCCTATCTGGACAAGCGCCAGGCGGTGGTGAACGGCCTGCGCATGCTGGTCACGAGCACGGCGAAAGCACCATGAAACCAAAATACTACATCACAACCCCGATCTACTACGTGAATGGCGCGCCGCATATCGGCCACGCCTACACCACGATCGCCTGCGACGTGATGGCGCGCTTCAAGCGGCTGGACGGGTTCGACGTGTTCTTCCTGACCGGCACCGACGAGCACGGGCAGAAGGTGGAGCAGGCCGCCGCCGCCGCCGGGCAGACACAGCAGCAGTTCACCGACGGCACCTCCGACCTGTTCCGCGCCATGACCCAGCGCATCGGCATCTCCAACGACGATTTCATCCGCACCACGGAGGAGCGGCACAAGCGCGCCTGCGCCGAGCTGTGGCGCCGGCTGGTGGAGCGCGGCGAGATCTACCTCGGCGGCTACGAGGGCTGGTACGCGGTGCGCGACGAGGCCTTCTACGACGAGGATGAGCTGACCACCCGGCCGGACGGCACCAAGGTGGCGCCGTCGGGCGCGCCGGTGGAGTGGGTGGTGGAGCCCAGCTACTTCTTCCGCCTGTCGGCCTGGCAGGAACGGCTGCTGGAATACTACGACGCCAACCCGGATTTCATCCTGCCGAACACGCGTCGCAACGAGGTGACCAGCTTCGTGAGGTCGGGCCTGCGCGACCTGTCGGTCAGCCGGACCAGCTTCAAGTGGGGCATTCCGGTGCCGAGCGACGAGGCGCATGTGATGTATGTGTGGCTGGATGCGCTGACCAACTACATCACCGCCGCGGGTTTCCCGGACGAAGGCGCGGCGCGCTGGAGCTTCTGGCCGGCCGACGTGCACATGGTGGGCAAGGACATCCTGCGCTTCCATGCCGTGTACTGGCCGGCTTTCCTGATGGCCGCGGGGCTGGCGCCGCCGAAGCGGGTGTTCGCGCATGGCTGGTGGACGGTGGCCGGCGA
>Ga0105050_10010153_pt1 | contig 10363 bp, 4 predicted proteins | sample FRY01_FD_78088 | JGI IMG/M metagenome (GOLD analysis project Ga0105050, IMG submission 78088) | Freshwater microbial communities from Lake Fryxell liftoff mats and glacier meltwater in Antarctica - FRY-01 | ecosystem: Environmental > Aquatic > Freshwater > Ice > Glacier meltwater ... | reverse complement strand
GGACTGGCGGGCACGTCTGCGCGTGTTTGGCGCGTGGTGGGGGACTGGCGGGCACGTCTGCGCGTGTTTGGCGCGTGGTGGGGGACTGGCGGGCACGTCTGCGCGTGTTTGGCGCGTAATAAAGGACAAGCGTGCACGTCTGCGCGTGTTTGGCGTGTAATAAAGGACTGGCGTGCACGTCTGTGTGCATTTGGCGTGTAGCGGGGGACTGGCGTGCACGTCTGCGCGCCAGCAGCCCCGAGGCGCGGCGCTCACCCCGCGCCCGCATGTGAAGCAATCGATGTAGTCCGAGTGTGGTGGCCTCCTCGGCGCACGCGTGCGAATCACGCAAAGTCCCGCGCGCGGGGGCGCGGGGGCTTGCCGGCGGCGCGCAGCTGCGGGGAGCAGCGCGCGTGCAGCAGGTGCAGCGCGCGCCGCGCGTGCAGGCCGTGCAGCGCCGGGAGCAGGAACGAGAGCGTGAGCACGTACAGCAGCGCAAAGCAGCACACGACGGGCGCGCCGCCCGTGTACACCATGTGCGCCGCGGCCGCGCACTCGCAGAAGCCGCACATTTTGAGCTGCGCGAGGCTCGCGCGCGCGGCGTGCAGCGTCGCCCACACGCGGCTGTTGGCGACGACCTGCGCGCACACGTCCGTGTGCGAGGCCATCCCGCGGAAGAAGGCGGCGTCCCCGCACTGCTCGAGCAGCCAGCGCTCGCCGCGCGCGCGCTCGAGCCACTGCAGATACGCGCGGTGGAAGTCGTAGACGCGCCCGACCAGCACCACCGAGAGCCACGTCATGAGCACCGCGCACGCCCCCTGGCGCAGCAGGCGCCCCGCATGCATCGCCGCGCGCGTGCAGCGCGCGCGCGCGCGTATATATATACGCACGGATACGCCTGTATATGCCCGCAGTGCTCGCAGCGAGGGGGGGGGGCGGCTGCATGCGGATTCTTGCAGGGCTGTGCATGGCGTGGCTGCTGGCGGCGGCGGGCGCGCAGCCGTGCCCCGGCAACGCCACGCGCGACGCAGCGGCGGGGGGGGCCTGCGCGTGCCTCGCGGGCTACTCGGGGCCCGCGGCGGGGCCGTGCGAGCCGTGCGCGGCGGGCTTGTACAAGGCCGGGCCCGGCGCGGGGGGCTGCACGCCGTGCCCGGCGCACGCGGCGACCGCCGCGCCCGCGAGCCCGAGCCTCCAGCACTGCCTGTGCGACGCGGGGTTCGCCGGGGACTTCCCCGGCGCGGGCGGGGGCGACACCTGCGCGGCGTGCGCGCGGGGCACGTACAAGGCCGCCGCGGGGGCGCCGGCGTGCGCGGCGTGCCGCGGGGAGCTGCTGCGCGGGATGGCGCTGATGCTGCAGAGCCCGCCGCGGCTGGCGTCGCTCGCGTCGCGCAAGGCGCCGCCGCGGCGCAACGCGTCGGACGCGACGGTGCCGACGTACGACGCCGCCGCGCGGGTCGTCGAGTTCGACAGAACGCACGGACAGCACCTCGACGGCGGCGCGCACACGCTCAACATCGACAGCAACGGCGGCTTCACGCTCGTGGTGGTGGTGCAGTTCACGGGCCATAATGGGTTCAACGAGCACGTGCTGGCGCTGGGCAGCAGCATCGTGCTGTCGCGCTACGACACCGATGACTCCCTGCAGTTTGTCGTCGCGGAGCCCGGGCACAGCGACATGGAATGCACGCTGTGGTCTGCGTCCGGCTCGATCGTGCAGGGGCAGTGGGTGCGCATTGCGGCCTCGTACACGCGCAGCGCCGACGGCTCGAGCGGGAACATTCGGCTGCAGGTGGGCGCGTCTGTGCACACTCGGGCGTGCGCGCCTGCGCGCAGCGACCGGCGCGAAAACTCCTCGGAGATGGGCCAGTCCATTGCCGTGGGCGCCGAGCGCGAAAACGGCTGGGTTCAGATGAACGAATTTTTCAACGGCAGGGTTGCCGGCCTCCTTGTGGTCGACGCGGTGCTGCCCGCCGACGTGGTCGCGGAGCTGCTCGAGGGCATGGCCTCGGGCGAGGGCGCGGACCCCCTCGCGGCGTGCGCCGTGTGCGAGGCGAGCGACGCCTGCGCGCCCGCGTGCGCGCCCGCGGCGGGGGCGGCGGGGGCGTGTGCGTGCGTGCCGGGGCACACGCCCTCGCCCGCGGCGGGGCCGCGGGTCTGCGAGCCCTGCGCGGCGGGCTCTGCGAAGCCCGCGGGCGGGAACGAGACGTGCGCGCCGTGCAGCAACGGCACGCACGCCCCCGCCGCGGGCAGCGCCGCGTGCGCCGCCAACCCCGCGGGCTCCACCAGCTCCCTGGACGGCACCGCGTTCGTGTGCGCCGCGGGGACGCGCCACGCGGGCGCGGGGTGCGCGCTGTGCGCGCCCGGGACGCACCAGCCGCGCGCGGGCGCCGCCGCGTGCGCGGCCTGCGCGCCCGGGACGTGGCTCGCCGCGCCGGACGCCGCGGCCGCGGCGGGCAACTGCACGCTGTGCGCGGCGGGCAAGTACTCGCCGCACGCGCGCGCCGCGCACGCCGACGCGTGCCAGGACTGCGAGGCGGGCACGTATCTGCCCGCGGCGGGCAGCGCCGCGCAAGCAGACTGCGTGGCGTGCGCGCCCGGCAAGTACTCCGCGGCGGCGGGCAGCGCCGCGCAGGCGGACTGCGCCGCGTGCGCGCCCGGCAAGTACTCCGCGGCGGCGGGCGCGGCCGCGGAGGACAGCTGCCGCCCGTGCCCCGCGGGCTCGCACGGCAGCGCCGCCGCGTGATTGGTCGTGCTACGCGGCGGCGCCGCGGTGCCGCATGTCCTGCGGCGGCACCTTCGCCGCTGCTCGGGGGGCGTGATGCCGTCTGCGGCCGGGCGAATATATATATATATATATATATATATATGTATATACCTGTATATACCCGCGGGGCTCACGGGCGGCTGCACGCGGCGCAATCTGCGAGCTGGAATGCGGCGGCACGCGGGGACGAGCCTCTGCTTCGCGCTGCTGTGCTGCGCGGCGTGCACGCGCGCCGCGGACAGCAGCCCTTGCGCCGCCGGGTCCGCCGCCGTGTTCTCCGGGCGCGTGCAAGTATCCGGCAGCGCCTCCGGGTGCCAGACACAAATATATGGCATCTACACGGAAAACGCAGGCGTATACAACACCAGGCCCGCATACACCCAGACAGGGTCCGGCGGCTATTACCTGTACTTTACAGGCTCGACACCGTTTTCGTGGAGAATCTCGACGTCCATTGACGGCATGTCTATGTACGTGGCGAACGCCGCCGTGAATTCGTGGGCGCCGCCGGCGCAGAACTGGGTTGTATATTGCGGTGCCAGCATCACAGACTCGTCTCTCGCCATCAGTGTGCAAGCCCACGTCGACGCGTGCGCACCGTGCGCCGTCGGCAAATTCAAGGAAACCGCGGGGGATACATTCTGCAGCAGCTGCCCCGCAGGGTACACAACCGCCGCAAGTGGCAGCACAAGCAGCAGCAGCTGCGTGTCAAGCAGCGCCGTCTGCGCAGCGGGGTTCTTTCCAGAGTATGTGGATCTCGCCAAGGTGTCGGGGGACGGCGGGTGCTTCGATTTTTTGCGCGGTATCTACAGGAAAAACGCTGCACTGCATAATGACAGCCCCGCCTACACTGGGCCGGGGAATACGGCCTTCCAGCTGGCATTCCATCGCAAGCAGACCAATTACTGGGCAATTTCTCCGACTTTATTTGCGGCGTTCCTCGCAGTGTCCTACAGCAATACAGTCTTGCCGCCGGAGCAGCCCTGGCAGGTGACCTGCAGAGGTGTCACGGACACGTCGATGGCGGTCGAATTGTACACCACCGTCGACACATGCGCACCGTGCGCCGTCGGCACCTTCAAAAACGCCACGGGGAACGCCGCGTGCGAGGCGTGCCCCGGCGGGCAGACGACTTCCAGCGCGGGCAGCACAGGCGAAAGCAGCTGCGCGTGCGGCGCGGGGTGGGCTGCTGCGTTTGTCCATGACCTCGACGTGTTAGGACCCACAGCGTGCCAGGCCAGTCTGACCGGTCGCTATACGCAAAACGCACAGGCTTGGAACCAGAAGCCCTCGTACGTCAAACACAAAGCAAACATGGTATCGGGATACATTTACTTCTCGACAAGCAACGGCGGATTTTGGGCCATATCTACGGAATTGGGGCAGGCGTCGTACAGTGCTGGTTCCACGTCCAGCGCGGCAACGCCACTGCATCTCCAGACTTGGGATTTGTGGTGCGATGGTGCCTTTACAAGCGAATACAACCTTGAAATAAGCGTACAGGCCACCTTCGCCGCGTGCGAGGCGTGCCCCGTCGGCGAATTCAAACCCGCCGCGGGCATCGGCGTGTGCGAAGCGTGCCCCGCAAACTCCACGACCGCCGCGCCCGCGAGCCCGAGCCTCAAGCACTGCCTGTGCAACCCGGGGTACGTCGGAGACTTCCCCGGCGTGGGCGGCGGCGACACCTGCGCGGCGTGCGCGAGCGGCACGTACAAGGCCGCCATGGGGGCGCCGGGCTGCACGACCTGCCGCGCGGAGCTGGTGCGCGGGCTGGGCGTCGTGCTGCAGATCTCCCCGCGCCTCGCGTCGGCGATGTCGTGGTCGCTCCCAGCGCACGCCACGGATCGACCGACGTACGACATCAGCGGCGGCCCCGGCGCCGGCCGGGGCGCCGTCGTGTTCGACCGCTCGAAGCGGCAGTTTCTGCAGGCCAGCTCGCAGTTTTTCGGCATCGAATCCGGGGGGTTCACGCTGGTGGCGCTGGTCATGTTCGCAGGGGCAGCCGGCGCGGACGAGCGGGTGCTGGCGCTCGTCGACGGGGGGAGCAGCATCGTGCTCGCCCGCGACGGCAGCAATGCGCGCCTGCGCTTTGCGATCACCGAGGGCGGTGCGACCTCAGACGAGTGCCAGGTGCTCTCGCCCGCGCAGTCGGTGGCGCAGGGCGCGTGGGCGCAGATCGTCGCCGCGTATCACCCGCAAACGGACGACGCGGCGTCGTCCGTGACGATATCGGTGGACGGCGGGGGGCCGGCGCGCGCCACGTGCTCGTATCCCCGCGCCGACCGAACGTTCCTGGCCCCCACCGTCGGCAAGCCGCTGATGCTGACCGGCGTGCACTTCCACGGGCGGATCGCGGGTTTGCTGGCGGTCGACGCGGTGCTGGCCGCGGACGTTATCGCGCAGCTCTTCCGCGACATGCCGCAGGGCCTGGACCCCGTGCGCGCGTGCGTCGCGTGCGGCGCGAGCGACGCCTGTGCGCCGTGCGCGGCAGGCACCGGCAGCAACGCGACCGCCGGCACCGACTTGGCGAGCTGCGGCGCGTGCCCGCTGTACTCGGTGCTGGATCCCAGCGGCGAAGTCCGCTGCGTGTGCGACGCGGGCCACAGCGGGGGCCCGTGCGCGCCGTGCGCGACGGGGTCGTACAAGCAGGCCCCGGGCACGCACGGGTGCGACGAGTGCTCGTGGGGCAAGTTCAGCCCCCCACCCGGGGTGTACGACTGTGGCACATGCCCGCGCGGCACGTACAGCGCGTACGGCGCGGGCACGTGCAGCGCGTGCCCGGACAATGCCACCACCGCCGGCACCGGCAGCCGCGCCGCCACGGCGTGCGAGTGCAGCCCGGGCTTCACGGGCGTCGCGGGCGTGTCGGGGGGGAGCTGCGCAGCGTGCCCCGCGGGCAAGCACAAGCCCGCGCGGGGGTCCGCGGAGTGCTCGTGGTGCGTGCCGGGCGACTTCTGCGTGCAGTGCGCGGCCGGCGACTACTCCGACCAGCCGCGCGTCGCCAACAGCACCAGCTGCGCGCGCTGCCCCGTCGACACGTTCCAGCCCAGGACGGGGCGCGAGTCCGTGGACGACTGCCGCGCGTGCCCGGCGGGGAAATTCCGCAACGCGCAGCAGAGCGCCGCCGCGGAGGGCTTCTGCCTGCCGGCGTGCGACAACGTGCGGCGCTCGCCGCGCGGGCTGGCGCTGCGCGAGTGCCCCGCGCTGCTGGCAGCCGAGGTGCGCGTGGCCGCGCCGGTGCCGGCGGCGACGCTCACGATGCACATCGCGCTGCTCGCCCTGGAGCCCGCGACACTGCAGGTGCGCTTCGCGGGCGCGCTCTTTGTGTTTGCCAGCGCCGGCGGCCGCGGCGCGGGGGGGGGCGCGCTGCCGGGCTACACCGTAACGGGGCCCGGGCGCGTGCTCGCTGCGCCGGCGCACCCGTACGCGCAGTACGAGGGGGTCTTTGTGCTCGAGGTCGACGCGCCGGCGGCCGCGGAGTTCTTTGTCCGCGGGCACATGGTCGAGCTGCGCGCGGTGGCGAGCCGCACCGCTTTGGGCGCGCTCGTGCATTCGTGGGACTTCGGGGGGCGGGCGGGCTGCCTCCCGTGCCTGTCCGGGGAGTACCGCGCGCCGGGCGGGGGGTGCGCGGCGTGCGCACTGGCGCTGCGCGTGCACGTCGACGCCGCCGGCGGCGGCGGCTGGCTCGCGCCGGTCGAGTTCCGCAGCACCCAGTATGTGCCGCAGTGGGCGCGCCTCGGCGGCGGGAGCGGCGTGCTCTCGTACAACGACTACCACGCCGAGGGCAACCTGCTCTTCACCCCCGACGGCGGCGCGGACGGTGCCGAGCTGCCACTGGCGCGCCACACGCGCTTCGCGTGCCAGCGGCGGGGCGGCGCCGGCGCCTTGCCCGCCCGCGTGTGGTTCGAGGTGCCCGACCGGCTGAGCATCTTTGCGCCCCCCGGACTCTGCACGGCGCTGCCCAACTCGATCATGCGCGACGCCAGCTGCGTGTGCGCGCAGGGGCACACGCGCAGCGCGGGCGCGTGCGCGGCGTGCGCGCCCGGCTCGGCCAAGGCGGCCGATTCGGACGACGCGTGCACCGCGTGCGGCAGCGGCACCCACGCGCCGCTGCCGGGCGCCGCCGCGTGCGCCGCGAACCCCATCGACTCCACGAGCTCGAGCGACGGGACGAACTTTTTGTGCGACGCGGGCTACCGGCGCGATGCCGAGCGCTGCACGGCCTGCGCCCCAGGCTCGTTCCAGCCGAGCGCGGGCATGCTGTCCTGCCAGGCATGTCCGCGCGGCACCTTCCTCGCGGGGTCCGGGGGCGAGTCCGCGACCGCCTGCGAGCGCTGTCCGGCTCTCACAAACACCACAGCGGATGGCAGCGCTGCGGGCTCGGGCTGTGTGTGCGTGCCGGGCGCGACCCTGCCCGCCAACGCGGCGGTGGGCGACGCGTGTGAGCTCTGCGCCGCGGGCACTTTCAAGCCGGAGCCCGGCGGGCTCCCGTGCGCAGCCTGCCCTGCCGGCAGCGCGGCGCCCGGCAGCGGGGCGCGCGCGTGCGCTCAGTGCGACAGCAACACCTACGCGCCCGCTGCGGGGGGCGCCGCCGCGTGCCTGCCGTGCCCCCACGGAGGGGTGGCTCCAGCGGGCAGCGCGCTGTGCCTGTGCGGGGCGGACAACTGCACGGTGTGCCCCGGGCGCGAGGCACAGCGCGATCCCGGGGGGCTGTGCGAGTGTGCTCCGGGGCACACCCGCCCCACCGGCGCGGGGGCGGGCGAGTGCTCGCCGTGCGCCGCGGGCTCGGCAAAGGGAGGCCTCGGGGACGAGGCCTGCGCGCTATGCCCCAACGGGACGCACGCGCCGCTTGCGGGCGCGAGCGCCTGCGCGCTGTGTCCGAACGGGACGCACGCGCCGCTTGCGGGCGCGAGCGCGTGTCTGCTGTGCCCGAACGGGACGCACGCGCCGCTTGCGGGCGCGAGCGCCTGCGCGCTGTGCCCGAACGGGACGCACGCGCCGTTTGCGGGCGCGAGCGCGTGCGCACCAAACCCCCCCGGGTCGACGAGCTCTAGCGACGGGGCGCGCTTCGTGTGCGCGGCGGGGCTGCGCCACGACGGGGCAACGTGTGTGTTGTGTGCGCCGGGCACGCACCAGCCGCTTGCGGGAGCCGCTGCGTGCGTCGACTGCGCGGCGGGCACGTGGCTGGCCGCGGCCTCCGCGGCCGCGGGGCGCGGCAATTGCACGGCGTGCGCCCCCGGCAAGTTCTCCGCCGCCGTGGGCGCTGCCTCTGCGATCACGTGCGAGTCGTGCCCCGGGGGCACATACCGCAGCGCCGCGCGCGGCACTGCCTCGACCGACTGCACGCCGTGCCCCGAGCACGCTGCGGGCGGCGAGCCCGCCAGCACGCAGGCCAGCGACTGCAAGTGCAGCCTCGGGTCGGCGGGACCCGACGGGGGGCCGCAGTGCAGCCCGTGCGCTGCAGGGACCGGCGCGGCGACAGGGCCAGGGGCGCTGACTTGTGCGCCGTCGCCGCCGCCGCCGCCGCCTCCGCCTCCGCCGCCGCCGCAACCGCCGCCGTCACCGCCGCCGCCGCCGCCAGCGCGCGATGCGTCGCCGCCCACGACTCTGCCGCCCGCACTATCGCTGCCACCCGCGCAGGGCCAAGCGCCGGGTGGCGGCAGCGGCGCCGCGCCCGGGGCCGCCGACGACGCCGCGGGAGCCGGGGCCGGCGCGAGTGGCGCGGGTGGCGCGACCATCGGGATTGCTGCAGGCGTGGTGGGGGCCGTCGTGCTGATCGGCGCGGGTGTAGCCCTCGGCACATCGGCCGCAGCAGGCACGGCCGCGGCGGCCGCAGCAGGCACGGCCGCGGCGGCGGGGGCTGGCACGCCTGCGGCGACTGTGGTGGCGGGCGCCGCAAACGGGTTCACACACGCGCCGGGCGGCGGCTTTCACTGCGGCCGTGCTTACACGCACGCCGGCCCCGCGGGGTGGCAGCGCTTGCCTGCGTACGGCTGAGCGCCGGAAAAGCTGTATATAAACAGAGACCCGGGCGGGCAGCAGGGATGGCGCAGGGCTTCTTCTGGGGCGCGGTGCTCGGGCTGGTCTTGGTGGGCGCCGCAGGCGGCGCATGCGCGTGCAGCCCGGGGTACGCTGCCAGAAACGGCGGCCCCGAAAACAACCACGGACTGTATGCGGAATACTTGGTCGTCTTGACAAACCCCGATGAGTGCGAGTCTTGGATCAATGGCATCTTTGTCATAAATTCAGAGAGAAGAGGTGGTAGACCCACGTACACCCGAGCTCAGACCTTAATGCTACCAGCTCTACACGTATATTTTTTAAACGCTGCGAATTTTTGGATGCTAGGTCGTGCGATGGGAATAAATTCAGGAGTAAATTCAGGATCTGCACAAAATATGCAAACAGATTCATCTGTACCAAGAGAAGGGTGGGAACAAACTTGCAAGAACGGGGTCGATTGGACGCCAACTGACATTAGAATATCAATCGTCCCCGCGTACCAATGCGTCGCGTGTCCCGCGGGCACTTTCAAGGACACCGCCGGCGACGAGGCTTGCACGCCGTGCAACTTCTGGAACGGCGAGTTCTCGGCGGCTGGCGCGGCGGTGTGCGCCGGATGTGCGGTAGACCAGTACATGCCGCCGACCGTCGCGGGCGGGGTTCAGTGCATCGCGTGCGCCGCAGGCACGTTTGCGCTCCCCGGGGCGACCGCGTGCACGTCCGCGGGCTGCCCCGCCGGACAGTTTTACCACGCCGCGCGCGCGCGCTGCGTGCAGTGTGCGCCGGGGTCGTACAAGGCGGGGCTCGGGCTGCAGCCGTGCGTGGCGTGCCCCGCCGGCGCGGGCGGCAGCGCGCTCCCCGGCGCCGCCAGCGCGTTCGAGTGCGCGTGCCTGCCCGGCTTCGGCAACCCTGGCCTCGGCGGCGCCGGGTGCACGCCGTGCGCGCCGGGTGAGTCAAGCGCAGGCACGGGCGGCGCGTGCGCCGCATGCGCACCGGGGGACTATGCCGCGCGCGCGGGCAGCGCGCGCTGCCTCCCGTGCCCCGCGGGCTTCTTCGCCGTGTCCGCGGGGAGCGCGCTGTGCGAGCAGTGCGCCGACGGCGAGCTCGCGACCGCAGAGCGCACGGGGTGCCTCGCGCCGGCGGCAGGGGCGTGCGCCGCGCCGGACGTGCGCGTCGCCGCGGCGGACCTGCCCGCGTTTGTGCGCGTCGAGTGAGCGTGAGCCTGGGGCGTCTCTTCGCGTACAATCCCACCCCATAAGCCTGGTTGTGCAATAAAAACAAGTTCGCTCTCGCTCTCTCACACCCGTGATTGCGCAGCGGAAACAGCCCCTCCCCCTCTCTCCCACGATTGCGCAAGAACACAGTCGTGTTCCCTCTCTCTCTCACCCGTGATTGCGTGGCAGAAACTGGCCCTTCCTCTCTCTCTCTCTGCGCGAGCCCGGCGGCGAGCAAAGAGTGCTGCGCCCGCGGCAGCCGCGTATCTGATTGCGTGGCAGAAACAGGCCCTTCCTCTCTCTCTCTCTGCGCGAGCCCGGCGGCGAGCAAAGAGTGCTGCGCCCGCGGCAGCCGCGTATCTGATTGCGTGGCAGAAACAGGCCCTTCCTCTCTCTCTCTCTG